>Ga0268298_10000871_pt1 | contig 37774 bp, 32 predicted proteins | sample WWTPWeurt_MetaG_FD_194462 | JGI IMG/M metagenome (GOLD analysis project Ga0268298, IMG submission 194462) | Activated sludge microbial communities from WWTP in Nijmegen, Gelderland, Netherland - WWTP Weurt | ecosystem: Engineered > WWTP > Aerobic digester > Activated sludge | place...
GGCCGTGGCGTCCCCATCCGTAAAATAGACTGTAAACGGCTGTAAACCAACCTCAAAGGTGATCACCCGGATCCCGGACTGCTCGGCTACCCAGCGGGCAGCCGCCTCGGGAAACATGACACCGTTGAATTCCACCAGGATTTGAGGTTCAATTTGCCTGACCAAAGCTGCGAATTCGCAGGCCACCCGGTACGTCGACAGGATAAATTCCCGCCCCAGCAGCCGGGTGGGAGCATCGTCCTGCAGATTTTGGCGGCGCAAAACCCAGCGCAAAGCCGGCAGCACCAAAGCCCCCAGCGGAATAGACGGCAGATCCTGCGGCCCGGCCGGCAAAGACCAGGTGAAGGACATCATCTCGGCCACACTCAACCCCTGCAAGGCCTTTGCCAGCGCCGGATCTTCCTCATAGAGATAACTGATGGCCGGCGCATTGGAATACAACCAGAATGAGGCCGCCTGGCAGCTCCGGCAGGGCATGGCCGCGGCCGGGTCGTCCTTGTTGGTCCCCAACACACAGCGGCTCATCCCCGCCTGGCAGGCAAAGTGTACCACTGGCACACCAGCCAGCTGCACCGCGCTGCTGGCCAGAAAAGAAAAAGCAGCATTCTGGCTGATCCCGCCAATCCGGGTTGAGGCGTTAAAGAAAACCACCGGGGCCTGCCCCTTAACCGCCCGGCGCAAAAACTCGGCGCCAACCTGGCGAGAAAGGGCCAACAGCCGCCGGTTGTTGGCCAGATTGACCGCCTTCAAACGAACTTGATCGGAGACCCGATCAAACAATGAGGTTGACTTTGAGCGGCTCAAGTTTGCCCCTACCCCTGAACCCGGCGCAGCTTGCGCAGTGAAGAAAGCTCGCTGTTGTAAACATGTTTTACGCCATCCCCCAGGGCTTGTTCGGTCACTCGGATGTATTTCACCAGACGTTCAATCCCGCCCGGCTCCACCGAAGCAGCCTGGTCGCTGCCCCACATCGCCCGATCGAGGGTGATATGGCGCTCCACCAGGCAGGCGCCCATCGACACCGCCACAACGGTGGGGATCAAGCCGACCTCATGCCCGGAATACCCAACGGGGCAGGGGAAGGCTTCACGCAGCGTCTGGATCATCTTCAGGTTCAGCTCATTCGGCTCGCAGGGATAGGTGCTGGTGGCATGGGTGATCATCAGATTATCCGTGCCCACCACGGCCACGGCTTCATGAATCTGCTCCATGGTCGACATACCCGTCGAAAGGATCAACGGCCGGCCAGTCTTGCGCAGATGGCGCAGCAGGTTATGATCGGTCAGCGATGCAGAGGGGATCTTGTAACAAACCGGGTTGTAAGCCTCCATAAAATCCACCGAAGGCTCATCCCAGACCGAAGCAAACCAGGTCACGCCTTTTTCCTGGCAGTAGCGCTGGATCTCGGCATACTCGCTCTCGCCAAACTCGGTCTTGTAGCGGTATTCCAAATAGGTGATATAGCCCCAGGGCGTCTCGCGCATCTGGCCGCGCTGCTCAAGCGGCACACATAATTCGGGCGTTCGCTTTTGAAACTTAACCGCGTCCGCACCGTTGTGCACAGCCACATCAATCAATTGTTTTGCAGTTTCCAAAGACCCATTATGATTGATGCCAATTTCGGCCACAACCATAGTGGGGTGTCCATCGCCAACCAGACGGTCGCCAATTTTAATTTCACGCTTCATACATACCTCATCTATCCTAAAACTTATCGCAGCAGCAGGTCGCACAGTTCACGCACTGCGCCCTGTCCGCCGTTGTGGGTCAAAATTAAGTCAGCCTTGCTGCGCGCCGAAGGGTGAGCGTCAGCCACCACCACTGCGCAGCCCACGATTGGGAAGCACGGCAGATCGTTGACATCATTTCCCAAATATACCACTTGTGATCCGTCAATTTGGTTTTCCCGCAGGAAAGTCTGCAGAGCAATTGCTTTATCCGCCTGACCCTGAAGCACATTCAGGCGCAGCTTCTGGCAGCGCATACTGACAACAGGATTTGTTTCGGTGGAAAGCACCAGCATGGGAATACCCGCTTTGCGCAGCAGGGCAATTCCCATTCCATCACTGCGGTTGGCGGCCACCATCTCACGCCCATCCTGGTCCACCCAGACCCGGTCATCCGTCATCACACCATCGAAATCAAACACCACCAGCGCCGGGCGAGCCGGCAGGCTGCGGACCTGTCCCCCGGCTGGCCGCGCCATCGGCAGCTCGGCCATATTGACCAGGGCTTCCGCATTTTCCCAATCGCGCAGGGTATCAATATCAATGGTATATCGCGGATCGATCAGCAGCGGCAGGATCACCTCACCGCTGAGTGAATTCTTCTGCAAAATGGTTGAAACCCGGATGGCGTCAATGTGCCCGGTCTGCCAGAATGTGGCTGGCAGCGCCTGGCGCGGCGAATTATACGGTTCCTGGATGCCCTCTACATGAAGCAGCGGGACCATCCGGCCCGCCGGGTTGATCCGCCACATCTTGAAAGGGTTTTGCCCGGAGGGCACAACACCGCGCACCGAATCGACCAGAGGGTCGCCAGCCAGCATCTGGACGGCCTGTTCAACACACTCTGGCGGGCGCACCGGCGAAGTAGGCCGAAGCTGCACCACAATATCCGGGTAATAATTTTCGTGCTCGGCCAGCCAGCTCAGAGCATGGGTAAAAACCGGGAAATCGGTGGTGTTATCCTGGGCAAATTCGGCCGGGCGCAGAAAGGGTGTCTCTGCGCCGTACTGGCGAGCCACAGAAGCGATCTCTTCGTCATCGGTAGAGACAAGTACCCGGCCCACCGACGGGGCCTGCAGCCCGGCTGCGATGCTGTACGCAATCAGCGGGTGCCCGGCCAGCAGGCGAATGTTCTTGCGCGGGATGCTCTTCGATCCGCCGCGCGCCGGGATTAACGCCAGAACCTTGAGGGATGCAGTCTGGTTGGTCATGGCGCTTACCAGGCCGTCCAGCCGCCGTCAACAACCACGTTATTTCCGGTCATATACGACGAGGCATCCGAAGCCAGGAAGAGCAGAGCGCCGTTCATTTCATCCTTGTGCGCCATCCGGCCCAGGATCGTCTTGGCAGCGTAGTTTTTGACAAAATCCTCATCATGGTTATTGAAAACACCGCCAGGCGTCAGGGCGTTTACCCGGATCTCTGTTTCCATGTAATAAGCAGCCAGATACTTTGTAAAGCCCAGCACGCCCGCCTTGGTAACCGTGTAATACACGGGCTTAAAAGTCTGCGGACGACCCGGTTTGCGATAAATTCGCTGGTCCGGCCCGTTCAAACCATACGTCGAGCAGATATTGATAATGCTGCCCTTTTTACCCTGCGCCAGCATCGGCTTGACACAGGCCTGCGTCACCAGGAACATACCGGTCAGGTTTACATTCAGGGCCTGGTTCCACTGATCGAGGGGATATTCTTCAAACTTACCCGGTGTGATGCCTTTGGCAAAAGCATCCGGGTCGAACTTGGGATCCAGGGCAGCGCTGTTGACCAGAATATCGATCCGCCCAAAGGTTTTGAGGGTGGTTTCAACCATTGCCTGGACGGAATCGGGCTGGGTGATATTGGTCGGAACCGCAATTGCCTGGCCGCCCTTCTGGCTGAGCCCATCGACAGTTCGCCGGGCGGCATCTGCGTTGACATCCACCACCACCACCGCCGCACCCGCCTCGGTCAATGTGCGGCAAAATTCGGCGCCCAACAAACCCGGCCCGCCGGTCACCACCGCAACGCGCCCAGCCAGGTTAAATTTTTCTTGAATTGATTGTTCAGGCATAAGTTACTTCCTTTGTCATGTAAGACGCTTCAAAATATCAAGCAGGACGGCATGCTCCTGACGGACAAAACCGGCGGAGATCATTTATCCTCCGGGTTTTCAGAGTGGATAACATATGGATATAAAAACTGATTAACGGGCAGCCCTGCCGCCGGCCCGGTTGGCTTGACCAGCAGCGATTCGCCATTGAAGCTCAGCCGCTCCTCAGCCCGCTGCATGCGGCCATCATTATTCAAAATAAAAATCACATTAGCGGGGTCGGCCCGCTGGTAAAGCGACCCCGGGGCATATACCGTATCGCCATCCAACGCCAGCTTGCCGTCGCCGGGCAAAATCCGGTTTTCCCAGCCCAACACCAGCCGGTAGACCCGCGGCGGGTTCTGCCAGCTCTCCGGGAAATTCACAAGCTGTTCCAAAACCCGCGGCATATTCCAGGTGTTAGCCTCGATAAAATCAGTATCCTGGGGAAAAATCCCCGGCTCCACCAGAATGGCATCTCCGTCCGAAAAATCTTGGACAGTGAAGACCAGATCCGTCCAGAAGGTACGCTGCATCTGCCAGCCGCGCACAAAATCGATTTGAACCATAAAGCCAAACCCGGCCAGCGGGGCTGCGATTAATGCAATCAAAAGCTTGCCTGCCCAGGCCCGCCGGCCCAGCACCTCCAGGGCGGCCAGACCAACCGCCCCCAAAAAGACAGCGCATCCCAACCCGGCTGCGGTATGGGCCCGCGTACCCCTGCCAAACATTGTGGCTGGGTCCACCGTCAGGGTCAGCGGATAGGCCAGCAGCAGCATCGCCAATCCAACTGCTGCCAGACGTCCCGCCTGGCGCAGTCCGTCTGGGAGCTGCCGGGAGGACTGTTCATTTTCCACAAACAAAGCCAGCGCTGCCAAACCGGCACCCAACAAACCAAAGGCCGCCACACCCAGGGTTTGGATATTCTTCAAGGCAACCCTTGAACGGATCAGATACGAGCCCAGGCTGACCAGCGGGCCGCGCACAACCCGATCGGCCGCCTGCAAAAGCAAACTGCCTACCCCGGCGCCAGCCACCCGATCATCCCCAAGCCAGGTCCGGAAGACCAGCACCCCGGCCAACATCAGCCCGACAATCACCACATGCAGCGCCGACCGGACGACCCAGCGCCTGTCCCACGGGCGGAGCAGCAGCGGGGCGGCCAAAAAAATCGGAAATGGTGTTTCATAGCTGAACAAAATCACAAATGCCAGCCCATATGCCGCCGGCCAACGCCAGAAACCCAGCCGCGGTGAGATGAAGCAGTGCAGACTGAGCAGGAGCAGCGTAATTGAAGGATGCAGCCCCAACGAATGGGTCAGAAAGATCTGGGTGGTATCCGCCGAATAAAGCACGTAGGCAATGCAGGCCAAAACAGCCATCCGCCGGCCAGACAGGCGCACCAGCAGCGCATAAAACAAGGCGATATTGGTGACCTGGACAGTATAACCCAGCCAATACAAACCCCACATACCCGCCAGTTTCCAGCCTACAAACGAGAGCAAATAAATGGAAATATCCGAAAGCGGCCGGGCGTGGCCGTACATGTGAATGAAATAGTTCCAGCAATAAGCCAGCAGGGCGCCAAAACTCTGCTGACCGGCAGCCGGGATAATCGTCCAATCATCCTCGTAGAGGCCAAAACGCCGGCTGTACCAATAACGCCCAAAAAGGAACAGAAGAGCCAGCAGCCCAATCAAGGCTGCATCCTGCCAGTGCCTGCCCAGTTTACGGTCAAGCAGACCGCGCAAAGCCCTTCCGTTCAAGCGCTCAAACATACATCCGCTGCCCCTTCTCGGAAGACTCAGCCGCCGCCAGGGCCAGGCGCAGCGCCTGGATCCCGTCTTCCAGCGAACAGACCGGGTCAACCTCACCGCGCACCACCGCCATCAGATGGCGGGTCTGGTCGAGGAAGAGTGTATTGCGTTCAAAATCGGGCCTGGGTGCAAAATGCTGCCAATCGCCCGCTTTACCATCGGCGCCAGCCACAGACCAGCGCACGCTGCCATCGGCGTTATCCCACAAGAGTGTCCCCTGGGAGCCCACAACCTCCAGGCTGTGACCCGGTGGCCGCCGGTTGTAATCGAGATGCACAGACCCGATCAGCCCGCTCTGAAAACGCAGGCCAATTTCAGCCACATCCTCCACCGGGATTCCCAGTGCACCAGACTGGCTCGCAAAAGCCCAGAGCGACTGCACATCGCCAAACAGCCAGCGCAAATAATCCAATGGGTGCGAAAGTGTCAGGATCACCCCTCCACCCAGGTCGCCGCGGGCGGCATAACCCTGCTTGTAGTCTTCCCAGGGATGCCAGTTCGGCAGATACTCGCCCCATTGAACCCGAAATGACAGAGGCTGGCCAATGACATTTTCGGCCAGCAAACTGGCAGCTTTGTGCAGACCAGGATGAAAACGGAACTGAAATCCAACCAGAACCTTGACGCCGCTGGCCTGAACCGCCGCGCTCAGATCAGCCACCCGCTGCATGGAGTGCGAAATGGGCTTTTCGAGAAACAAATGACAGCCGGCCTGGGCTGCCGGGATGGCCACATCCAGATGCAGGGCAGTCGGGTTGGAAACGATGACCACATCCGGCTTCCAGGCCAAAGCCCGGGTCAAATCGGTCTCCACCGGAAAACCGGCCAGCTCGGCGTCGGGCAGGGTAGCCTGGTGGCTGCGAAACAGCAAAATCTCTTTTTCGCCCAACTGCTGCAGGTTGCGAAAATGCCGCCTGCCAATCGAGCCAAGTCCAGCGATCATAAATTTCATAAGCTCTCCAAATAGGTTTTCAACTTTTGAGCCATAAAGATCTCAGTTGCCGCCATCGATTCATAGGTTGCCCCGCCGATATGCGGCGTCAGAAGCAAGTTGGTGTGCTGCCGGGCATAGGCTGCCAACGGCGACGCCTGGCGGGCCGGGCCGCGCTCATCACACAGCACATCCAGAGCGGCGCCGGCAACCTGCCCGCTCTCCAGGGCAGCCAGCAATGCCGCCTCATCGATCACCTCACCCCGGGCGGTATTGATCAGCACTGCCCCAAAAGGCAGCAGCCCGATCTCGCGGCTGCTCACCAGATTGACGGTGGTCGGGTTCAGCGGGACATGGATCGTAAAAATCTGGCTTTGCTTCAGCAGTTCGGCCTGGGTGTGACAGCGTTCCACGCCTTCAATCCAGGGAGAGCGGTACGGGTCATACGCCAGCACCCGCATTCCAAAGGCCAGGCCATAACGGGCGATTTTTTCACCAATCCGCCCCAGGCCAAGAATCCCCAGGGTCTGTCCGGCAAGATCATGGCCGCGAAACAGGTCACGAGTCCATTCGCCGCGCAAGACGGATGCGTGCGCTTCCGGGATCTGGCGCAGCAGGGCCAGCAGCAAACCCCAGGTGTGCTCTGCCGTTGCAGGGATACTGCGCAAAAATTCGTACTCGCCGCGCAAACTGAGGACTTTGATGCCCCTCGACTCGGCGTAAGCCAGATCAATATGATCTAGCCCGGTAGTTGCAGAAACAATGGCTTTAAGCCGTTTGCCGGCGTCCAGCACCTCACGATTGATCTGGCGCGCCAGGCGGACGATCAGCACATCCGCCTCAGCCAACCGCCCCAGGAACAGATCGGGGGTGGGGTTCGGGATGGTGAAATTCTCCACCGTCCCAATTTCGGCCAGCACAGCCTCCGCCCGGGCAGAATAATTGTCCGGCTCGGCGTTTAAAATCCGGTAATTCATCGGGTGTTTCGCTTTTGAACCATGAATTCGGCCAGCATAAAGTCCATTTCGCTGTCCACGTTGACCGAGCGCTCCTCGGGCATCACATACGGGCGGATATGCCCGCCCCAGATGGAACTTTTCTCCATCACATTGTCGCGGCGGGTCAGGTAAATAGCGCCGTTGCGCATGTATGCCGCCGGCTGGTAGTCCTGGCGGCGGGTGCCCTCTTTTTCTTCGATGCAAAAGGGCAGCAAACGGTTGTCTTCAATCTTCTTCATCAAAATCGGGTGGGTCGAAAAGACCTGGACCACACTGATCACCGAATCACAACCGCCCTGAGCTGCCAGCTCAATCACATTTTTCAGGTCCTCTGCCAGGCGAAAGGGTGCTGTTGGCTGGAGCAGTAAAACCCAATCCAGCCGGGTCTGATCCTGCTCTTCCACAAACTGGATGGCGTGTTTCAAAACCGGGATCATTGGCGAACGGTCTGCCGCCAGATCTGCCGGGCGCATAAATGGCACTTCGGCCCCGTAGGCCTGGGCTGCGCCAGCAATTTCCTGGTCGTCGGTGCTGACGATCACGCGATGCAGCAGGGGCTTAACCGCCAGTGCCACGTCAATCGCCCAGGCGATGAGCGGTTTATCGCCCAGGGTGCGGATATTTTTGCGCGGCACGCCCTTTGAGCCGCCGCGCGCAGGGATTACTGCCAGGATTTTCATTGTTCATTTACCTCGTTAATAGGTCAGTCGCTTTTCAACTCGGGCGGGGATCACCGCCAGCAGGTCGGCGATCTTCTCGCCGGCATGCCCATTGCCGTACAAATTCACCCCGGACGGGCGGGGCGATTCAATCGCCTTTTGAATAGCATTTGAAATCTCAAGGCGGTCGTAACCCACATCCAATACATTCGGCCCGCGCTCACGGCCCAATTGGCGGTTGCCAATATTGACCGCCGGAATCCCCAGGAAGGAACACTCGCGCACAGCCACGCTGGAGTTGCCGACAATACAGCGGCTGTGATTGACCAGGCGCAGAAAATCCAATGGGGGGATGTCTTTGAAGAAGTGAATATTGGTGGGCTGCTCGGTTTCCCGGAAATGACGAATGCCCTTGGATGTGCCATCCGAGCCGGCATCCACGTTGGGCCAGAACCACAGGGTGGGCAGCCCCAGATCACGGACTGCGTACAGGGTTTCGGTGATGTGCTGGCGGGCAGACTGATACTCGTTGGTGACCGGGTGCTGCATGACCACAATATAACCATTGGACAGATCCACAAAAGACCCTACCCCGCCAAATTTCTCAAAGGGATTAATTTGAGGGCCAGGGTCTGCGACAACTTCGGCAGCCAGATCAATTGACGGGCAGCCGGTGACAAAGACCCAATCCGGGTCTTCGCCCATTCGGGTGACCCGCTCAGCGGCTTTTGCGGTGGTAACAAAGTGATAATCCGCCAGTTTGGTCACAGCGTGGCGCACTTTTTCGTCAATTGATCCGGTCACTTCGCCGCCCTGGACATGCGCCAGGGGGATGTGCATATACGCCGCGGCGATGGCCGTGGCGATGGTTTCATAGCGGTCTGCGATCGTTACGACCACATCCGGCTTCAAGTTATCGAATACCGTCGCCAGTTCCACCATACCCAGCCCGGTGGTTTTGGCTGAGGTGATCAGGTTCTCACCTTCCAGGACCATATAAACCCGGGCGTTCACATCGAACCCATCCTGAGTGATGTGATTGATGGCATTGCCATAGCGGTCAAGCAGCAAAGACGCTGCAGCCACAATTTGGAGCTCCAGGTCAGGGTGGTTCTTAATGGCCTGGAGCGCGGTCTTAATCCGCGAATAACTGGGGCGCGCCGTAATTACTACACAAATTTTTCGCTTTTGCTTTGTCATCCTCTTCTCCTGCTGAGCGCCGGGTCAACCCCAACCACCCAATTAATTCGCCTCAAAATCATTTTCGCTCAAGAATTCGCCGGCTGCCAGGTCGCGCTGCAGACGGCGGCCAAGAAATTCAGCGATCCGGGCGGTGGGAATACCTGTGCCGGGTTTGCGGGCAGTCAGATCCGGTCGGGTCAGGGCTGTCCCGGCGGAGACCGCCCGCTGCATGACCAGACTCTTGCCGAAGGTCTGGCGCATAGCGGCCAGCGGTTCGCTGGCCTTATTCTTATCCACCGGATTGGCCAGGGCCTGCTCGATAAAGCGCGCCCCTTCGATCAACTGCTGAAACTCCTGGCTCGTCAGTGAAGCGGGCACATCTGGGCCAAACATCTGGCGGCTCAGGGTGACATGCACCTCCACCAATGAAGCCCCCAGCGTGACGGCTGCCAATCCAGAGTACATCTTTCCGGTGTGATCAGAAATACCCACCGGGGCCTGGTAGCGCTGCTCCAGTTCTGCCAGCAGGTTCAATCCCACTTTATCGGGCGTGCAGGGATAAGCCGAGGTGCATTGGAATACAGCCAGATCCAGCTTGAAATCCCGGACCCAACCTGCAGCGCGGTCCAGGTCTTCATAGGAACTCATCCCACTGGAAAGCAGCACCGGCTTACCAGTCACCGCCAGGCTCTCGAACAACATCGGGTTGGTCACTTCTCCCGAGGCAATTTTCCAGGCAGGCATCCCCAGGCGCGCCAGCAGTTCAACTGCCTCCTCTGAAAACGGCGAGCTAAGGAAAACCAGCTTGCGCTGCTGGGCGTGTTCGGCCAAACCAGCCCACTGCTCTGGTGTAAACTCCATCCGCTTCCAATAGTCGTAGCGGGTATCATCCTGTTTGCTGAACTTGACCCGGAACGGCTCCAGGCTGGAGCTTTCAGCAGCCGCAATGTGGGTCTGAAACTTGACCGCATCGGCGCCCGCATCCGCGATGGCGTCGATAAAGGCATGGGCCGTCCCCAAACTGCCGTCATGCGCCTGGGCCACTTCCCCAATAATAAAACACGGATGCCCCGGACCAACTTTGTGGCCTGCAATTTCAATCGGCTGGATTGTCATGATTTTTTCTCCTCAACCAGCGACCACAGAAACTCTGCCGTTTTGGGGGTCGCTTCGCCATTCAGATAAGTCAGTTCCTGTTGAATAAACTTTTTACGCTCGAGGGCGTGCAAACCAGGCTGGCTGAGATAGGCGTTGATGGCAGCCTGCATCTCTGGCTCGGTCAGGGCCAGCAGGCCAGCATCGGCCTTGTTCACCCGGGCCGCGGTGGGCCAATCGGGCACCTCGTGCAGCGGCACCCAATATTTTTCTTTCCAGCCGCCTGGCAGGTCAATGCAGGCGCTGATAAAGGGCGTGTCATGCAGGGCAGCCTCAACCACCATGGTCGAATAAATCGTCACCAGCACATCCGAATAGGCCAGCATCGAGCTTTTCTCTGGATAATCCTCGCCAGAATAACGCTCCAGGTTGCCGCCCATGGCGCGCGGCTCGACCACATGTACATCAGGATACATCTTCGTCAACTCGGCGATCGCCTGGGCTTCTTCCCGGTAATGGGGATAGGGCTTGAAGTGGTTCGGATGTAAACGAATCAGGAGTTGAACCGGTTTTGCGAACGGCTGCTTGCTGACCATCTCTGCCAGCATTTTGATAATGTGGATGTTGGGAGTGATGCTGAGGGCAGTCGCAGCAAAAGAGATCAACTGCTTATCCGGGTCGAGGGAGTGCATTTTGAAATATTCATCCCGCGGCACCAGCCATTTGCGGCTGATATAGCCATCATACAGGGGCATGCCGCCTATATGGATCGTCTCCGCCGGCCAATCAACTCCATCGACCAGTTCCTGGCGGTGAACTTCAGACCAGACGTTGACGTAGTCGATGAAAGCGCCCGGCAAACCGTTGCTGCTGGGGTTATCCCAGCCCACAATCAGGGTGGCGGTTTTAACTCCCCGGCGTTTGGCGTCACGCAGCAGGTATTGGTCCAGCCGCCAGCCAGCAGTGCTTGAAATCACCAGGTCAGGCGGATATTTTTGATACAGATCAGAATACAGATCGGGGGTAAAAAAATTTGCCAGGGCCGCCCGAAACAGTTTGCGTGCCAGGCTTGAAGCGCGCAGCAGCATAATCAGGGGCCGCAGCATCAGCAGCGCTGTTCGATACTTGCCTTTTGCTTCATATTCCTTCCGCTGACGATGGGTGTCCACATACGTCAAAGGGATGCGGGGCGAGGCGCTGGCACCGCGCACATAATCCATCAATTCCTGCACACCGCCCCAAAACTTGCGGTAATACTCGCCAGCCTGCTTTGTGCGCAGCGATTCAAATATGAACTCTGGTCTGGCGGCATATTCTTCTTTGAGCAGACTGATCATCTCATCCTGCACCAGGAAAACCAGCCGGGCGCCTTTTTGCGCCAGTAGATTCGCCAATTCTGTATTCAAAAATGACGCAATACCCAAACCATGGTCCAATGCTACCCAGATCGTTTTCATGTCTGAATTTTGTCCTTTAGAAAGAAATTCACTCAAAACCTGGCGGCCAAACCAGCATACAATCCCAGGTTATTTTTTAGCATCCCGGCACTGATCCACTGCCAGATATAAAAACTGTTATCACTGTTACCCGCCAGGTACGACTGCCATTCGGACTGCACCAGGGCAGGATTAAACCACACGCCGCCGTATTCCCGCAGCGCCACAGCGAGCATATCCCCGGCCCAATCCTTTAACGGGCCGCGCAGCCACTCGCGCTGGGGCGTTTGCAGAGGGCGCTTGGGAGCATAAGCGACCGAATTGGGCAGCAGTTTGGCAGCCAGATCGCGTAAAATCCACTTACCCTGCCCGGCGTGGATTTTAAACTCGGCTGGCTGCTGAAAAGCCAGCTCAAACAGGCGGTGATCGAGGAAGGGTTCGCGCAGCTCGGTCGATACCCGCATCGAGATGCGGTCATTATAGCGTAGGGCCCGCGGAATTTTGGTCACAAATGCATCCCGATACTGCAGGTTGCGCAGCCGGTCGGCAAATGGTTCAGGCAGCGGGTAGGTCGAAGCCCGCTGGCGGAAATCCGGCGCCAGGCAATCGGGGCGCACTGGGCTCTGGTTGGTGCCCTGCACCACCGGGCTGGCGCCGTCCGCCTGCACTGCCTTCTGATAATAATCATAACCGGCCCACTGCTCGTCCATCCCCTGCCCATCCAGCAAAACAATCACCCCATGAGCGCGCGCAATTTCAAACAGGCGGGCATACGCCAGGGTGGGCAGCCCGCCGTACGGCTCGTCCTGGTGATACTGGACAGATTCGGCCAGGGCTGGCACGTCTTCGGGAGCCAGAGCGCAAATGATCGATTCGTACTGAGTCTGGGCGAGCATCGGCGCCACCCAGGGCAGTTCATCATAATCGGCATGGTTGGTCACAAAGGTGAAGGTTTTGACCTTCTCATCGCCGCCCAGGACCCGCTTGACCAGCCCAACCAGGGTGGAAGAATCCAGCCCGCCGCTCAAATTCAGCCCGACCGGCACATCCGAGCGGAAACGCAGCCGGACATTCGCCGTTAGCAGTTCCAGATATTCCTCCTGCACAGCCTGGAAAGACCGCTGGTCAAAACCGGAAGCGATCCGCTCTGCCAGGTTGTACCAGCGCCGGATCACCATCTGCTGGTTCTGCCAGAGCAGGAAATACCCGGCGGGCAGCGCCTGCACATTTTCCCAAAACGTCGACTCGCAGTAATCCAGCATACCGGAAACCAAAAAATTGGCCCAGGCAGCCTGATTGGGGATGGGCGCCTGCCCCCCGGCAAAAAGGGTTTTGATCTCACTGGCAAAAAGCAGGGTCCCATCCGTCTGCTGGCTGTAATACAGCGGCTTGACCCCAAACCGGTCTCGGGCGGCAAAGAATACTTGATGCGCCTCGTCCCAGAGGATGAAAGAGAACATACCCACAAAGTGATCCAGGCAGGCCGTGCCCCAGCGCTCATAAGCCGCCAGGATCACCTCGGTATCAGTGCGGGTGACATACGGATAGTCCGCCAGTTCGGTGCGCAGTTCAAGATAGTTATAAACTTCGCCGTTAAACACAATCCAGGTATCCTGGCGGTAATTCGGCATGGGCTGGCGCCCGGCCGGGCTGAGATCAATAATACTCAGCCGGTTATGCCCCAGCGCAACCCTGCCGGATGGATCCACCCGATGACCTTCGGCATCTGGGCCGCGGTGGCTTTGCGCCCGCACCATGGCCTGAATGCGCACAGTCAGGTTTTCGGCATTTGCCTGCGCCCCGCCAACAATTCCACTAATCCCGCACATACAATCTCCTATTTGGGCCTGACATAATACCAGTTGAAGATCTTCCCATACAGAAAAAGGAGGATCTTGCGGACCGGTGGAAAATCCAACAACCGGTACAGGCCGGGCGAACGTTTCGGAGCCGGGCTGCTGTGTTGAGCGGCAGCGCTTTGGCCTTCAGTACCAGCCGTTTCAACCTTCAGACTGCCATCTTCCGGCAGGCGGTTGCCAATATGCCGGACTGACATACCCGGCAGGCTAAGGCGCAGGTAACCGCGCTGGTTGATGTGCTGGTCAAGATAGCGCTCGTTTCCCATCGGCATCACATAGGGAAAAGGCATCACTGCCTGCAGGGCTGCTTTGGGTGAAACAAACTGGAAATGCCCCGCACCCAGAAAAGCCTTTACGCCCTGGTACTCAAACAGAATATCCTCGCCCTGGGCAAATTTCTGCCGGGCTTCGCTTTCTTCAAACCCGGTGCTTCTGGCATGGGCCCAATACACTTCCCAGTCCTGCAGCAGCCCGCGGCTGACCTGCACCTCCGGCGTCTGGCTGGCCCAATCCAGGGTCTGGCTTGAAAACTCCTGCGGGCTGCGCAGAGGGATTCCGGTAATCATCCCAACGTTGGGGTAGGTTTGAATCAGGTTGAGACAGGCTTCCAGCCAACCGGGGTAGAAATAAATGTCACTGTCCGAATAAGCGATGATCTTGCCGGGGGCCGCCGCAAAAAGGGCATTCCAGGCGCCGGGCAGCCCAACATTTTCATCCGAAAGATAAAGAAACTGGATTTTGTGCGCCTGCTGCTGCTCCAAAAGATAAGCGCGCACTTCGGGGCAGCTTCCGTTGTCAAAGATCATCAGGTCATAAGGCAGGGTGGTATGCGCCCAGAGGCTTTCGAGGCTCAGCTTGAGCACATCCAGGCTTTGCTCAAAATAGCCTTCCAGGAATGGAATAAATGTCACCATCTGAATGGTGATCTCCTCAGGCGGTTCGAGTGTACCTTTTTTCTTGAGCGGATGAGAGCCGGCGCGCATCGTGTGGTTTGCCTACAATTTCCCGGCCCGGATCTGGCGCCATTCCCAAAAAGCGCGCTGGGGATGGAACAGCCAGAAAACCAGCTCTGCCAGGGCGAAGGAGTGCAGCGCAGATAGGGGGAAGGTCTCGATGCCGCGCACAAAACGCGCCCAGGTGATGGGCTGTTTCTGAATTTGGCCATCCGCGATTAAATGGGTGGCATCTTTCAAAGTAAAGATCGCCCGCCGCCCGCCGCCCATACGCACGTTGTTCAGGCTTTCAATCATCTTATAAGGCGGCTTGTTGCCCGGCAGGTGGCTGTAATCATGGTTCTGGTGTCCCAAAACAATCGTCCCGGTGGCGTCAATCATTGGCCAATGCTCCCAGCAGGCTTTGAAAGCCATCCAGTTATCCCACGCCGAGCGCCCGAAGGCAAAGGACGGCATATCGCTGAACTGATCCCGCGGGAAGATCATGTACTCCAGAGCGCCTGGACCCAGCGGTTTGGAGCGCTGCAAAATATCGGCCCGCAGCGTCTCACCCCAGCCGGCGCCGAAATCCAGCGGCTGGGTGATATCCAGCTCATAGCGCTGCCCAACCAGCAGGAAATTCTTAAACTGCTGGCTGACAAACCGGGCTGTCTCAACAAAATCGGGCAGCACCAGGTTATCGGCGTTGATACAGGCCAGCAGGGGCGTATTGCAGTTTTCACGCGCCAGCCGGAAGGCCGAAGCGACAATCGGCGTGCCCTGAACATTGCGCTCTACACCCGGCAGATGCCGCAGACCATATTCCCGGGCCACTTCGGCCACACCTTCATCATCCCCAACCAGGATCGCTTCCACATCCGGGCCCAGGTTTGCCAGGTTGCGGGCTGTGTTGCGCTGGATCAGACTGATATGCGGGTGAATAAACGCTTTGGGGACGGTAAAAATTGTCAGTAGGGCCATTCCTGTTTCCTTTACTTTTTTGTTCGTGAATCAATTTCCTGAACATGCTTGGCAGCCACTCCGGCGTTAATCTGAGCAAGCTCAGGTTCTTTGCGAAAAATATCAAGCACATCCAGCCAGGTGAATTGGGAGCGTCCCTGCAGGCGCTCATAGACCTGGCAGACCAGTTCCAGATCCTGCGGGGTATCCACGGTCCAGCGCAGACCGCCATAATCCTCGGAGTGATTGTGCAGCAGCACCCGAAAACCACGCGGTGAGAGATACGCCCCCAACCGGGTCTGTGTCTCTGGCGGGGTCAGCCCTTCATAGAAAAACGGCATGACATGCTCGCGCTGAAAAGTCTGGTCAGCTTCTTTCCAGGCGCGCTCCAGGGCAGCCAGGCTGCATATTTCCACGTCCAGTCCAATTGGATAAGTCCGGCGCCAGGGCGGCGGCAGCCGGTTGGCGCAAAAATCGAATGGAGCGCCTGGCCCAGACAAAAATGAAGTCACCAGTTCATCAATCAGCCCGGGGTCAATCAACGGACAGTCGGCGGTCACCCGCACCACCACATCCGCCTGCAAGGCCCTGGCCGCCTGGTAATAGCGGTCGAGGACGTCGTTCAGGCTGCCGCGCTGGCAAAGGAAACCCTGGTCCTGACAGAATGCCAGGATCGGGTCATCCGAGGCTTCCACTGAGGTCACCACGGCAGTCTGGCTCAGGCTGGATGCCTGGCGCACCCGGCTGACCACTCGTTCGAGCATCGGTTTTCCGGCAATCTCCCGCAAGACCTTGCCCGGCAGGCGGGAGGAAGACATGCGCCCTTGAATGAGTGCAACTACGTTCATAACAGCTCCTGCTTTCGCTTCGTTTTTTCGGAATTACCAGAACGCCCGCCAGTCTGTGCCATCTGGTAGGCCTGCAGCAGCCGGGGAAAATTCTGCTGCCAATCCGCCCGGCGTTCGGTGACGGAGCGCGCCTGCCGGCCCATGCCCTCCAGGTCTTCCCGCCCGGCGGCTGCCGTCAGGATTCGCTCTGCCAGGGCATTGACATCGCCATCCGCAAAAAGCCAGCCGTTTACGCCTGGCTCGACCCACTCCCGGTTGCCCGGAATATCCGAAAGAATCACCGGGCGCCCACAGGCCATCGCTTCCAGCAGAGAAATGGACGTTCCATCCGAGTGGGAAGCGCTGAGATAGACATCCGCCATACGGTAAAAATTGGGCAAATTGTCATACTTCACCTGCCCTGGGAAAGTAACCCGATCCAGAACTCCGGCAGAATGGAAAATCTGGTGCAGCAGCGCCCCCTGCGAGCCGTTGCCCAGCATCATCAGACGCAGCTCCGGAAGCTGGCGGGCGGCCTGTACAAAAGCCCGCGCAATCACATCAACCCCATAAATGGGTTCCCAACTGCGGGTGGAAAGCAGCGTAAAGGGTGAATTTTCCGTTCGGGCTCTGCGCTCCAGCTTTTCGGGCGTAAAATGCTGCAGGTCAATCCCCCAGGGAAAGGTAACTACCCGATCCCCTGCCATACCATGATCCACTGCCAGCCGGCGGATTGTCTCGCAGTCCCCCACCATCACCGCACTGCGCTGCAGCGTGTAACGGGTGGCCCAGCGCCACCAAAAATTCGTGTTGGCATCGAAAAGCAAATCATATCCCCAGGACATGCTGACCAGCGGACGAAAACCGGTCAGGGCGGTCAGGAAGGCACAGCGCTGGATCGGCCCGGCATGCACCAGATCGGGTTGGATCTTTTGGATCACCCGCCGCAGTCCCAGCCACAGGCGCGGCCCATCCTGAAAGCGGGCCGGGGCCTGTCCACCTTCCCAACGCACCTGCTCAATCTGAGGCGGCAAAGAGCGGTCTTCCAGTGCGTGCCCCCGGCGCTCAAGACGCAGGAAAAACACCTGGTGTTCTGTCTGCGCCAAAGCCGACAAAAAGCGGTGATCGTGGGTCGTATAGTCTCGGGAAAAATACAAAATTCGCACGGCTTATTTCCGGATGAGCGACAGAGAAAGAAACAAAGGCTTCACATTATGCTCCCAGGTCTGTCCAGCGCAGCTCTTTGCCCAGGGGAATATCGCTGAGAGCCCGGGTGCCGAGCACATCCCCAATTTCATGCGGCTTGATCCCGCCAGGAGTGGCAGGGCGCAGGACATCAATCATCTCGCGGGTAAAGACTTCACCCGCCCTGACATCCCGCGCCGCCCGCAGGCAGCGCCGCTGGATGACAGCGGTTTGCTCTTCATTGGCAGAAATAAACTTATCCGGTGAGCCCAAAGCACGCTCCAGCAGGCGGGTCTCCGCCACCATATTGGCCCAGTTCTCGGGGTTCATGGCAAACTTATGGTCGGGGCCTTCGCGGTTGTTGCTGTCGGTGAAATGACGCTCGATGACCCGCGCCCCCAGGGTCACAGCGCCCAGCACAGGCGCATTGGCATGGGTATGATCCGAAAGCCCCAAAATGACACCCGGGAACATGGTGGCGTAGGTCTTCAACACATTCAAGTGCAGGTGATCGTAATTCTCAGGACTGGCGGTGTAATTCGTGTTGCACTGCATCAAGACAAGCTGAGGGTTGATCTTCAAAATCGCCCGCACAGCCCGCTGGACATCCCCAATGGTGGCTGCCCCGGTGGCAATAAAAAACGGCTTGCCTTTGGAAGCCATCCGTTCCAGCGCCTCCAGCCAATCAATTTCGCCCGAGCCGGCTTTATAAAGCTGGACAAAGGGATCGAGCATGTCAATCGCTTCAAAATCATAGGGCGCCGAGAAGAAGTCAATCCCCACCCGGTCACACTCTTCTTTGAGAATCGCAGTCCATTCAAAGGGGATCGAAGCCTCTTTGTACACCTGAAAAACTGTCTTTTTCCAGGCCGATTGGTGCGACTGCTGGCCACCCAGATGTTTGAAGCCATAATCGGAGACGATTTTGGGCGCCTGAAAATTCTGGAATTTTGCTGCGTCGGCCCCGGCCTCTTTGGCCAGGCGGATCAACTGCTTCGCCCGCTCCAGGTCGCCATCGTGGTTGGCTGCCACATCGGCAATAAAATATGTCGGGTGCTCCAGACCAATTTTTCGCTTACCTATTTGAATTTCCATAGAAAACTCCTTGCAGGGCTCAATGTACTTGCATCTTCAGGAGGGATGCAGGGTAGCCCTCCTGTTGAAGCTGGTAAAATTTTTCCAGGCTGTCACGCCAGGATGGTAAAGGCCGGTTCAAGGCCAGGGCCAGTTTATCGGTGCGCATATTGAGGTTGGGCGAGCGCGCCGCCGACAGCCGGGCATCGTTGACCGAGATCGGAGAGATCAACCCCGGGTCAAAGCCAAAACGCCGGGCAACAGCCACCCCAAAATCATATTTACTGGAACAGTCTCGGCTGAAGGCATGGTACAGACCGCTCAAACGCAATTCAAGCATTTGAATAAAAATATGGGCAAGGTCATTCACCAGCAGCGGGCAGAAATAAATATCCCGAAATCCCCGGATGGGATTCCCAGCGCGTAAATTGGAATAGAAAAATTCCGCCAGGCTGCGCTTACCGCTGGTGCTCCAGCCAATCAGGTTGACCCGCACCACCAGGGCCGAAGGATCGGCCTGCTGGACAGCCTGTTCAGCCTCCAGCTTGGTGAAGGCATAAACACCCTGCGGGTTGGTGGGATCCGCTTCGCGGTAGCCGCCCGCCGCCAGCGGCAGCAGCCCATCAAAAACCGCATCCGTGGAAACATGCAGCAGCCGCGGCCCGCCGGCTGACCCATTCGAAAAGCGCCCCTGGGCCGCCCGCACGGCTTGCGCCAGGCGGCGTGGCACTTCAACATTCTGGCGGCGCGCCTGTTCAGGTTCTTTTTCGCAGATATCAATATTGGCCTGGGCGGCGCAGTGAATGACCCAATCGGGTTGGATGTCGGCCAGCAGATCTTCGATCAGGCTCGAACCGGGTTCCACGCCCTCGGTAAGGTCCACCTGGCGGATATCAAAAGCGCTTGTGTTGAGCAAGTTCTGATTAACAACCCCGACAACTTCATGCTGCCTGGCTGCTTCCAGGGCAAGGTTCACGCCCAGCAGACCCGACGCGCCAGTGACCAAAATCCGCATATCGCCTCCCAACCTCAGGTATATTGAATGGCGGTTTCACCAGCCATATAACGGAAAGTCTGGCCAAATTTCTCCAGCCCTTCCTGGCTTAAAACCCGGCCCAGCGGCCATTCGGCTGCATCAGTATCAAAGCTGAGCAAATGCCAGGGAAATGCCAGCGGATATTCCAGGAAATAACGGTAGGCATAGTTCCAGGCCAGGTCAACCTGCTGGCGGCTGAGCTGAATCGCCTCGACTGATCCAGGCAGCCTGTCCAGAAAGGCAAAATACTCCTCCCAGGAAGCCGGGTCCACTGTGAAACCCTTGTGGCGATAATGGGTCTTGCCATTCACCATAACCGGTTTGCCGGTCATCACCATTTCCAACCCTGCCGTGGTGGTGTACACCAGCCCCAGGTCGGCCGCATCCATCAAATCGTAGGTGTTGGTCTTTTGATCTGCGGCGATAATGTGCACATGCTCCGGGTCTGCTGGCAGTTCGCTGCGGATGGCCTGAATGGCAGCATGAGCGATCTCAGCCACAGACGGGCTTTTAACAATCAATTCGCCCGGGTGAATGCGCACCACAAGCTGCAGATCGGGCCGGCGGGCAAAATATTGGATCGTCATTTCCAGCCAGGTGGTCATGTCGGCGCTGAAAGTCTGGCGGCCCAGGGTCAGGCTGTCGCCGACCACATTGGTCGCCAGCAGCACCACCGGGCGCGAGTCGAGGCCCAGGTCCTGTTTAATCTTTTCTCCGCCCTGCATCGCCGTGCCCTGGTAATGGAACACAAAGCGCTTCAAGTCTTCAGGACCCTTGCGCGAGGCAAAGAACTTGCGCAGTTCTTCCCACTGCTCGGGTGTCAGCGGCTGGCTGCCGCGGGCAGCCCAGAGAGCGCTGGTATCCTGATCCATCACGACCATATCCTGTGCCAGCCAGATCGCGCCGTGCAAATGCGAAAGTTCAAAAGAAGATGTGTGAATCCCCAGGTAGCGGGCGGCCCGATAAACCGCCTCGTATTCCAAAATGGCGGCATTCGGCACAACCAGGACATCCGGCTTGAAATTGGCCAACCAGGTCAGGGCCGCCGCACAGGCCTGGGTGTTGCGCTGCAGACGCAGACGGTACAGGTCACTGTCTCGCTCGACTCGCTCTTTCATCTGGATGTACTGCACATCCCGTAAAGACAGGTCAGCCATATCGGCAGCCAGACTGCCAGGAAGAACCGGCAGCTTTGTGCGGCTGTTGGGGAATGTGGTTTGCAGCGGGGCGGATTTCAAGACCGGATCTGCCAGCTTGAGCACATCCTGAATATACAGGTTTTGGCGGCGCATATCAAAAGCCGCCGCCGGACGTTCGGGTTTATGAAAAGGCAGATAAAACAGGGTGGGGGCATGCCCCATGCCCGCCAGAGCCAAACCAACAATCGTCTGGTAGCGAATCCAAAAACTGCGCATCCCAAACAGGGCGATTTTTTTAGGCGCTGCAGACTGTTTTTGACCGGCTGCTTCCACCTGCTTGCGCCAATCCTGCAGCTCGTCTTGCAGCTTCTTTAAAGTAAAGCTCTCTGCCACCGGGCCTTCGGGCCGGCGCAAGAACCAGTACAATTCTGCAGCCATGGGGACAGAACCAAGCAGTTCCTTGAGCGTATTGTTGTTTTTAGTTTTATTTTGTGTCGCCATCGTTCACTTAAGATTCCATCTCAACAAAAAAATGACTGGAGGTGGGCGGAATTAGTCCAGCCGCTCAATCTGCCAATCCAGAGCCGGACGCAGCGGGCCCAATCGTTTCTCGACCCAATGTTTGCCAGGCGCTCCGGTGGCATCCACATTAAAGCTGAGCGCCTTATCATCTTCAAAATAACGTTTGATCCGGTACACGCTGGCATTGACACCCAGAACAAAGCTGCCCTCATTGAGCAAATTGGCCGGGATTGTGCAGTGGCTGCGGTAGATGCCGGCGGGGCGGGTGCTGAATTTGTCAAACGCCTCGGGCGAATCGGTATCAAATGAAGTGAAGACAAATTCACCCATCCGGGTTTGCAGGTAAATTCCGGTGCGCAGACCCGTCAGCGGTTCATCCAGGCGATACTCAAACTCAACCTGGATCGGGTCGAGCGAACGGAACGAATCCACCACCAGGCCGTGGGGATCACGCACGCGCAGCGCCAGCGGGGTAAAGGGCGCCGCCGAAGCTGGAATTTCCTCAGGCAGCCACTTGCGGTCGGCAGTTTCTGCCATCCCGGAGGACATATAATAGTCCACCGCCTGGTTGGTGGGCGCCCGGAAGGCCAGCTTACCGCGCTCAAGCACAATCGTCTCTTCGGTCAGGCGCAAGATCGCCGACATATTGTGGCTGACAAACAGCACCGTCCGCCCCTGCTGAGCCACGTCACTCATTTTGCCGATGCACTTGCGCTGGAATTCGGCATCCCCCACTGCCAGCACCTCGTCCACCACCAAAATCTCCGGCTCCAGGTGAGCCGCCACTGCAAACGCCAAACGCAGATACATTCCACTGGAATAGCGTTTGACCGGAGTATCTACAAACTGGGCCACCTCAGCAAACTCGACAATTTCATCAAATTTGCGCTGAATTTCCGTCCGGCGCATCCCCAGAATCGCCCCATTCAAAAAGACATTCTCGCGCCCCGTCAGTTCGGGGTGAAACCCCGTACCCACTTCCAGCAGGGCCCCAACCCGGCCGTGGATCTCGGCCCGGCCTTCGGTCGGGTCGCTGACCCGCGAAAGAATTTTCAACAGGGTGGATTTGCCGGCCCCATTCCGGCCCACAATCCCCACCACCTGTCCGCGCTGAATATCAAACGAGACCCCGCGCAGCGCCCAAAACTGGGTTGAAGCCGCCTGCTCAGCCTGCCGGTCTTTCGAAAAGCCCGAACGAAACCGGCGCAGACCATCTGCCAGATCGTCCCGCAGGGTGCGGTATCCGCTGACATACTTGGAGGCGGCCTGCGTGCTGACTGCCGCCCCAATCTTAAAGGATTTCCCCAGGTTCTCAACCCGAATCGCAATTTGCGCAGTGTTCTTGTTACTCATATCTCATCCGCAAATCTGCGCTCCATCTGGCGGAAGTAAACCCAGCCGCTGGCTAAGACCAGCACGGAGATCACCACCGAAACGATCAGCCAGTTTCCAGCCGAAAACGCCGTTCCCAGCAGAGCCCAGCGAAAACCTTCCACGACCCCCGTCATCGGATTAAGCATGTACAAAAGGCGCAAGTTTCCAGTCACTTCGCTGGAAGAATACACAACCGGGGTAATAAAGAACCACAACTGGGTGATGAAAGGCAGAATGTAACCGACATCCCGATAGATGACATTCATCGCCGCAAACCACAGACTGACACCCATGGCCGTGACCAGAGTCAGCAAAAGCAGCAGCGGCAGCGCCAGCAGGGCTGGCGAAAACACAAATTTAAAATTGGACCCAGGCATGAAGTGGTAATACACCAGCAAACAGGCCAGAACCACAAACGCAATCAGGAAATCAACCAGCCCGCTGAGGACCGAAGCCAGCGGGATCACGGCCCGCGGGAAATAGATCTTGGTGATCATGTTGCGATTGCTGACCAGCGAGCGGCCAGCATCCGAGATCGCCCGGGAGAATAAGCCCCAGGGCAGCAGGGCGGCAAAGTTAAACAGCGGGTATGGCAGCCCATCCGATGAAATTTTGGCGATCCCGCCAAACAGCATGGAAAAGACCACCATTTGCAGCACAGGCTGAAGCACAGCCCAGGCAGCACCCAGCAGCGTCTGCTTGTAACGCACCTGGATATCCCGCAGCGTCATAAAATAAATCAGTTCCCGGTATTTCCACAGGTCACCCAGGTTCAGTGCCGCCAGACCGTGCTGCGGGCGCAGTACAGTGATGGTGTTTGCCTGGGATGCCGCAGCAGCTGTCTTTTCAGGTGAATCCGGCTTTTGGCTCGACGTTGGTGAGGATACGTTCATTGGATCTTTATTATACCTTTATGATATGTGGGCTGTTTGCCGGGCAGCTACAGTAAGGTGCTTCCGCCCGGCACTGGCGGGTCTTCCGGTTTCTTGCCGGGTAACTCCAGGGTCACCTGAGCGCCAGCGGCTGCCAGAGCTGGCAGCGAGCCGGCGCCATGACCATTGTCGCGGCCAGGGGCAATACGCACACCCTGCTCAATGCAAGTCAGGCGGCAGACATCGGCAATATCGCCATCACCTTCAATCGCCACACTGTCGTACCCCAGGCGCTTAACTTCCTGCAAGAGATCAACCACCCGCGTCCGGGTTCGCCGGTATAACAGCATGGACTGTTCGATATAGTCCAGGGTTAGGTTGGCCCGAAAAGCGATGCCCTCCGGCGTGATGATGTATTTCAGTTTTTTGCGCTCAGCGCGTTTGACCTTGACATAGCCTTTGGCGATCAGGCGTTTCAGGTGCCAGTTGACGGTACCCACTGCCACCCCCAGCAGGGAGGCCAGAGAAGCCTGGGTTACGTCCGGATCGTGTTCAATTTGTTCAAGCAGCCCCATATCACGGGCTGGGTCGGTTTGGATTTGCATCTTGTTATACAGGTTTCATAATTCAGGCGTTGAATTCAACGCCTGAATTATAACCCGAGTGGGGATACCGTCAAGATGAAGATTTGCGATCGGACAGAATCCCCCACACCACAATCCCGGCGCTGACAGCAGCAAAGCAGGCACTGATCACATAAATATGCACATCCGGCGCCCAGTCGGCCATCCGCGTGATGTACCAGTAGGTGAACAGCGCCACAAAAACCGCCTCAATGCCTGCAAAACGCCAGAACCAGCGGTCACGGCTGGCCTGCAGCGTAAACCAGACCCAGGCAGCAAAGGCAGCCTGCAGAACCAGGAGCATTGTACGGTAGCGCGGATTATCCCATTGATCGCCGCCGGCATTGGCAGAAGCCAGCACCACCCAGCCCCAAATAACCAGCCCCAGCCAGCGGAGCTGTTTTATGCGGCCAGAATGCAGAGCTTCGGGCAAACTGCGCTGGAAGGTCAGCGCTGCGCCATACAACAGAAGCGGCGCCAGCAGGTACCAGCCCAAAGCCCGCAGGCTCTCGATCAGGCGCATGATACCCACTCCCGGGCTGATCAAGGCCGCCGGCAGCACAGGCCGAAAAACGCCGTAGGCGGTCACGAGGGCGCCTTTGGCCTGCTGCCCAATATCGCCCAGGATTGTCTGCATCCAGCCCGATTTACGCTCTGTCTGGGTTATCTGAACGTTGAAGTTGCTGGATAACCAGTTGGTGATCACCTCCAGCCCGCGCGAACCCTGGAGCGAAGGCAGGCTGGCCCAGACCGAAAACACAATCCCAACTGCCAGCGCCAGAAGCAGGCCAAGCAGCGCCAGCCGGCGCCACGAAAAACGGACACCCGATTCCAGCAGCCAAATCCCGGCCAGGGCGATCAAGAACACCACGGCAAAAGCCGGCTGAACCAGCAGCAGCCCCAATCCGGCCGTTGCCAGGGTAAGCCAGCCCAGGCGCCGGTTCTGGCGCAGCGGGATCAGACCATACCAGGCCGCAGCCGAAAGAGGGATCACCAGCGCCTCACGCATGTGGCTGGCGCTGAGCAAGACATATTCGGGATACAAAGCCAGAATCCAGGCTGCCAGGTATGCCGGGCCTGCCCCAAACCAGTTTTTGGTCGCCACCCAGGCTGCCATGACGCCCCAAACCGTAAAGGCTGCCCCCAGCAGGATAATTAATAAAGGCCGGTGAGTATCAGGGCTGGCAACGCGGTACACAGCCGCATACAGCGCCAGGACCCCGCCGTACTGATCGCCGGAAAAGCTGCCCGAAAAGGCCTGTCCAAGCGGCTGGCCAGATTGGGCCAGTTCCCAGGCCTGGGTATCCCGCCGGAAGGCGTCGTCGAATAAATAACCCGCATTGGAGGGCGCGTTGTCATTGCCAACGACAGGCAGCAGCAGCATCAGGGCCAGTCCAACCACGATCCGCAGCAGCCAGGCTGCCAGCCCGGCCCAGCAGGCCCGCGGATCCACCTGAAAGAGCCTGCCGCCCCACCACAGGCTGAACAGCCCCAGCCCGGCAAACAGGCTGTACAGGCCAAAATCAGCCAGCCCGTTCGGGCTGGGCGCCAGCCAGGCGCAAACGGCCCCGATAAAAAGAGCTAATCCAACCGCCAGAGCGGCCAATAATCGCCTATTCCAGTGCTCCAAAACCTAACGCTCCTCAGCGTCTGCGGCGGCGGCCCATGCCGCGCAGCGCAAACGGCAGCAGGAACATGGTCGCCACGGGCCAAACCCAGGCCAGGTCGCCCGGCCCGCCCGGGCCTGTGCGCGGCGCAATCCGCCGGATGCGCACCAAACGGTAACCAGCCGTAGCGGTTTCCAGCTCGTCATCCGACATCGTCACCGGGTTAATACCGGAAGATGTGGCCGCAAAACCGCTGGCGATCAGAACCAGACGGATCAAATGGATATGTTCCGGGATTCCAGTCACATCCTCAGCCAGGCCCGCCCACCAGCCTTCGGGCAGCCAGACCTCAACCTGCGGGTTGGCGACCACATTGCGGTACCAATCTGAATTGGCCCCAAAGCCCGCCGTGCAGTAGATATCCCCATTGTAGAGAGCATAGTTGACCGGGGTGCGCCGCCGGTGCCCGCTCTTGCGACCCGTCTGGGTCAGCACCATAATTTGACCGGTCAGGTCGGCCTGGTTGCCCCACGAGCCCAACCCCAATCGCCACATCATCACCATGGCCTGATTCACATATTTAAAATACTTGCGTAACTGGCCTCCAGCGGCCGAACTCAAATTGGTCATACCAGTTTGCTCCTATCTGTCTCAGGAAGATTTTTGGGTGTTGTTTGGGTGGCTGCGCCACCCAAACAACACCCAGAACAACCTCTTTTCGGTTTCGTTAATTATAACCCGGAAGACGCAGAAACAAGTGTCCAAGGAGATCGCTCTGAAACGCATGGCAGCCCTTCCCAGAGAACCAGAGGAAATTTTACCCCGATGCTATAATCATAATATGCTTTACAAAAAATCAAACCAGGGGTTTGGGCAAGCAAGGGCATCTGTTCAAGTCAAGATTTGTTTTTGCTTGATTTGCACAGCGCTGATCTTCGTTGGGTGTACCAAAATAGTCCAATTGGCGTCTGAGCCTCAGCCCACAGCTGCCTCAGTTGGTGAAACAATTTCTCCGACCGAGACACTTCCCAGTGTAATGACCCCCAAAGAAGAAATCCGGGCTGGCATTGAACAAGGGGATAAACTCGTTACACTCCTCGAAAGCTATTATCAACAAAACCGTGAGTACCCGCCCACCCTCGAACAACTAACCCCACAGTACATAAACGTAATTCCACGGACAATTTCCGGGCAGGAATATGAATACAAGCTTCTCGAGCCCAACAGTGTTTGGGGGCAGCCCTATCTCCTTACTTTCTACCTGGAAACAAAAAAATATGTAAACTGCTCCTACATGGAAAGATTTAAGGATTGGGATTGCAGCATTGATACAAGTGACCACTGACAAACTATTTGAAGTTCAGCAAGACCACCCCTTGCTGAACCTCTCTTTTCTGTATGTTGACAGCAGGATCGGGGGTTGCTATGATGAATATTGACACAGTGGGAATTACTTCACAATAAACTCGATAAATGTATGGAGCAAAGCCAATGGAAAACAAGGCATTTAATCTCAGGATCCGGGTCATCGCGCTGATTATGCTCTGCATCAGCGCACTGGCAGGCGCCCCAGCCGGAGCACAGAGCGGTACGCTAAACACTTCAGAGCAAAACATAGGCAACCCAGGGGATGTCCACCTCTTCCTGCCTTTGATGATCGGGCCAGATATTCAAATAGCAGTCGCTTCGTTCCTGACGCCCTTTGACGGCAGCCTGAAAGATTTAAACGGCCCGGTAAGCTGGCCCAGCAACTATGGCAAAACGCCAGAGATCATTGTGGCCTCCAATGGCACAGAGCTGGATGTTTGGGCTCAGGACTATGATCCTGCCACAGCCTGGAGCGCGGTCTTGCTGCACATCGCCCCCGGTCCGAATGGCTACCGGGTGACCCAGGCCCTGACCGATATCCCCATGCTGGATCGTGTCATGGGGCTGGCAGTCGATGGTTCGGGCAACCGCTATTACGCCACCGGGGTGGATGAAAGCGGCGTGGTAAATTCCAGCTATCCCCCACTCACCACCTACCGCACCAACATCGTGCGGGTGGTCAAGCTGGATCCGGCTGGCAGCGTACTCTTCAACATCGACCTGGACCTTGCCCGCCAGGCATTTAATTCAAACGCCGAAATGATCATCAATCCCATGGTCGCTGCCTCGTCCCGTCTGGCGGTTGGCGGGAACGAGATCGCCCTGGTGCATGGCATCAACACCTCCCCCGACTGGAACATCGGCGGGGCGCGCCACCAGAAAGCCCTTTCCACCCTTCTGAATGCGACCAGCGGCGCAGTGACCCGCACCTCTTCGATCTGGGTCAGCCATTCCTTTGACCAGCGCCTGTTCTTTGACGGGCAAAGCATCACCGAAAACCACCTGGGCGACGCCTACCCGCGCTACATTGCGTTTGGGCGCAATCATACCGCATACCCACTCTTCCACATCAAGGGCGCGCTAGGGCAAAACCTGACCGCCACCCGCCTTGGCAACCTGGCCCTGATTGAAAACGATCCAACCTACCGCTATCTGGCTCTGTTTGTCAGCGAGACCAGCGCTGTGGCTGGTGAGATCTATAACAGCAAAATCAACGGGCCGCGCAACCTGGCAATTGTCCGCCTCAACGGCGCAAACAACAGCCTCGACCCCAGTCTGCCCGATGTACTTACCGTCACCTCCTCTGGGGCAGAACAAACCAACCGCCTGCGCTGGCTGACCAGTTATTCCGCTGCCTCCAACCTGCACGCTGAACGGCCCAAATTGGTGGGGATTGGTTCAGACCAGTATATTGTGCTGTGGGAGGAATGGCGCAACATAAGCAGTTACAGCGATGTATTCAACGGTGTATACGCCATGCGGATTGACGCCCAGGGCAGTACGCTCCAGCCACCGACCCTGATCACGAGCCAATACCACCTGCAGCGCGGCGACGACGCCTTCCTGCTGGACCAGAGCGCCGCCTGGATAACCGGCAGCGAAAGCGAAAAGAGTTTGACCATCCACTTTGTGGACGCTAATCTGGTCTATACGGTTGTGACGCTGAAATAAAGCATCATCCTATAGTTTGTTTTGGGCGCAAAGCGCCCAAAACAAACTATAGGATGATGTGCTTGACTGACCACTCGGGGAAAGCCTGCTGTGGTAACCTCAGGCTTTTCACAAAAAAAACTAAAACCCCTCCACAACCTTCACAGCCCGCGCCTGCCAGGTATAGTCGCGGATATCCGCTAGAGCCTGCTGGCCCAGGCGCTGGCGCAGGTTTGCGTCGGCTGCCAGGCTGCGCAGCGTCTCGGTCCAGGCGGGCAGATCCTCGGGCGGGCACAGACGGCTGTTAGTTTCGTTCAGCACCTCGCCAATGGCGGGCAAACTGCTGGAGATAATTGCCCGGCCGGTTGCCAGGTATTCAAACATCTTCATTGGGCTGCAGAATTCAGCGTTATCGCCTCCGCTGCTGCCTGCCACCACCCGTTCGTAGGGCATCAGCAGAATATCCGAAGCAGCCTGATAGAGCGGGATCAGATTCCGATCAATAAAACCGGTAAAGAGCATATTTTGGACACCAGCCGCAGCGGCCTGCCCCTGCCAGTGGTCTACATCCGCCTGTCGCCCACCCACCAGCACGAAGTTTATTGCTGGGAAGAGCTTCGCCAGTTCCAGCACCAGGCCAATCCCGCGCCCGGCATACATATGCCCGGTGTGCCCCACCGTCAGGCGCTCGGGCAGCTTCAGCGCAGCCCGGGCGGCTGCCGGGGCAGGCAGGTTCTGGTACGGCGCCAGATCGACCGCATCTGGCCCGACCACGATGGAATGTCCGGGGTTATTGGCTGAAAAGAGCGGGAAACGCCGCTCGATGATCCGGGCCATGGTATGCGTCAGCGGCACAAAGCGCTTCTTGCCCGGGATGCGCAGCAGCGAGCCAAAGAGTAGCGGGCCAAAACGCCCGGTGGGCGGTTCGTGAATCTCCATAATCAGCGGCACCCGCTGCAGCAGGCTGGCCAGCCCCACCTGCGGCATCCACGAATAGACCAGGTCAGCCTGCCAGGCCCGGGCGCGCCGGACAGCCTCCCAGGCATAGTCGTAGCGGCGCAGGCGGCGGTTTACCGGCAGCCATTCCACCTCAAACGGAGCGCCATCCAGGGCATAAAACGCCGCCAGATCGGATGCCTTTTTCTGCGGCCTGGCCGCCGGGTCAATCCCTTCGCCCAGGGGTTCGGAGGCCAGCATGCGCACCGTGTGCCCCAGTTGGGCGTAAGCCTGGACGATCTTGACCACCTGAATGCTGTTGGCGGTGGTGGAGGGCAGCCGGGAATGGGCGACAAAGGCGATTCTCATCATATTGCTCCATGGTCTGGCTGGCCGCCTGCGGCCAGATCAGCAGCCGCTTGGGTCTTCAACTCCCGCCAGCCGCGCCAGACAATCACACTGATCGAACTTACAAAAAAGGCCGAAAGCAGGCCTGCCTCGCATAAATAACCAAACATGGGTGTCAGCCAGAGCGTCAAAATTGTCTTAACCAGCCCGGCCAGCAGCATGACTTTCAGCGGGAAACCCGCCATGCCAAAGGTGAGCAGCAGCGGCCGGTCCCAGGGGAAAATACTGGCGAAGCCATACCCCACAAGCAGCACCAGGAAAGCCGGGTAAGCCGGCGCTGCGGCTGGCGTATATAAGAATGGGATCAGCCACCAGCCGGTGAGGGCCAGCCCGCCCCCCGCCAGCAGCACCCAGGCTGCCGCCAGGGCGCTGACCCGCCGGATGAGCCGGCGGGCGGCCTGCCATTCGCGCCGGGTGATCGTCCCGATCAGCTCGGTGTAGGTGGGGGCAATCAGCGGATCAACCGGGATCATCACCAGGTTGATCAGCCGGGCGGCAATGTTGTAATACCCGCCCTCGGCAGGTGAGAGCAGGGCGTTAATAAACAACGGCTCGCTGTCACGCACCAGCAAATTGACCGTACCGTGCAAATTGGTGTTGATCGCAAAGCGGGCCAGCTTGCGCCAGTCGGGAATTTCCTGCAGGGAGACCTTCCACCAGCCCGGCCCAAGCATCTTGCCGAGCTGGACCCAGGCGCTGAGGGCGATCGCCAACCCGGCGAAGGACTTGCCAATCAGGTATGCCAGCAGCACTTCCGTCAGGCCCTTTTGCATCAGCGATGCCAGAACAATCAGCCCGAGGGTGATCACACTCTGAGCCAGGTTAATCGCCGCAATCCGGTCAAAACGGCGGGCTGTCTGCAGCACGCCGCTGGAGGTTTCATACACCAGGTTGGCCAGCAAGACCAGCCCATACACCCAGAACCAGGGCGTCAGGGAGGCATCTTTGGCAAAGACCTGAGCCGCCCAGGGTGAGAGCAGAACAAGCAGCCCATAGGCCGCCAGCGAAGTCACCGCTTCGGTCAGGCCAATCGCTTTAATCACGGCAGCCGGCTCACGCTGTGTGCTGCCACTCTGGCTGCTGCGGATCCAGGCTTCGCCAAAGCTTTTCACCACCACTTCACTCATCCGAAACGAAAGCAGGCGGTTGACATTGGAGGCAAATGTCAGGATGGCTGCCGCCACGCCTACATCGTAAATCCCGATCAGACGCGCCGAAAGGATGCCCTGAAGCATGTTCATGCCGGCCGAAAGGGTGGTGCCGCTGAACAGATAGGCGCTGTTTTTCAGGACCGACTTAAATAGGGCGTCCTGGTTGAGAGAGCGAAAGATTTTCTTCACGCCTGGGGTTCAGTCCTGCATTCAAAACAAATTAAGTTGTTTCGGCTCTGGCTTTTGCTCCAACGGCTTTTCCTCTCCAGGTTCAAGCGGTTGGGCAAGCGCTGCGGAAGGCTGAGCAATGAGCTGCGGCAGGCGGGCAAAATCGCGCTCCACCATCGGGCGCAGCGAGGGCTGGTGCAGGGCTGCTGCCGGGTGGAACATGGGGATCAGCATGCGCTCATTCACCCAAAAGGACTGCCCGTGCACATCGCTGATTTTAGCGTTGGGCAAAAAGCGGGCCATCGAAAAACGGCCCAGGGTCACAATCACCTCGGGGTTGATCACGTCGATCTGGCGCTGCAGGTAGTCACCACAGGCGGTCAGCTCTTCAGGCAGGGGGTCACGGTTGCCCGGCGGGCGGCATTTGACCACATTGCCAATGAAGACATCTTCGCGCTTCATTTGAATACCCGCCAGCAGTTCATCCAAAAATTTACCTGCCTGGCCCACAAACGGCCGGCCCTGTTCGTTTTCATGAAAACCAGGGCCTTCGCCGATCAGCATAATCCTGGCGCTGGCTGGACCTTCACCCGGCACAGATCGTTTGCGCGAGTGATGCAGTACGCATTTCTTACAGCCCGCCACTTCCTGAGCAACTTGTTTAAGCACATCCTCTGCAGTCACGGACCTCACTCCTTTATCTGATCGAGAACCACGGTCATAATCAGGGCATCTTCCTGGTTATCTTTATAATAGCGCCGGCGGCGGCCCACTTCTACAAAGCCAAATTTTTTGTACAGTTCCTGGGCAGTGATATTCCCGGCGCGCACTTCCAGGGTGGCTGAAAGCATATTTTCATGCCGGGCGGAGGCCATAATCACCTCCATCATGCGCCGGCCAATCCCCTGGCCGCGCCAATCGGGATGGACAGCAATCGTCGCTACATGCAGTTCGTCCACCACCAGCCAGGTCACAGCCATCGCCACAATCCGCTTTGGCTCCTGGCTGCCATCCTCCACCACCCAGCAGCGCGAATGCTGGTTATCCTTCAGTTCAAAGTTATAAGAATTTTTGGGCCAGGGCAGCGCAAACGACAGGGCATCAATCGCCTGCACCTGCTCTATATCATCCACCAGCATCGGGCGGATCAAAAAGAGAGCAGAGCGCTCATTCATGCCGGGATCGGCTCTCCAATATGCAGATAAATCGGCGCCAGGGTGGCCGGGTCATCCACCTGGCCCGCCTGGAAACGTTTCCAGGCCAATTCAGCCAGATAGCCAGCCCGGCGCAGGGCCTGGGCCGGCGAGGCCAGGATGACATTCTTGCGCTTGCGCGCCAGCAGATGGCGCTGCGCCTCGGTCAGCTCGCCGCACACCAGAGTCGGCTTTTGAATGCTGTGCGACAGCGCTTCCACTTCCATCACCCGCAGATCATTGTTTGCCTGCCAGGCGCCCTCTGCGAGGGTGTAGCTGCCCACCGCCAGCCGGCCGCGCCCGGCCTGCAAAACAGCCAGCAGCGGCAGGTCCAGCGCAGGCTGGGCGGCAGCCAAAATATCCAGGGTTGGAATACCGATCAAGGGAATCCGTTTCGCCAGGGCCATACCCTTCGCCAGAGCCAGGCCAATCCGCAGCCCGGTAAATGAGCCCGGTCCAATCGCCACACCCAGGGCCTGCAGGTTGGCCTGGGCCATCCCGGTCCGCTCGAGAGCCTGCTGAATGACGGGGGCCATTTCGGAAGTATGGTAATCGCGGCTGGTCCAGCTCGTCTCTGCCAGCACTTGAGTGCCATCGTATAGGGCGACACTCGCCGTTCGGGTGGATGTATCCAAAGCCAGCAGCATTTAGCCTCCAAAAATTTCTTTGCGCAGCGCCACCAAAACTGCCTGGCAGCGGCTCCCCCGGGCAGAGAGCAGCATATCGCGCTGGTTGTCTTCAATATACGTCAGGCGCACCTGAATAAAATCGGCCGGCAAAGCCGCCTGGATCCGTTCGGCCCACTCCACCACAACCAGCCCGCGCTCCAGCATGGAATCGATATCCAGATCAAAGGCATCGGCGGCGCCTGCCAGGCGGTAGGCATCCAGATGATACATCTGCTGTCCATCCAGCCGGCGGTAAACATTTACCAGCACAAAGGTCGGGCTGGAAACTGCGTCCAGCGATCCCCATCCAGAGCTCAAGCCCTGAATAAAGGTAGTTTTACCGGCGCCCAGATCACCCGAAAGACAGACGACATCCCCAGAGCGCAACAGGGCCCCCAGGCGCATTCCAATCCGGCGGGTTTGCTCCGGGCTGCGGCTGATGATGTCTAATGAATTGGGCGAAAAAATGGGCATAGCCTGATTATAAACCAGGAATAGACCATAAGCAGTCCTACTTGCCAGACAGTGCAGGGTTTTCTTTAAGGCCGAAAACCCTGACGCCTGCGCAGTTGGAAGTTAAATTTGGGGTGTTTATTGCGGGCGAACGCCCGCAATAAACACCCCAAACCCCGATTTCACGAAAGACGAGCCGGACAGCGCTTATGCCTTGAGAGTCAGCTTCGCCAGCGAAGCTGACACCCGCTTCAAACCAACACTTTCGAAGAAAATGTCGACCGCCTCATCATCATCCAGGATCCGGCTGTTGAGAACCATTCCCTCGCCCCAGGTGGGGTGGATGACCTTGCTGCCAGGCGGGAATTGGATGGTGCGCGGCGCTCCGGCTGTGCGCCCCGGGCCGGAAGGGCGGGATGTTCCCGCCGGGACTGGCGGGCCTGGCGTTCGCCGCACTTCGTTTGGACGGGCAGCATCATTTGAGCGAGAGGCATCAGACGAGCGCGTCGGCTGAGCCGGCGGCTGGCTGCGGCTGTTTTGCCAGGTGGGGGTCGGAGCGATATAAGACACGCTGGGCCGGCTGTTCTCGCCAGAACGGACGCCGCCGCCCCCGCTGATGGTTGTTTCGAGCAGCTTCTTTGGGATGTGCTCCAAAAAGCGGGATGGATCGCAGGCTTCACTGTAGCCATAGGTGCTGCGGGTCTGAGGGAAGGTCAGATACAGGCGGTCTTCGGCACGGGTGACCCCCACATACAGCAGGCGGCGCTCTTCCTCCATGCTGTCGGGGTCTTCAAATGAGCGGGTGTGCGGCAGGGTGCCGTCCGCCAGGCCCACAATGAACACCACCGGGAATTCCAACCCTTTGGCGGCGTGCAGGGTCAGCAGGGTGGGCACATTGCTGCTGGCATCCAGGGTGTCCTGATCTGAAACCAGGGCAATCTCCTCGAGGAACTCACTCAGGGTGCGCCCTTCAAAATCCGCCGCCAGGCGGCGCAGTTCGCTCACGTTGTCCCAGCGGTCTTTGCCTTCATCCGTGCCGTCATCAATATAGGAGCGGTAATCAATACTGTCCAGAATATTGTCCATGATATGCGCCGGGCCAAACTGTTCTGCCAGAGCGCGCCAGTTGAGCAGGTGAATCCCAAATCCGCTTAAGGCCGAGAGGGCCCGGGCGGTAAAAACCTCTTTATCCTGGTGTTCACCCCTGCCCAGGCTGAGTAAATAGTCGCCAGTCGAAAGATGGGCCTTGGATGCCTGGGTGCGCAGGGTGATGATGGTCTTATCGCCAATGCCGCGGGTCGGTGCGTTGATCACACGGGTCAGACTGACTTCGTCGTTGGGGTTCTGCACCAGGCGCAGGTACGAAATCACATCTTTGACTTCCCGCCGCCCATAGAAGCGCTGGGCGCCCACCAGCTTGTACGGCAGGTTGCGCTTCAAAAAGGCCTCTTCCACCAGGCGGGACTGGGCGTTGGTGCGGTACATCACGGCGAAATCGCCGGGCTGGTGCCCGCCCGCCACCAGTTTGGCAATCGTCTCCACCACATAGGTCGACTCGCCCCGGTCGTCGTAAGCTTCGTGCAGTACCACCTTGCGCCCGTCGCCGCGGTCGCTGTACAGGCGCTTGGATTTACGGTGCGGGTTGCGCTCAATAATCGAAGTCGCCACATCCAGGATCGTCTGGGTGGAGCGGTAGTTCTGCTCCAGCAAAATCACCTGGGCGTCGGGATAATCCCGTTCGAAGCGCTGCAGGTTGCGGTAATCGGCCCCCCGCCAGGCATAAATTGACTGGTCGGTATCGCCCACCACAAAAATATTGCGGTGGAAAGAGGCCAGGTGTTTCAAGAGAGTATACTGGGCCTGGTTGGTATCCTGGAATTCATCCACCAGCACATGTTCATACCGGCGGGCATAGCGCTCGCGCACAGCCTGGTTTTGTTCCAGCAAATAAGCCGACCAGAAGAGCAAATCATCAAAATCAACGGCATTGCTCGCCAGCAAAAGCTGCTGGTAACGCTGGTAAACCTTCTTAACCACCTCGTCCCGGTAGTCCAGCACCGTATAATCATCCGGCAACTGCAGCTCGTTCTTGGCATTCGAGATCGAAGCGTGGACGCTCTGCGGCCGGAAGCGTTTCTCGTCAATATTCATTTCCGCCAGGGCCTGCTTGACCAGCGAGACCTGGTCGTCGGAATCGTAGATGACAAAATTGGCGTTGAATGGCAGGTGCTCCACCTCACGCCGCAGCAAGCGGGCGCAGATCGAGTGAAAGGTGCCGACCTGGGGCATGCCCCCGGCACGTTCACGCGGGTCAGCATTGCCAAAACCCAACAGATTGGCAACCCGGTTTTCCATTTCGTGGGCGGCCTTATTGGTAAAGGTGACTGCCAGCATATTGTACGGCCGCACCCCCAATGTTCCCAACAGATAAGAAATTCGGTTGGTTAAAACTCGCGTCTTACCAGAGCCCGGCCCCGCAATCACCAAAATGGGACCCAGACCGGCTGTGACAGCCTGCTGCTGATGTCGATTTAGACCTTTAAGTATATCCATAGCGGCGTGATTCTAACATAAGAGCGGCGCTTTCCCAGACCAATCCACCCAATCCCCACACCTTTCTAAAAGTCAGTTTTGGGTACCTTCTCAATAGTCTGTCAAGCATCAATCTATAGTTTGTTTTGGGCGCCTTGCGCCCAAAACAAACTATAGAATCATGTTTGACATAACACTCAATAAAGTGGGGGGTTTGCTAATTGCGTAAACTGTGGATGGGCGCCGGGATTTTTCCGGCAAACTCCACAAAGCGCGCCGACTTGCCCACATTGCGCACCGGGGCAATCACGCTTTCGCCAAACAAGCCGCCAAAGGCCACAAAATCACCGGCTTCTTTGCCCGGAACCGGAATCAGGCGCACGGCGGTGGTTTTGCTGTTGATCATCCCGATCACCATTTCATCCGCAATGATGGCAGCCAGCGTGCCGGCGTCGACTGAACCGGGGATGGCGATCATATCCAACCCCACCGAACAGACGCTGGTCATCGCCTCCAGCTTTTCAATCACCAGGCTGCCGTCCCGCACCGCATCTGCCAGGGCGTGATCTTCACAGACCGGGATAAACGCCCCGCTCAGCCCGCCCACACTCTGGCTGGCAAAGGCCCCGCCCTTTTTGACGGCATCATTCAGCATTGCCACAATGGCAGTGGAACCGGGTGCGCCGATGGCATCCACGCCCAAAATCTGAATAATTTCGCCAACGCTGTCGCCCACATTCGGCGTAGGCGCCAGGGAGAGATCCACCACCCCAAAGGGGATGTCAAGGGCTTTGGCCACCTGGCGGCCAATCAGCTCGCCGCAGCGCGTCACCCGGAAGGCGGTCCGCTTGATCTCTTCGGCCAGGTCGTGCAGGCCCAGGTGCTGGCCCCCGGACTGAGCGATCTTGCGCTCCAGGGCTCGGGCAATCACCCCCGGCCCGCTGACGCCGACGTTGATCACCACCTCGTGCTGCCCAATCCCGTGGATCGCGCCGGCCATGAAGGGGTTGTCGCCGGGCTGGTTGGTGAAGACCACCAGCTTGGCGGCCCCAAAACCGCCCTGAGCCGCGCTGCGCTCTGCCAATTCTTTAATCGTCTGACCCATCAGGACAATCGCATCGACATTGATCCCATATCGGGTCGAGCCGACATTGACCGAAGCACACACCTTTTGGGTTGAATTTAACGCTTCGGGAATGGCCGCAATCAGCTTGCGGTCACCATCGGTCATGCCGTTGGCGACATCGGCCGAAAAGCCCCCCAGGAAATCCACCCCCACCGAGCTGGCGGCCTCATCCAGCGCCCGGGCGATGGCTACAAA
>Ga0268298_10000872_pt1 | contig 37732 bp, 34 predicted proteins | sample WWTPWeurt_MetaG_FD_194462 | JGI IMG/M metagenome (GOLD analysis project Ga0268298, IMG submission 194462) | Activated sludge microbial communities from WWTP in Nijmegen, Gelderland, Netherland - WWTP Weurt | ecosystem: Engineered > WWTP > Aerobic digester > Activated sludge | place...
TTCCAATGTCGCCCAGGAACAGGCCTCAGCAGTCGGCAAGGCCTCGAACATCACAACCCAAATTACCACCGCCATCACTCAGGTGTCGGGCAACGCCCAGGCCGTGACCCGCGACTCGGCTGTCGCAGCCGATGCCGCCCGCAAAGGCGCCGTCACCGTCCAGGAAACCATCCAGGGCATGGAAGCCATCAAGACCAAAGTCGGCCTCTCGGCCCAAAAAGTGCAGGAGATGGGCCAGCGTTCGGACCAGATCGGCACCATCGTGGAAGCCATCGAAGACATTGCCTCCCAGACCAACCTGCTGGCCCTCAACGCCGCCATCGAAGCGGCCCGGGCGGGCGAACACGGCAAGGGCTTTGCGGTCGTCGCAGACGAAGTCCGCAAGCTGGCTGAACGCGCTTCTTCGGCCACCAAAGAGATTGGCGGACTGATCAAAGGCATCCAGACCACGGTCGCCGAAGCGGTCAACGCCATGAACGAAGGCGCACGCGAAGTGGAGATTGGTGTGGCCCGGGCCAACGGCGCCGGACAGGCCCTGAACGACATTCTCAAGGCTGCCGAAGCCGTCTACCAGCAGGCCGACCAGGCTGCCAGCGCCTCACAGCGCATGAATGTGGCTGCCAACGAGCTGGTCTCGTCCATGGACTCGGTCTCAGCCGTGGTAGAAGAAAACACCGCCGCCACTGAAGAAATGGCCGCCTCCTCCACAGAAGTCACCCAGTCGATCGAGAACATCGCCTCGATTTCAGAAGAAAACTCGGCTGCCATCGAGCAGGTTTCCGCCTCGGCCGAAGAAATGTCCGCCCAGGTGGAAGAAGTGACCGCCTCAGCCCAGTCGCTGGCAGAGATGGCCCGTACCCTGCAGGATGTGGTGGCTGAATTCAAACTGGAAACCACCAGCCTGCAGTCGAACCGCAGCACCGCTGGCCGCCGGCCGGCTCTGGCCGCCAGCCCGGTTGGCAATGGTCACAAAGTCAAAACGCTGAACTAAACCCGACGCATCATTTTCGTACCAAAAGGAGTCCAGAATGGAACACCAGCTCGTTGTTTTTGAACTGGGAAAAGAGCACTACGGCGTCGATATTTCGGCGGTAGAAGCGATTATTAAAATGCAGCCCATCACAGTAGTGCCGCATACCCCCCACTTTGTGGAAGGTGTAACCAACCTGCGCGGCTCGGTCCTGCCAGTGATTGACCTGCGCAAGCGCTTCAATATCGCCCAGGACGAGATATCGAAGAACAGCCGGATCGTAGTCATTGTTCTGGGCAAAACCAAAGTCGGCATGATTGTCGATGGTGTCTCAGAAGTGCTCCAAATCCAGGAAGAGTCGATTGAACCGACCCCATCCATGATCACCTCCGTCGACACGACCTTTATTACCGGCATCGCCAAGATCGATGACAAATTGGTTATCTTATTGGATCTATCGAAAGTCCTTTCGCTGCAAGAAGCCATGGCGCTGACGGGCGTTTAGTCACAAGCAGCAAAAAAGAGGGGTTTGGGGAACATCGACCACCACGTGTGGTGGTCGATGTTCCCCAAGAATCCAATCAATACAGAGGGGCTGTTCAAAAAGGAGCTTTTTGGACAGCCTCTCTGTATTGATTATTTTGGGTGTTTTTTGCAGGCTTCAGCAGCAAACAAATTCCTATACCAGACGAAAATCATAAAATGAATGTGACAGATGGAAGTTGCCAGACAGACAGAAAATCGCTATAGTATTAGGAAACCATCAGGAGGCAAACCATGTCGCACACCACACTCAAATCAGGCTACACTGAACTCGTCGACCGCTTGAACCGCTTTCCACAGGGAGCGCCGCCCTCCGACACCCTCTATAAAATCCTGCAGATCCTGTTCAGCGAGCGCGAGGCCGAACTGGTGGCGCTGCTGCCGATCAAACCCTTTACGGCTAAAAAAGCCGCCGAGATCTGGAAGATGAACCTGGCGGAAGCCCAAAAAGTGCTGGATGCACTCGCCAGCCGGGCGATTCTGGTGGATGTTGAGGCGAATGGTAAAACCATCTACACCCTGCCGCCGCCCATGGCTGGCTTTTTCGAGTTCTCGATGATGCGCTTGCGCGGCGATGTGGACCAGAAAGTGCTGGGCGAGTTGTTTTACCAGTACATGAACGTGGAAGAAGAATTTATCCGCCAGTTGTTCGTGCGCGGCGAAACCCAGCTCGGGCGCGTTTTTGTGCAAGAACCCCTTCTGCCGCTGGACAATGCCCTGCATGTGCTGGATTACGAACGCGCCAGCGAGGTGATCCGCACGGCCAGCGTGCGCGGGATTGGGGTCTGCTACTGCCGCCACAAGATGAGCCATGTCGACCGAAACTGCGACGCCCCGATGGATATCTGCATGACCTTCAACGCCTCGGCCGAGTCGCTGACCCGCCACGGCTACGCCCGCCCGGTGGATGTCAGTGAGGGGCTGGATCTGCTGCAGCAGGCTTACGAGCGCAATCTGGTCCAGTTTGGCGAAAACGTGCGCGAAGGGGTCAACTTCATCTGCAACTGCTGCGGCTGCTGCTGTGAGGCCATGATCGCTGCCCGCAAGTTCGGCATCCTCAGTCCGGTTCACACCTCCAACTTTATGCCCAGCGTGGATGAGTCGGTCTGCAACGGCTGCGGCAAGTGCATTTCGGCCTGCCCGGTGGAGGCCATGACCCTGGTCTCAACCAACGACCCGCACCATCCCAAGCTGAAGAAAGCGAAATTGAATGAAGAGACCTGCCTGGGCTGTGGCGTGTGCGTGCGCACCTGCACCCGTGAAGGCCTTTCACTAAAAGCCCGCCCAGAGCGGGTGATCACCCCGCTCAACTCCGTCCACCGCACGGTGGTGATGGCGGTCGAGCGCGGCGATCTGCAAAACCTGATCTTCGACAACCGGGTGCTGTGGAACCACCGCGCCCTGGCGGCTGTGCTGGGCGTCATCCTGCGCCTGCCGCCGATCAAACAGGCCATGGCCAGCCAGCAGATGAAATCCCGCTACCTGGAGTATCTGGTCCAGAAGATTAATATCTAATCGACAAGGCTTGCAGGGCTGTCCGAAAAGAACTTTTCGGACAGCCCCTGCAACCTCTTATCGAGCGTGTACGGGTTATTCAGGCGCAGAGATCTTGTGGATAAAGGCGCGCAGGTCATCCTCTGCGTCAAAGGCGCATTCGGCCGCGATTTCTGGGGGTAACTTCCCGAACTCGTGCAGTGACTCCACAACCTGGTACCGGCAGAAACCGCAGGGTGTATTTTCATACGCCCAAAGCAGGGCATCTGCCAGGGCCGGATCCTTGTGCTCGCTCACCAGCCCGCGAAGGCTGTAACCCAGGCTGTGGGCATCTTCGGCGGAGGGTTCCAGCCGCGCCAGGCTGGCTGCGATCCGGGCGGCATCCGAGGTATCATAATTACTGGTGAACAAATCCAGAGCATCCTGGTTACTGCCCAGCAAACAGCCGGTCTCAACTTTCTGGCGGGCCAACTGATGGACGCGTTCGTCGCACACCTGAGCCAGAGCGGCAAGAGCCGCTGACTGCAGGTCGCTGTTCTGGGTCTCTCCATTGGCCCATTGATAGATGCGCTGGGCTAACTGCGGCAGCTTTGCACCCCTGAAGACACTCAGCAGCCGGATCAGCACCCCCTCATCCATTTCGCTCAGCAGATGGGTATAGATCAAATCAAGCTCGTCTGGCGTGGCATAACGGCCAAAGATGGCATACCGGGCTGGATAACGACCGACTTTGTTTTGTGCATCCTGCAAAATACTTTCCAGGGTATGTTCCTGCCTGACTTGCTGCCGGCGAACCTGGCGGATCTTCTCACGATCTACCGGTTCGCCGGCAGCATAGATCGGTTCGCGCTCAAGCAGATAGTCCAGATATATTTTGATGTGAACATCCTGCGGGGCTGCCTGCTCCAGGGCGCTTCGGAAGGCCGGTCCCCGCTCGCCAAGCAGGCCATTGTCATACACAAACTCGTCCGGGTTTTCTTGCAGGCGCTGCCCGTAGATCCTGGCCAGTTCAAGCATACCCTGTGGACCTTCCAGGTCAAGCCAATCTTCGACCCCAAGCCACGCATCCTCTCCAGGGCTGCGAGCCTGGCTTACAGCAAAGCGGTTAAGCCGCTGGCGGGCCTCAGCATCGCCCCGTTCAGCCATTTCCCTTGTCAGGCGGGCCAGCTGCATCAAATCCCATGCTGCCCGTTCAGTTTCGAGGGCAGCCAGAATGGCCTGCCGGAAGCCCGGCAAGAATGGCGACTCGGAAAACATGCCAAACAGCCAGTCACCCCGGCCCGCCTCGATTTGCTGATCAAAGACCTGGTTATGCAGGCAGGCATCCAGGACCAGATCATCTACGCCCTCCAGCCCGTACTGCTGGACGTGCAGGCTGGCCCGGCCCTGACCTTTGCGCAGGGCGGACGCAAATTCTTCTCTGGTTAAGGGGAGCTTCATATAATCATTATAATTTACAGCCGGAGGAGCGAAGATCCCAAACAGACTCTTTTTTTAAATCAGATAATAGTATAATTTCGATACAATTTCTAAACTTTTGACGGAGTGGATGGATAACAACCAATCCGCTGAAAAGAATGTTCGGGTAAAAGAGGCAGCGTATGGATTTCGATCTTGTTTTTGAAGGCGGCGGAGCAAAAGGGTTGGCGTTTGTGGGCGCACTGCAGGCATTTGAGCGCCATGGGCACAAGCCCCGGCGGGTGCTGGGCACTTCGGCGGGCTCGATCACGGCACTGCTGGTGGCAGCCGGTTATGACGCCGCAGCCTGCCTGGCGGCAATTAACGAGCGCACCGCCGATGGACGTTCGCGTTTTGCCTCATTCCTGGAGGTGCCAGAGATCGATGAAAACACCCCCGTCAACAAAGACCTGGCTTTCTGGCTCAAAACCGAGCTGGATAATCCGCTCATCCCCAACATGATTGAACCCGTCATGGATAAGATGGTCGGAGGTCTTTTAACCAAAAGCCTGACCCGCCACCTGATCTCCCTGTTCAGCTTTGGCGGCTGGTATGGCGGCAGTGCGCTGCTGGAATATCTGCACGAAAAACTGGACGCGGGTGGGCGCAATCTGGGCGATTCGACCCTGAAAAGCTTTTTTGAGCATACCGGCCGCGACCTGACAGTGGTGGCTTCGGATGTCACCGGCAAAGATATGCTGGTGCTGAACCACCGCACGGCGCCCAACCTGCCCACCATCTGGGCGGTGCGCATGTCGATGAGCTGCCCGTTTGTCTGGCAGGAAGTGGTCTGGCAGGAAGGCTGGGGAATGTACCGCGGCTGTGAAATCGCCGGGCATGTGGTGGTAGATGGCGGGCTGCTTTCCAACTTCCCGATCAAGCTCTTCCTTTCGAATGATGAAGAAGCCGACGAAATGATGGGCAAAGACAGCGCCCAGGGCAATGTGATCGGCCTGCTGCTGGATGACCACACCATGGTGCCGGGGGCAGAAAACACCGAACGGACCGACAGCGCGCCTGGCCTGTTGGAGCGCTCCGACCTGGTCGCACTGATGATGAACCGGATCATGGGCATGGCTGAAACGGCTCTCTCGGCCCGGGACCTGTCCACCATCTATACCTACCAGGACATGATCTGCAAGCTGCCGGCGGGCGGCTACGGCCTGCTGGAGTTTGACCTGACCGCCGAACGCATGGCGCCTATTCTGCAGGCCGGTGAAGCCGCCATGGAAGCCCACCTGAAAGGCCGCTTCTTAGGACAGTTGTAATGAAACGCCTGATTATTAACGCCGATGACACCGGCGCTGCCGAGGGCACGGTCGAAGCGATGGTTGCGCTGCATGCCGCCGGCGTGTTGACCAGCGTTTCCCCGCTGGTCAACCTGCCCGATTGGCCCAAAGCCGCCGCCTATCTGCGGGATCATCCCGATCTGGGTTCAGGTGTACACCTGGTGATGAACGACGGCAAACCCATTCTGCCGCCCGCCCAGGTGCCCAGCCTGGTGGACCGCCAGGGCAAGTTCTACGAGGGCAATGCTCTGCTGCTGCGCTTTGGCCGTCTGAAAGTAAAGGAATTGGAAGCCGAATGGCGGGCACAGGTGGAAAAGTTTTGCGCCGACACCGGCCGCCAGCCAGACCACCTGGACCTGCACTGCCAGTACCCGTATATGATCTCCTCCTGGTTTGAAGCCAGCCTGAAAGTTGCCAAAGCCTTTGGCGGCCTGCCGGTGCGCCTGCCCTTTGACGCTGCCCTCGACCAGAAGGCGGCCCAGATGGGGCGCGACAACGGTTTCCCAGGCTGGTACATCCGCTGGGCTGGGCACGGCTACCGCCGAAAAGTCAGCCGCTATGGGCTGAAATCGCCCGATTATTTCGAGTCGTCCTTTTCACTGACCACAAGTGAAAATCACCGCACAGCCGATTACCTGCTGGCCCGGCTGGATGAGCTGCCCGAAGGCACCACCGAGCTGCTGGGGCACCCCGGGCTGAACGCTGACTGGCGGCGGCAGGATTTCGAGGCCATGCTTGACCCGCGGGTCAAGCAGCGGATTGCCGATCTGGGTATTCAACTCATCACCTTCCGCGATCTTTGAAAAACAATACGAGGTTGTTGGGTGTTTTTTGCGGGCTTCGCCTGCAAAAAACACCCAACAACCTTTTTAAGAATTAGCAACGATTGGCGCCGATAGGGGTTTGGATAGGCATGAAACCAAACCTGATCATCTTCAATCCAACAGCCGGCCGCGGACGGGTTAAAGCCCAGTGGCCGCATGTAGAAAAGGCCCTGCGGGACGCCGGCTTCGCCTTTGAGGCGGCTGCCACCACCGCTCCGCTCGATGCGCAGAAAATGGCGCTCAAGGCGGCTGACCAGTACCAGGCCATCATCGCCGTTGGCGGCGACGGCACGATCCACGAAGTGGTCAACGGGCTGCTCCAGGCCTCGGGCGAGGAAGAAACTACCACCCTGGGCATCATCCCGCTGGGCAACGGCGACGATTTTGCCAAAGTCGTCCCGCCAGAGGCGCCGGTCGGCGGCAAGCCCTTCGGCTGGCAGACTGCCGTCCAGCAGATCGCCAGGGGCCAGTCGCGCCTGTTCGACGTGGGTAAAATGACTGGCGATAATTTACGTCCAGACCTGACCCCCGGCGCCCATTACTTTATGAACGGCATGGATGTCGGCTTTGGCGCCCTGGGGGCGCGCAATTTCACCACCATCCCGCGCTTCATCAAGGGCAAAGCCGCCTATGTGGCGGCTGTGCTAAAAACGATGATCGATTACCCGACGATTAACCTCAGCCTGCAGATTGATGACCAGCCGGCCTTTGAACAGAGCACCACCATGACCGCCATCACCAACGGACGCTGCTTTGCCAACGGCTTTTGGGTTTGCCCGCAGGCCCAGGCGGATGATGGCCTGTTTGACCTGATGATTGCCGACAGCGTCAGCCGCCGCACGATCCTGGGGCTGATCCCCAAGATCATGCAGGGCACCCATACCGCTGAGCCGGTGATCAAGATGAAAAAAGCCCGCCGGGTGGTGCTCGACTCAGTCGAACCGCTGGTGGTGGAAGCCGACGGCGAAATTCCCTATCTTGAAACCCACCATATCGAGCTGGAGATCCTGCCCAAAAAGCTGCGCCTGCTTGTTTAAAAAAACATTGGGGATTTTTATCCGCAGATTGCACAGATTACACAGATTTTTTAATCTGCGTAATCTGTGCAATCTGCGGATTGTATTGATTGTTTCTGTGCTTTTCGTATCCCATTTTCACAAAATACGATTGGCTTTTTATATTCTTCGGGCGCGGTAATCTGCCTGGATCGCCGGCAGCAGCGTTCCGTCCTGGAGCACCGCCCAGATAAAGGCCGCCACAATCCGGGCGCCGTTGACAATCGCCTGGTGCCCGGCCGGGGCAGCCATCTGCTCGGCGAAGCCGCGGGTGTGCAGGACGAGGTCGTTACGCACGTTGATCACCGGGTGGAAAGTCGGGCAGTACTCATCCAGCTCGCCAATATCGGAGGAGCCGAGCGGCAGGCTGGATTCATCGGTCAGTTCGAGCTGGTGTTGGGCATACAGACTGCGCAGCAGATCCTCGCCGGGGGCGTTGCGGGTCAAATTTTTGAGCGGCGGGCAGTAATCGTAGATCTTGACCTGGGTTCGGGTCGCCAGGGCGGCCGCCCGGCCGCAGTCGCGCAGCCACTCGCTGACATCATCCAGTTCGGAGCGCAGTTTGCCGCGGGTGTAAAAATCGGCGGAGGCGAAATCGGGGACAATGTTGGGCGCGTCGCCGCCTTTGGTGATCACCCCGTGGACCCGGATGTCACTTTTGACGTGCTGGCGGAGCATATCACTGGCATGAAACAGGAGCTGGACGGCATTCAGGGCGTTGCGCCCCTCCCAGGGTGAGGCCGCGGCGTGCGAAGCCCGGCCGGTGAACTCGAAGCGGATGCTGTCCAGAGCCAGGAACGGCGTGGCGACGGCATTACGGTTGAACATGTGCATCATCAGGGCCAGGTCATAGCCCCGAAAAACGCCCTGCCGGGCCATCCGGATCTTGCCGCCCAGGGCTTCCTCATCCGGCGTGCCGATCAGGTGCACCTCGCCCGCGAACCGGCCGCGCAGCGCATGCAGCGCCAGGCCGGCCCAGACGCTGATCGAGCCGCTGGCGCAGTGCCCGCAGCCGTGTCCCACCCCGGGCAGGGCGTCGTATTCGGCCAGCAGGGCAATCTTTGGCCCGCTGCCCAGCCCGCCCCGGATCACCGCCCGGAAACCGGTCGGTTCGCCGCCGAAGGGGTATTCCACCTCCAGCCCGGCCTGGCGCAGCACTGCCACAATCGCCGCCGAGGATTGGTGCTCTTCATTGGATATTTCCGGGTTGTGAGCCAACTGGTCGTTGAGGGCCAGCACCTGCGGGCCAAACGGATCCAGGGCCGGGGCGAGCAGGTCAAGTATGGATGGGATATCCGTATTCATCGAAAACTCCTTAAAAAACGTCAGCTTTTGGGTGTTTTGGGTGGTTTAGCCACCAAAAAACACCCACTTTTCGAGCACAATATCAGGGCAGTTCCAGGGCCGTCTGGATGGCCGCCAGCACCATCGCCGGGGTGCGCTCAAAGAGATCTTCCTTGAGCACCCGTTCAGTCAGCTTGTGAAAATCCTTGCCCCACGGGCCAATGTTGATGCAGGGCATGGAAATGGCGCTGATCTGGCGGAACGGGATCTGGTAATCGGCCCCATAGAGCGGCATATTGAGCGAAATGGCCTGTTCCACCTGCGGGGCAGCGCTCAGCGACGAATAGCTCAGATCTGAAATCCCGGTGAAGTAGGCCTCCAGCTCGTAGGCCTGGCCCCAGCGCGCCTGGGTCAGCCGGTTGAGGGTCTCGGTCTGGCGCTGGATGGCGGCGCTGAAGTCCGGCCGGTCCAGGTAGCAAACCGCCGGGTAATAGGGCGGCAGCAGGCCCACCAGCACCAGTGGCTGGCTGGGAGCGCTCAGTTGGGCCAGGCCGTCCAGGATGCGCCAGGTGGCGGCGGCGGTGGTCAGTTCGCTGCGGCTTAAAGCTGCGCTGGCGTCGGCGCAAATTTGAGCATAGGCTGCTTCAAACCCCGCCCCCTGGGAGGCCCGGAGCCACTCCAGGTAGCCTGCAAAGCTCAGCACCTGGGGCTGCCAGGGTTGGCGGAGCGGCGGGCGTCCGGTGGCCCGGTGATAGGCGTCGGCCGACCGGTTGGCCTGGGCGGCCAGCTCCGCGGCGGCGGTCCGGCAGACCTGCTCCAGGCTGGCCAGCACCCGCCCGGGGTGGTTGGTGAGGGTCAGCACGCTCAAAAAGCCAAAGGCGCTGAGCGGCATGGAGACATCATAGACCGCCTTGCTGTCGCGCGCCATCAGCCAGGTGGGCGGCGGGGTCATCTCGCCAGCCGCCGGCTGGGTCTCGGTCAGGTCCAGGCTCATCTCCGTCCGCCGGACCACATCGCTCAGGATGGCGAGCGGGTTGAAGCCCTCCGGACTTTTGCCGGCATGGGCCAGCACGCCGCGCACATACACGAAAGGCATCAGCTTGCCGATCGAACCGCCCGAAAGCACACCCCGTGCCGGGTCTTTGCGCTGGTGGGGCTCGCAGTTGATCATCAGCACATACTCCAGCCCCAGGCGGTCCTTGAGCTCTGCCAGCAGGCCGGCCGCGCTGCGCATCCCGGCTGAGAGGTTTTCCTCATCCGGCACCCCGATCAGAAGCAGGCAGCCGGGCAGCGCCTCGGGAGACTGGCTGAACGCATCCACGATCGCCATCTGGACCGAGCCGCCGCCCTTCATATCGGCCGTGCCGCGCCCAAAGAGATAGCCCCCGCCGAGCAAATCCTGGCGGGCCTCAGGCGGCAGCCCATCTGCCTGGCGCAGCAGGGCCGCTTCCAGGTTGGCCGGCTGGAAGGCATACGGCTTCAGCAGACCGTAGTCTTCGATCTCGACCACATCAAAGTGGTGCAGCAAAACCACCGTGCGCAGACTACCCGCAGGGCTGGCCGTTCCCTGCACCAGCGCCCACTCCACCTTGCGCTGGTGCGGGTCGCCCTGCACAGCATACGACCCAAAGTGCTCCGGGTGAGCCTGGAAATAGGGCTGGGCGGCGAAGTGCTGGTGGAAATAAGCCCCGGCCAGGTTCTCGGCAGACGTGCCCGACTGCGAGTTGATCTGGACATACGGATAGAGGATGGCTTCGATTTTTTGTTGGCTGATTGGGTTCATAACCTGCTGCTTTGTGAAGGATGTGATAGAAACACTTAATTGAGCCATGCAACGGTTTGCGTTAGATGCGGTGGGGCGGGCGTAGATAAAACTCCAAGACCAAGATTCTGTTCGGGTGTAGATAAAGCCCGAAAATGCCGCAGAATCCCCACCGTCCACTGCACGCTTTGTTAGCCACCGTTTTGAGGGGAAAGAAGATTATGCCGAAGTAACTTGATAACTGATTTAGGTAAGATATTTACATCTTCCATTATGGCGTTACTTATAACATCTGACAATGAATCCTTCACGTTAATCTTCCAAATCATAAAAGATACAAATCCTGCGCTATAGATAATGATTGTGCCAGCCAAAATTACAATAGCGACAACAAAGAATACATATTTTTCTGGGATAGGTGCTGAAAATTTTTCTCCCATCGTAATTTGCGCAAGCAGAAAAGCCAAACCAAATAAGACAATAAGTGTAAATGTATAACCCGACTTTAAGTTTTGTTCCTCTTGTATGGCTTTGGCAAAATTGGCTAGAGGTTTTGCATAACCATTTATTGAAAGACTGCTGATTGAAACAAAATCTGATTTTTGGATGTAATGCTCAAATAATTCTTGAGTATCTCGGCTTAGTTTTTCATAATCTGGAATTATTATTTGTAATTCAACCGAATCTTTCAACCATTTATTTTGGGATTCAGATGAGGTATTCAATACGGAATATGCTAGGTTATTAATAAAAATTCCAGCCAGTTTAGGGTGAAAGGTGTTTATAAGAAAAGGATTGCAAAATTGAGCCTTTTTTTTCATGCGTTCCCATTTTGCGGGGGATTTCTTATGAATATCCTTTTGTGTTTCTCCAAGACTCAAAAATTTTTCATTATTGTCAAAAGCAATAATAGGTATTGTGTTTTGAATGAAATTTCCGTCCATGTATGTAATGATATTTTTTTCGTCATCGAGTTTTATCATCAATGAGTGTGGCATTTTTCTCCAAAAAGTAATGCTGACATCTGAAGAGGTGGCTAACGGTTTGCGTTACCTGCGTGTGGGCGGGGGTGGATAATGCTTGAGATGTAGGAGAACCCGAAGCCAGAAAAAGGCTTGTAAATCGCGCAGAATCCCACACGTCTGGTGCACGCTTTGTTGGGCTGCGTATTTATGCATAAAGTGTTTCCAGGTTTTTGCATTCACTTGCAGGGTCAAATAATTTTATCTCTTCTTCAGTTGGAACTTGAATTATTTCTGCCCATCGGAAAACATCTTCACGTTTTATTGGCGGATTTTCCATGCCTCTGCGTTGAATGCGCTCAAAAAGAATTTCAGGAGGCGCTGACAGGTAATGCAATTCAACGGCAGCGCCTAAATTACGAGCGCCCTCACGCAATGCGTCACGCTCAGATTTCCCCCATGTTCCCCATTCGATGATGACCACAAGACCGAGTTTGAGTAGTTGTTGACCCAGTTTCCATTGCAACGATTCAATCCTTGCTCGGGTTTCTTCGTCATAAAGATTAATGGAGAGGGCATCCATCCATTCATCTGGAGATAGGCGAACAGCGTGCAGACTTTCCTCTAGGCACTTTGCTAAAGTTGTTTTTCCTGAGCCAGGTAGGCCACAAATGATAATTAATCTGGCAGTACTGTTTGACTTTTTCATCGTATTCAAAAGACTTACTTTTATTGGCGAAGCCGTCCAACGGTTTGCGTTACCCGCAGGTGGGCGGGATGAGACGAAACTGATTTGACGGAAAATATTCGAGCACAGAATCAACTCCTGTTAGCGGGGCGAATCCCACTTGTCGGAGTGCACGCTTTGTTAGGCGCAAATCAGCTCGATAGTATTTTCTCATTCTTTGGATTTGCCCAAAATTCAAGATATTTGGAAAAAACCTTTGCATCGATAAAAGCGGCAAATGAAACTCCAATTCCATACATCAGTATATCGATAGGATCGAAAGTTACTCCTAAAACTTCGATACCAAAAAATTGACAGATTTCAGCAAATGTAGTCAAGGCGAAAATGAGACTGGCTTTAACGTACCACTCTCCAGGCGGAAGGCTAAATATTTTTTGGAAAACGGAAATTGTTACATCGTTCAATGAAAGAAGAAAATACATTCCAAATGGCAATATGACGTCTGAAAAATAACTATAGTAGAGATTATAAGCTTGACCTTGAAAAATCTGCCCTAGCCTAAAAACATGAACCAAGGCAATGGCTACTTGAATAAGAATAATGATGAGAATTTTTGGTAATGATGGAAGAGATGATTTCATATAAATTTGAATTATTTGTTGCGCCTAACGGTTTGCGTTATCGGCGGCGGGTGGGCTTGGATTCGGTTGCGAAACGGAAGAACTCAAAGCCAGAACCAACTCATTTTGACGGTGAGAATCCCGCCGTCCGCGTGCACGCATTGTTAGCTGGCGAATGTTCATGAAACCAACAACACGAATGGCTGTGTTCAACTCTCGCGGGACATACGGATGAGCTCGAACAGTTCCCGATTCCATTCGGCGTGAACACGTGGATGGAGGTGGTTCACCGCTCTGGGTGGAACCTCTACCCCCGCCTCGACCGCGGCTGCATTGAGATCGAGCAAGCGGTCAGGCCAACCGTCAGGCCAAGGCTGCACCAGGGATCGAACCATCTGAAGATCCACGTTCCAGTGCCTGGCATACAACTCCGCGGCTTCTTCACCCAGATCAAACCACTCCGCGAACCTCTCCAACGTCGGGATCCACGCCCAGAACTCGTCTACATCGCCACAGAAGTCGATAACGGCTGTGGCGATCTCTTCGTTAGTCAGCCGCGGTTCGTCTGGAGTAATCAGGCGAAAGACACCGGAGATGAAGTCGTTGGTGGATGGATCGATGTCGACTTCGGATGAGATGCCGTACCAGGATCGTCCCTCTTCATCGGCGAGACCGATCCACATCAGCTCTGACTGTTTAGACCACGGTGGCTTGGTCCACTCAGTGTCAAGAAAGATTCGACGTGTCATGAGAACATCACCTCCAGAAGAGCTCCAACTGTCGCGCGATTGTCTGTTTTATTTATCAATTTTAGTTTCAATATCATCCGTTTATTTCCAGACATTTGGCGAACGCTATTCTCCAGCCAGCTAACGATTAAGGATTGATGTGGCGGCTAGAGCTAATGCCGAAGCTCGGTTCAACGCGCCGCCACATCAATCCAAGTTGAATTCTTAACCGAGCGGACACGCATAAATTGTACAGCCAGACGGCCAACCGGGCAAGCAGGAAACCGGCAAAAGCCGTTCGCGTTAAAATGTGTGCATGGACCTCTTCACCCACGCCATGAACGACCGCATGCAGCCCGAAGCCCCCCTCCCGTATGCGCCCACGCAACCTCGACGAATACATCGGGCAGGAGCACATCATTGGCCCTGGCAAATCCGACTTGCGCGAATGTATCGAGAAGGCCCAGGAGCGGCGCAAGCTGTTTGGGGTCCGAACGATCCTTTATGTCAAAGAGGTTGCTATCGTTTGACGGGCCACTACAGTCTCAGCAGCGGCGCGGTCAGGCAGGTTGGGCCGCCCGTGCCGCGGTACGAGACTTCAGCGCCCGGGTAAGTGTGGACCAGCGCCCCGGCAGCCTGCAGCCCGGCCTGCACCACCGGGTTGCCTGCCAGCATCAGGCAGACCCGCGGGGCCAGGGCCAGCACATTCGTGCCCAGAGCTTCATACTCGTCATCCGGGGTTTCCACCAGGGTCATCCCGCGCTCCAGCAGGCGCTGGCGAAAAAAGACCGGCATGTAGTTGGAATAGACCACCGCCAGGTCGCGGTCGACGATGCTGATCACGCTCATCAGGTGCAGGCAGGCCTCGGGGCCGCCGGCGTGCGGCATGGGCACCACGATCACCTCATCCAGCAGGCCGCGGGTCAGGTCGCGAAAGGCCTGGATGCCGGCGTCATTGGTGCGGTAGCCGCGCCCGATGGCCACCGTGCGCTCGTCCAGCCAGACAATATCCCCGCCCTCGATCCGGGCTGGCGGCTCGATCACCCCCAGGGTCGGGATGCTCTGAGCCTCCAAAAAGCGGCGGGAAGCGGCGCCCTCGGCCGAGCGCAGCTCCTTGCCCATTGGCAGGTAGATCGCCCCGGCCTGGGTCACCTTGAGCGGGTCGTGGGTGTAGATCGAGTCCAGCCCAACACTGGGGTCCGGCGGCAGGCGCAGGATCTGGCAGCCGCAGCCCGCCAGCACACCCTCAAAAACGGCGTATTCCTCCAGCACCCGGGCGTAGTCGGGCACCCCAATGTAACCGTAAGCGGCGCTGTGCTCGTCCAGGTGGGCCTGGCTCTGAAAGGCATCTGCCGGATGCTTGATCAGCACCCGCTCCAGCCTCCCATACATGCTCTGGCTGCCATACGCCCGTGTCATCCGCGCGGCATACCCAGCAGCATCGGGCTGGAGTAGGGGATCAGCCAGATCAGCCAGACCAGCAGGCTGAACTTATGGAAGCTGCGGATGGCCTTTTCGTCGCGCCGCAGCAGGACGATCGAGGCCCAGACGGCATGCACCAGCATCAGCACAATCGCCACCACGCCGGTCACACCGTGGATGTCGGCAATCAGCCCGCCTGCCATGTCAATCATCAGGCCGGTGCCCCAGGTGTCTGCCACCAGACCCAGCCAGAAGAAAACCAGATGCCAGAGCTTGAGCCGCCCCTGCAGGCGCTCGGCCCATACGCCGATGGTATAAAAGAGCAGGGCCAGCGTGATAATGATGATGGGAAGGACGGTGGTTGGGGACATGTTTCTCCTTGAAAAGGACTGAGAGCGGGGAGCGCCCACTGAGGGGCAAGTTTGACCAGACGGCTTGATTATACAATGAACGGGAGCGGGGGATCCATCTTCTGGCGACTGAAGTCGCAGCGACGATTACAAAGCCTGCCTGGCGATGAATACATCGCCAGCAGGCTAATGAGCCGCCGAAGGGCGGCTTCGCAAATGTCGGTGCAGCTTTAGCTGCCCGATGTTAAATTGCCCGATGCCTACCTGCCCGATCCTTGATCTTCAGCGAATGAACAGGAGGATGTCATTCTAATTAAACAAACTCATCTCGTCTTCCGTCAGCACAATCTCGCCGGCCTGCAAATTCTCGGCCTGGTGCTGGGGGTTAAACGACATGGGGATGGTGATGACCCGCGGCTGGGTGGTCAGCCAGACCAGGGCGACCTGCTCACGGGTCAGGCCGCGGGCCCTGGCCACGGCTTGCAGGGTCGGGTTGCTTTTGATATTGCGCCGCTTGACCGGGCTGTAGGCGGTCAGCAGGATATCATTCTGCTGGCAGTAGGCCAGCACGCCGTTCTCGGCATATTCACGGTCCGGGATGCTGTACGAGACCTGGTTGGTAAGGAGCGGGGTTTCGCACAGGGCCACAGATTTCTGGAGCAGCTTGAGGTTGAAGTTGCTCACCCCCAGTCCGCGCACCAGCCCCTGGTCTACAAGCTGGTTGAGGGCCTGAAAGCTCTCTTCCAGCTTCATCCCCACCTTCGGCCAGTGGATCAGGTACAGGTCAAGGTAATCCATCTCCAGGCGGCGCAGGCTGGCCTCGCAGCAGCGCAGGACATCCGCATAAGTCAGATGCTCGGGAGAGACCTTGGAGGTGATGAAGAGTGACGAACGCGCCACGCCTTTGGCCCGCACGGCCTGCCCGAGCAGCTCCTCGGCGTGCCCGGCGGCATAATACTCGGCGGTATCGAAATGGGTGTAGCCCAGGTCGAGGGCCGAAGCCAGGGCCGCCAGCGAGCGCCCATCATCGGCGGGGTCGGGAGCATCTCGACCGCCAATCGTCCAGGTGCCAAAACCCATTTTGGGGATGGTCAGGTTGTGGAGTGTTTCAGATCGCATCGTTAACTTCCTGTGTTCAACAAATGGGGCAGTTGGATGTTTTTTTACAGGCTTTGCCCGCAAGAAACACCCCCCTCCTTTATTAAGATGGTACGCAAATTAATTCTAGCATATAATACACCCATGGAAAGAACCGTACCCAGCACCGTCTCCGAAGAAGTTGAACTGTATGTGCGCACGTTTTATTCACTGCTGCGCTCCACCGCCGAAGTCCAGATCCGCACCCTGGAAGAAGTCCACGCCGGGATGAATTCGCTCATGCACCAGAGCGCCCGCAGCCCGGCGCCGGACATGTCGGCCTTTATTTACAGCCTGCTGCGCCTGCCCACCTGCATGCCCCGGGTGCAGCGCGTGGTCCTGGGCCAGAGCGAGGATGTCTTTGCCCGCGGCGGGCTGGGCAAGATCGGCGAATGGGAGCCGGTTTCATCACCGGCCCGCCGGCGGCGCTGCTTTTACAACGGCAGTGAAACCCTGGCCTGTTTCATTGCCAGCCGCAGCGATATTGACGATGTCGTCCCGATCCTGACGGCCTACCAGATCGAGTGGAACAAATTCCACAACCTGCTGGAACCGCACCCCAATTTTGATTTTGAGCGCCTGGACCACCGGCCTGGCCTGCTCCAGAATATGTCGGCCATCTTGCAGATCAGCATGGACGATCTGGGCCGCCTGCGCACGATCTGGGGGCGTGACCTGGGCAAAAACCTGAAGATGATGGCAGCCAGCCCGCTGCGCCTGCGGGTCCAGCTTCTGAGCGGCTCGCTCAGCGAATACCGCCGGGCAACCAATATCTGGTGGGAGAGCATCGAAGATGTCTTCCCTTCGCTCAAGAAGCGGCCAGTCTACTTCGTCTCCAGCAATATTCACAGCCTGACCAACCTGCTCTCGGGCTTTGTCTCCTGCCAGCGCCCGGCCCTGCTGGACTACCTGGACCGGCCCGAAAACGCCAGCCTGCTCAAGCAGTGGCGCGAGATCAGCGCCGGCCTGCTCCCGTCCAGCCCGGAAAATTTCCTCTACTATATCCTCAAAAAATACGAGGGCAGCCATCCAAATGTGCTGGCAGAACAGTTTGCGCATGAGCGCGGCGTGGGGATCCTACGCTTCCCCAGCGAACACAGCTTCGATGTGGAAGCCCAGGTGGTGGAACTGTCACGCCTGGATGCAGCCACCCTGGACCCGCGCCTGCTGGACGGACTGGAACTGTCCGAGCTGCAGGCCGCCCTGGCTGCCAGCGATGCCCTGATTTTGAACATCGACTATCCCCTGGGCCTGGCGGCCTACAACATTCTCTCGGAAGTGGCGGACCAGGCCGGGCGCGTGCTGGGGGTGTATGTCATCGGCAAATCGGCCAGCCTGAACGCCGTGGTCGGCGACATCCTCATCCCCAACGTGGTCCACGACGAACATTCCAAAAACACCTTCCTTTTCTCCAACTGCTTCGCCTCGGCGGATGTGACCCCCTATCTGGTGCATGGATCGGCCCTGGATAACCAGAAGTCGGTCACGGTGCGGGGCACCTTCCTGCAAAATGTGCACTATATGGATGTCTTTTACCGGGAAGGCTACACCGATATCGAGATGGAGGCCGGGCCCTACCTGGCTGCCACCTATGAAATGCACCGCCCGCAGCGCCACCCGGCGGATGAGATTGTCAACCTGTACGGGCTGCCGTTCGACCTGGGCGTGCTGCACTATGTTTCGGATACCCCGCTCAGCAAGGGCCGCAACCTGGGTTCGGGCAGCCTGTCGTATTATGGTATGGATTCAACCTATGCCAGCACGGTTGCAGTGCTGCGCCGCATTCTTCATCAAGAACTTGAACGGGTCAAGAAATTGGGCAGGAGCAGCTTATGAATTCACACGTAGCGGTAATCAGTCTGTATGCAGAAGACCTGGAAAAAACGGTCCATTTCTACAAAAACATCGTCGGGCTGTACCTGGTTTCCAACGGCAGCGGCGCCGGCGGTGAACACCGCCCCCACTTTCGCCTGGGCGACACCTACCTGGTGTTTTTGAAAGGCAAGCCGCAGCCCGCCCTGACCGACAAGCCGGCGCGCTTCCCAACCCTGGCAATCGCCGTGGACGACATTGAGGGCGCTGTGGCGCGCCTCAAGGCCAACCAGATCGAGCTGCCCTGGGGCATGGAAGCCGACGCCCGGGCGCGCTGGGTCATGTTTCACGACCCGTCCGGCAATCTGATCGAACTGGTCCAATCAGCGCGCGGCGTGATTTAAATTCGAGGTTGTTTTTTGCGGCTCCGCCGCAAAAAAACAACCTCGAATTTAAGCTCCCGTCATTTTGGGGTGTTTTTTGGGTGGCGTAGCCACCCAAAAAACTTCTTTTCGGACTAACCCGAACTGGCGTTAGCTTAATAATTCCACCAGGCCGCGCAGGGCCAGCAGGTAAGAGCGCCAGCCGAGGCCGGCGATGCTGCCCTTGCAGACCGGGGCGATCAGCGAGCGGTGGCGGAATTCTTCGCGGGCCTGGGTGTTGGAGAGATGGACTTCGATCACTGGCAGGGCGATGGCCGCCACGGCGTCCCGCAGGGCGACCGAGGTGTGGGTGTAGCCAGCGGGATTGAAGACCACCCCACTGGCCCAGGTGCGGGCCTCGTGCAGCCAGTCGATCAGCACACCTTCGTGGTTCGATTGGCGGGCGGTTACTTCCACCCCCAGCTCCTGGGCCAGGGCCTCCAGGCGGCGGTTGATCTCGTCGAGCGTAACCCGCCCGTAGGTGTCGGGTTCGCGCAGGCCGAGCAAGTTCAGGTTGGGTCCGTGTAAAACCAATATTTTCATAGCGTCTCCAGGATCAGGGCGTCATCCACCTCGACGCCGCAAAGGACTGTGCCAATTTCAACCGGCAGGGCAAACTGCACCCGCCCGGATTTACGTTTCTTATCCACCCGCATGGCGCTCAGAATGGCGGCATGCTCCAGCCCGGCGGGCACGGCAGTGGGCAGCCCCAGCAGTTCCAGCCGCCTGGCGACTTCCTGGCTCAGGTTGGGAATTTTTGCCAACCCCAGCCGCTCGGCCAGGCGCGCCTCCACCACCATGCCAATCGCAATGGCTTCGCCGTGGCGCAGCGCAAAGCCGGAGACCAGCTCCAGGGCGTGACCCACGGTGTGCCCCAGATTGAGGGCAGCCCGGATCCCCTTTTCATAGGGGTCAATTTCAATCGTGCGGATTTTGACCGCCATCGCCCGGCGCACAATCTGGGTCAGCGGCCCGGTCAGCAGACCGCTGTTGGTCTGGATGGGCAGTTCGTCGAGCATGTCGAACAGACCCGGGTCGGAGATGACGGCGTGCTTGGCCACTTCGGCCAGACCGCTGCGCAGTTCGGCCAGCGGCAGTGTGCCCAGCACCTGGGGATCAGCCAGAACCAGTTTGGGCGGATAAAATGCGCCAATCAGGTTCTTGCCCTGGGGCAGGTCGGCCCCGGTCTTGCCGCCCAGGCTGGCGTCTGCCATTGAGAGCAGGCTGGTGGGCAGGTTGACCCAGGCCACGCCGCGCAGGTAGGTGGCGGCGGCAAAGCCGGTCAGGTCGCCGGTCACCCCGCCCCCCAGGGCCAGCACGGTGCTGCTGCGCTCGACGCCGGCCTCCAAAAAGCCCTGCCAGATCTGCATGACGGTCTGGATGGTTTTAGTCGGCTCGCCGGCCGGAATGGTGACAGTATGCACGCCATACCCGCTGGCCTGCAAGCTGGCAGCGGCCCGTTTGGCGTACAAGCGGGCCGTGTTTTCATCGCAGACCAGGGCCAGCGGGCCTTTCAGGCCGTTGGAGCGCAGGACCACCCCCAGGGTATCCAGGCCGCCAGGCTCGACGAACACGCTGTAAGGCGCTCCCATGCCTTCCACCCGGAAACGCCCAAGGCAGATTTGGGCCTGCCAGAGCGCCTCCTCGGCGTTCAGGTCGCTGGTATCCAGGCGCAGCGGGAAGGAAGCATAGTGGGCCGCACGCCGGGCGAGCAGGTCCTGCAGACGCTGGTGCAGGTCGCCGCCGAACAGCAGCGGGCGGAGCGGGGTATTGGGCTGGCCCGCCCCAGAGGCGATCCGTCTTTCCAGCGCCTCCAGGCTAGCAGTCAGGGTCAGGATCAGCCCGGCCGATTCGGCCAGGCGGCGGGTTTCGGGGACGGTCAGGGCCCCGCCGCCCAGGGCGATCACGCCGGGTTCGTCGTTGAGGATATCCTGCAGGGCCTGCTGTTCACGCACCCGGAAGCCGGCTTCGCCTTCGGCGGCGAAAATTTCCGGGATAGGCATACCGGTCTGCAGTTCCACCCGCTGGTCCAGATCGTAAAAAGGCAGGGCCAGTTTTTCGGCCAGCGGGCGTCCAATGGTGGATTTGCCCGAGCCGGGCGGGCCGTAAAGAAAAATAGAGTCCATCTATGCCTCCGTCCAGAAAATATGCTCGCCGCCGTCCATTGTCAGGTCTGCCAGCCGGGCCTGGCGCAGAGCGGGGAAGCGGGCCAGCATTTCGGCCAGCGAATCGCCGCCCAATTTCTCCAGCAGGGCGTCGGCAGCCACAAAGGCCGCCATGGCCTCCAGGATCGGCACAGCCCGCGGCACAGGGCAGAAGTCAGAGCGCTCGTAACGGGTGGGGCCGGGCTGGCCGCTGTGCAGATCCACCGTCTGCTGCGGGTTAAGGGTGGTTGCGATCGGTTTCATCGCCGCCCGGATCAGCAAAGCCTCGCCGTTGGTGATGCCGCCCTCCAGGCCGCCGGACCGGTTGGTGGGCCGGGTCAGCCGCCCTTCTGGGCCAGGCGCAAGCAGGATGGCGTCATGCACCTGGGTGCCGGGCAGCCGGGTATTCTCGAAGGCCGAGCCAAACTCCACGCCCTTAATCGCCGGTACGCTGAGGATGGCCGCACCCAGACGGGCTTCCAGCTTGCGGTCCCACTGGACGTGCGACCCCAGGCCGACCGGCAGGCCGGTCAGGACGATCTCCAGGACCCCGCCGAGGGTGTCTTTCTCGTCCATCACCTGGCGGATGCGGCGGCGCATGGCTTCGGCGGCGGCTTCGTCCGGGCAGCGCACATCGCTGGCCTCAGCCCGGGTCAGGCGCTCGTCCAGGGTCAGACCGCTCAGGTCGGCGCTGACCTCGGCGATGGAGCAGACATAGCCGCCCACCTGAATGCCAAACTGGCCGAGCAGCAGCTTGCAGACCGCACCAACCGCCACCCGGGCCGCGGTTTCACGGGCTGAGGCGCGCTCCAGGGTCGGGCGCAGGTCACGATAGCCATACTTCACGGCAGCGGTCAGGTCAGCATGGCCCGGGCGCGGGGCGGTCATGGCTTCGATAGCCTTGCCGCGCCATTTGGCATGGTCCAGATTCTCGATCTGGAGCGCCAGGGGTGCACCGGTGGTCAGGCCCGCCATGACCCCGCCCAAAATCTGGGCCGTATCGCGCTCGATTTTCATGCGCGGACCGGCGCCGTAACCCTGCTGGCGGCGGGCCAGTTCGGTGTTGATCTGTTCGGGGCTGAGCGGCAGGCCAGCGGGCAGGCCCTCCAAAATGGCAAGCAGCGCTGGGCCATGGGATTCACCGGCGGTTAGAAAGCGAAGGGGCATAGGGTTTCCTCATTCATAAGCTGTTTTGGGTCGGCACAGCCTGAGCTTCAGCCCAGGGCTGCGTAAATGGCAGGCCGGGATGCGGCCAGGCCAGTCCAGCGTTCAAAGGCCAGGGCGGCCTGTTCCACCAGCATTCCCAGGCCGTTGGCATACGCCAGCCCGCTCTGGCGGGCCTGGAGCAGCAGGGTTGTTTCGGCGGGGTTGTAGACCAGATCGTAGATGAAGGCGCCGGCAGGCAGGGGCAGCCCATCCGGCCAGGGACTGCCGGCGGTGTTGGGGTGCATGCCCAGCGGAGTGGTGTTAACCACCAGGTTGAACGAACCGGCGGCGCTCAGATCATTGAAGCCCAGCACCTGCTGTGCGCCCAGGGGGCGCAGCGCTTCGGCCTGTTCGGGACGGCGGGCCGCCACACTGACCTGCCAGCCGTCCGCCAGGGCGTAGACCACGGCCCGGGCGCTGCCGCCCGCCCCCAGCACCAGGGCCCGCCCGGCCGGGATAGCGGCCTGCGCCAGGCGCGGGGTCAGGTCGGCCAGAAAGCCGGGGACGTCGGTATTGTCGCCCCACAACTCGCCCGCCTGCATAAAGAGGGTGTTGACCGCCCCAACCGCCTGGGCGGTGGGCGTCAGGCGGTCAATTTCGCCAAAGACGGCCTGTTTGTGCGGGATGGTGATGTTCAGCCCATCCAGCTCGGCCTGGCGCAGGCGCCCCAGCAGGGCCTGCAGGCCGGCCTGGTCTTGCGGGGCAACCGGGTATAGGCGGTATTCGCCGCCCAGATTCAGCGCCCGCAGGGCTGCGTTGTGGATCAAAGGCGAGCGGCTGTGGGACAATGGGTAGCCCAACAGCCCCAGCGACCAGTTTTTTTCGGCGTTCATACTCGTCAAGTTTCTTTCTATGTTTATAGGCAAAGCCTATAAAACATAGAAAGGAATTAATCTAGGCTGTGGGTGGGTGAGCGGCGGCGCTGTGCCCGTTTGTGGCAACATAGGCGCCCAGTTTCTGGAGCGCATCCAAAAAGCCGGGGAACGATTCGCCGGTCATTTCAGCGCCGGTGACGTGCATGGGGCGCTGTGAAGCTAACCCGGCGACTGCCATCGACATGGCCAGGCGGTGGTCGCCGTGTGCGTCGGCCCGGCCGCCGCTGGGGGGTGTCTTGCCGGGCAGACGGAAGCCGTCGGGCGTCTCTTCAATTTCAACGCCCACGCTGCGCAGTTCCTGGCACAGGGCGCTGATCCGGTCCGATTCTTTGTAACGCAGCTCTTCGGCGTTGCGCACCAGGGTCGGGCTGTTGGCAAAGGCTGCCGCCACGGCAAAGATCGGGAATTCGTCGATCATGCGCACCACCAGGTCGCCAGAGACCTCGGCGCCGTGCAGCCGGCTGTGGCGCACGCGCAGGTCGCCGACCTGTTCGCCGTTTTGTTCGCGGCTGGAAAAGACAATATCGGCGCCCATCTCCAGCAGGACATCCAGCAGGCCGGTGCGGGTCGGGTTGAGACCAATGCTGCGCAGCATAATTTCAGAGCCGGGGGTGATCAGGGCGGCCACAATCAGAAAGGCAGCGGCGGAAAAATCGCCCGGTACCACCAGGTTGAGGGGCTGCAGGCCGTCTGGGGGCGGGGTAAGCCGGACAGTGTTGCCTTCCACGGCAACCTGGGCGCCCATGCTGGACAGCATCCGCTCGGTATGGTCACGTGAGGGGCCGGGTTCGTGGATGGTCAGGGTGCCTTCAGCGCCCAGACCGGCGATCAGCAGGCAGGATTTGACCTGGGCGCTGGCCACCGGCAGGGTGTATTCAATCCCGTTCAGCGGCTGTTCGGCCGGACGGGCGCTGAGCACCAGCGGAGCAGTATGGTTGGGAGCAGCCTGGATCGGCACGCCCATCTGCTGCAGGGGGGTGACGATGCGGTCCATTGGGCGGCGGCGCAGACCGGCGGTGCCGTCCAGGGTGGCCTGCACGCCGGCCGCGGCCAGCGCCCCGGCCAGCAGCCGGATGGTGGTGGCAGAGTTGCCGCAGTCCAGAGCGACAGCCGGGGACTTAAAACCGCGCATTCCCACACCTTGAATCCGCAGCTTTGTGCCTTCCAGTTTCCAATTCACGCCCAGGGCGGCTACCGCTGCCAGCAGCGGGCGCGTCACTCCGGCGACCAGCAGGTTCTCAACCACGCTGTCGCCATTGGCCAATGCGCCCAGCACGATCGCCCGGTGGGAGATCGACTTGTCGCCGGGCAGCAGCGGGCTGCGGATGTCGCCGCGCAGTGAACTGCCAGGGGAAACTTTTACCTCAACAGGTTTATCCATAAGCTTAACTCCGGCCCACGGCGGCGGCCAGTTTGCGCGTCTGCTGGACCAATTCAGCAAATTGGTCAAAGCGCAGCGACTGACCACCATCGGAAAGGGCATGATCTGGGTCTGGGTGGACTTCAATAATTAAACCATCGGCGCCGGCGGCAATCGCGGCCCGCGAGATGGGAATAACATAATTGCGCTGCCCGGTGCTGTGGCTGGGGTCGAGCATTACCGGCAAATGGGTCAGCGTCTTGAGCACCGGGACGGCGTTGATATCGGTGGTGTTGCGGGTGGTGGTTTCATAGGTGCGGATGCCGCGCTCACACAGCACCACCCGCCGGTTGCCGTGCGACAAAATATATTCGGCTGACATCAGCAGTTCGTCAATCGTGGCGCTCATCCCGCGCTTGAGCAAAACCGGGAACTGGCTTTCGCCCACAGCGTGCAGCAGGTTGTAGTTCTGCATATTGCGCGCCCCGATCTGGAACATATCGGCGTAGCGCATGATCAGCGGGATCTGCTCGGGAGCCATGACCTCGGTGACAATCGGCAGCCCGGTGGCTTCACGCGCTTCCGCCAGCAGCTCCAGCCCGGCTTCGCCCATCCCCTGGAAGGAATAGGGTGAGCTGCGCGGTTTGAAGGCCCCGCCGCGCAGCATCTGCCCGCCGGCGTCTCGAATGGCCTTCGCAGTTTCAATAAGCTGTTTGCGGCTTTCCACCGAACACGGCCCGCCAATCAAAACAATATCCGGCCCGCCAAACTGCACATCACCCACCTGCACCTGCGAATCCTGTGGGTGGACCTGGCGCGAGGCCAGTTTGTAGGGGTGGGTGATCGGCGTCAGGTTTTGGACGCCCGGCAAGCCCCGCACGGCATCCTGGCTCTCCAGTTTGCCCTGGCCCACAATCACAATCACGGTACGTTCGGTGCCGCGGATCAGATGGGCGGTCAGGCTCTGGTGTTCGATCTCCTCGACAACGGCGCTGATTTGGGCCTGGGTGGCATTGGTGGACATGGTCACGATCATGGTCAGTTCCTTTGGCTGGGTCTGGGCTCAGCAGCCCAGAAAACCCTGATAAGATTCATCGCCCGCTGCGCTGCGGGGATCAGCCACGGCAAGGGGCGCATTAGAGGCGAGGGGGGTGTACGTGTTTTGCAGGTTGGGGGTGGGTGTCAGACCCCGGCGCAGGCTGGCGACAAAGGCGCCGGCGGCTTCGGCCGGGGTGGCTGGGTTTTGGTCTACGGTGTTGATCAGGGCCGAGCCGACGATCACGCCGTCGGCCAGCTTGCCAACGGTCTGGGCCTGCTCGGGGGTGGCAATGCCGAAACCGACGGCAACCGGCACATCTGTCGCCTGGCGAACCCGCCCGACAAAATCGGCCAGCCCGGCCGAAATGCCGGTACGGGCGCCGGTCACGCCGGTCAGTGAAACCAGATAGAGGAAGCCGCTGGCGTGTTGGGCAGCGGCGGCAATCCGGGCCGGGGTGGAGGTGGGCGCCAGCATGTAGACCAGCGCCATCCGGGCGGCCTGCAGTTCGCTTTCCAGCTCTGCGGCCTCTTCGAGGGGCAGGTCGGGCACAATCAGCCCGTTGGCGCCGGCGGCAGCCGCGGCCGCCACAAAGGCCTTCAGCCCATAGCTGAGGATCGGGTTGTAGTAGCCCATCAGCAGCAGCGGCTGGGTCACCCCGCGCTGGCGCAGGGTTTGGACGGCAGCCAGGCAGCGCTTCAGGTTCATGCCCTGTTCCAGGGCCACCTGGGTGGAGCGCTGGATGGTGGGACCGTCAGCCAGCGGATCAGAGAAGGGCATGCCCAGTTCGATCAGGTCGGCGCCGCTGCGGGCCGCGGCTTCGATCACCGCCAGCGAGGTTTCCAGGTCCGGGTAGCCCAGGGTGAAGTAAGGCATAAGCGCGGCGCGGCCATCCACTTTTGCCAGGGCAAAAGCGGAAGCAATTTGCTCTACAGGCGAATAGGTTTGGGGCCCTTCCAGGTTCATACGTTCATCTCCAGGGCTTTCATGACCGTGTCCAGATCTTTGTCTCCGCGTCCGGACAAGTTTACCAGAATTATCTGATTCTGGAGCATCAAAGGTGCGCGCTGCAGCACATCGGCAATGGCATGGGCCGATTCGAGGGCCGGCAAAATGCCTTCCAGGCGGGCCAGGGCCTGAAAACCCTGCAGAGCCTGCTGGTCGGTCACCGAGGTGTATTCGGCCCGGCCGGTTTCGCGCAGGAAGACATGCTCCGGGCCGATGGCGGCATAATCCAGCCCGGCCGAGATGGAGTGGGTGTTGGCGATCTGCCCGTCCGCATCCTGGAGCACATAGGTGTAGGAGCCGTGCAGCACCCCCGGGCGGCCCTGCATGTGGGTCTGGTCGGCCGGGGCGGCAAAGCGGGCGGCGTGTTTGCCGCTCTGAATGCCCTCGCCGCCGGCTTCCACACCCACCAGGCGCACCTGGGCATCACCCCGGAAGGCATGGAACAGGCCGATGGAGTTCGATCCGCCGCCCACGCAGGCCACGCAGACATCGGGCAGGCGCCCGACCTGGGCCAAAATCTGGGCCCGGGCTTCGATGCCGATCACAGCCTGGAAATCGCGCACCATGGTCGGGTAGGGGTGTGGGCCGAGGGCCGAGCCGAGCAGGTAATAGGTGCTGTCCACGTTGGTGACCCAATCCCGGATGGCTTCGTTGATGGCGTCTTTGAGGGTGCGGGTGCCGCTTTCCACCGGGCGCACTTCAGCCCCCAGCAGGCGCATGCGGAGTACATTCGGCTGCTGTCGGGCGATATCCACGCTGCCCATATAGACCACGCACTCCAGGCCCAGCAGGGCTGCCACAGTGGCGCTGGCAACGCCGTGCTGACCGGCGCCGGTTTCGGCTACAATCCGTTTCTTGCCCATGCGCTGCGCCAGCAGGGCCTGGCCCAGGGCGTTGTTGATCTTGTGGGCGCCGGAATGGGCCAGATCTTCGCGCTTCAGGTAGATCTGGGCGCCGCCCAGTTCGGCGCTCATCCGGCGGGCGTAGGTCAATGGGGTGGGCCGGCCAACATAGGTGGCCTGCAGGTTTGCCAGCTCAGCCAGGAAGACCGGGTCCACCCGCAGGGCCTGATAGGTGCTTTCCAGCTCGGCAAGGGCCGGCATGAGCGTTTCGGGCACAAACTGCCCGCCGTACGGGCCAAACTTGGCGCTGAGCGCCGGAGCGGCCTGGGTGATGACTGAGTCGGACATACAAACCTCCTAACGGTTGGAACGCACGCCCACCGCTTTGCGCACCTTGCGCATCAGCGGGGCGCCCATGGAACGGGCTCTTTCGGCCCCTTCGAGCAGCATTTTTTCCAGGTAGACCCGGTCTTTGCTGACTGCGTCGTATTGGCTGCGGGCTTCGCCAAAGGTGCGCTCGAGGACTTCAAACAGCTCCTGCTTGACTTCGCCGTAGCCAAAACCGCCGCGGGCGTATTTCTGGCGCATGGCCTGCACCTCTTCGGGCGAGGCAAAGTGGCGGTAAATGTTGAACACGTTGCACTCATCCGGGTTCTTGGGTTCTTCGGGCAGGCGCGAGTCGGTCACCACGCTCATCACGCGCTTGCGAACCTGGTTGGCCGGGGCAAAGATCGGGATGACGTTGTCGTAACTCTTGCTCATCTTGCGTCCGTCGATCCCGGGCACGGTGGCAACCGAGGGCTGGATGAAGGCTTCGGGGATGACCAGGATCTTGCCGTAGTTGTTGTTGAAGGCTTCGGCAATGTCACGCGTGATCTCGATGTGCTGGCGCTGGTCTTCGCCCACCGGCACGATGTGGCTGCCGTAAAGCAGAATGTCGGCTGCCATCAGCACCGGGTAGGTGAACAGACCCATATTGACCCCATCGTCCGGATCGCGCTCGGCGCGCAGGTTGGCATCCACCGAGGCTTTGTAGGCATGAGCCCGGTTGAGCAGCCCTTTAGGGCTGAAGCAGGACAAAATCCAGGTCAGCTCAAACAGCTCGGGCACATCCGACTGGCGGAAAAAGGTCACATCCGCCGGGTTCATCCCCAGCGCCAGCCAGACCGCGGCCACATCGTAGGTCATGCGCTCAAATTCTTTGCCATCCCGCACGGTGGTCAGGCCGTGGTAATCGGCAATGAAATAGAGGGCCTGGTAGCTTTTGGCCAGCTCCAGACCGGGTTTGATCAGGCCAAGATAATTACCCAGGTGGGGCGTGCCGGTGGGTTTGATGCCTGAAAGTGAGATTTTCTTTTCCATAATGAACTCCTCAAAATAAGATTGCAAATTTTGTGATACCACAAAGGTCCGATTTTTTCAGGCGACAGCCTGAAAAAATCAACCCGAGCGGGCCGCCTGAATAAAGGCCCGAATTTTGGCATGGTCTTTGACGCCCGGCGCCGATTCTACCCCAGAAGCCACGTCCACGCCCCAGGGCTTCACCTGGGCGACAGCCGCGGCAACATTTTCAGGAGTCAGGCCGCCTGCCAGCAGGATGGGGGCGCTCTGGGCCAGGTCTGCCGCCAGTGACCAATCGGCCTGGAGGCCGGTGCCGCCGAATTCGGCAGGGTGGTAGGCGTCAATCAGCCAGGCAGGCGAGGCGGCGGGCGGCGAATAGGTCTGGAGCAGGCGTTCCAGGTCGGTGCTGTTGGCAGGCCGCAGGGCCTTGAAGGCCCGCCCACCCAGGCTGTGGAGCAGGGCGGGGTCTTCGTCGCCGCAGAGCTGGGCCAGATCCAGGCCGCAGTATGCCAGGGTCTCGTTCACCTGGGCGGCGCTGGGATTGACAAAGACCCCCACCAGCACAGGCAGCTGTGTCTGGCCCAGGGATTGGCGCAGCCCCTGGCAGATGGCCCGGCATTCCGCCAGGCTCAGGCAGCGCGGGCTGGGCGGGTAAAAATTAAAGCCCAGCAGGTCGGCCCCGGCCTCCACGGCTGCCAGGGCATCCGGCAGCGTCTTGATCCCGCAGATCTTGACCCGCAGGGGTGTCTTCATGCGGCCTCCCCGCCGGGGGCAAACCCGGACAGCTCGCGCACTTTGGCAGCGGTGTCGGCGGCGGTCACCAGCGCTTCGCCCACCAGCACGGCCTGGATATTGATGGCGGCCAAACGGGCGACATCGGCGGCGCTGTGGATGCCGCTCTCGGCTACCACGCAGATCTCCGCCGGGATGAGCGGGCGCAGTTCCTGGCTGGTCTCCAGGCTGACCTGGAAGGTGTGCAGGTTGCGGTTGTTGATCCCGATCAGGCGGGCGCCGCTCTGCAGGGCGGTCTCCAGCTCGGGCAGGTTGTGGACCTCCACCAGGGCCGCCATGCCCAGGCTGTGGGTCAGGGCCTGCAGGTCGGTCAGCTGGCTCAGGTCCAGCTCGGCGGCGATCAGGAGGAGCGCATCGGCGCCGGCCGCCCGGGCTTCGTAGACCTGGTACGGGTCGCAAATGAAGTCTTTGCGCAGCAGGGGGATGGCTTGCGCCTGGCGGATCTGGAGCAGATAGTCCAGGTGGCCTTTGAAATAGCGCTCGTCGGTCAGGACGCTGATGGCAGCAGCCCCGTTGGCGGCGTAGGTGGCGGCCAGCTTGAGCGGGTCAAAATCCGGGCTGAGCAGACCGCGTGAAGGCGAGGCGCACTTGACTTCGGCGATGAGGGTGACCTTAGCGGACCTCACCCCGTCGGTGAGTACACCGCCACCCCTCTCCGTTGCGCTGGGTACAGCGCCCAGAGAGGGGAGATTTGCTGCCGTTGGCTGTTGTACCCCACCCCCACCTGCCCGTGCGCTGTACTCTGCGCCAGGGAGGGGCGACAGCGAGAGTTTGTCCCTTCTCTCTCCGCCTGAAGGAGAGAGAAGGGTGGCGCTGTACTCAGCGCCGGGATGAGAGAGGTTCCTCCCGTCCAGTGCGCCTGCAAAGTCCAGGGCCGGGGCGGCGCTGGCGGCCTGGGCCTGCACCTCAGCCAGCGGGCGGGCGCGGCGGGCCTGCTCAATTTCCAGGCGTTTATGGGCGAAGATCTCAGCGAGAATTGACATTTCAATCCTTAGTGTGCAAACTGCTGGCTGTAGGCCGCCAGCTTTTCCAGCATGCCCAGGGCGGCGCCGCTGTCCAGCGACTGGCGGGCCTGCTCCAGACCGTTGGGCAGGTCGCCGTCTTCGGTGGCGATGGCGGCGGCAGCGTTCAGCAGGACCACATCCCGGCGCGGGCTGGTGTCCTGTCCGCTGAGCAGCAGACGCATCAGGCGGGCATTTTCGGCCGGGTCGCCGCCGCGCAGCTCGTCTTTGCCGGCCGGGCGCAGGCCCAATTCGGCCGCATCCAGCTCATAACTGCTGACCTGCCCATCCAGCAGGCGACTGACCCGGTTGGTCCCGCTGGTGGTCAGTTCGTCCAGACCGCCTGCCCCATGCACCACAAAGGCGGCCCGGCCGCCCAGGTCGCCCAGCACCTCGGCCAGGGGGTGGGTCAGGGCCGGGTCGTACACGCCGATCAGCTGGTGGGTGGCGCCGGCCGGGTTGGTCAGCGGGCCAAGCAGGTTGAAGATGGTGCGCTGGCCGATTTCGCGCCGCGGGCCGATGGCATGCCGCATGGCCGGGTGGAATTTGGGGGCAAACAAAAAGCCAATCCCAATCTCCCGGATGCAGGCTGCCACCTGCTCGGGTGTCAGGTCCAGGTTGACGCCCAGCGCCCCGAGCACATCGGCCGAGCCGCACTGGGATGAGGCGGCCCGGTTGCCATGCTTGGCCACCCGCCGCCCGGCCCCGGCGATGATAAAGGCCGCGCTGGTGGAGATGTTAAATGTATGGGCGCCGTCTCCGCCGGTGCCGGCGGTGTCCAGCAGCGGGCTGCCATCGGAAATATAGGGCACCCGGCTGGCCTGGGCGCGCATCGCCCGGGCGCTGCCGCTGATCTCGGCGACGGTTTCGCCTTTCATACGCAGGGCCACCAGATAAGCGCCAATCTGGGCCGGGGTGGCCTGCCCGGTCATGATAATCTGCATGGCCTCCTCAGCTTCGGCGCTGCTCAGATCGCGGCGCTGCATGATTCGGGCGATAAATGGTTTAAGCAAATCAGGATTTTCCATCTAGTATTCCTTCTTACAGTCATTACAAGTTCTCACAGGGAAAGGCCCATCTAATCCAAAGAAACTTTCAATCCAAGTGTCATTGCGATGAGAATGTACTCATTCTCCAGGTCGTACTCGCCCGACGTGGCAATCTCGGTTTTGGCGAACCCAAGATTGCCACGCCAGTGAGTACACTGGTTCGCAATGACAGCCCATTCGACGGTTCGCAGTTTCTTAGTAACATCATCTCAATACGTGGGAGAAGCTGCCTGGCCTAGTTCGAAGCGATATTAAGGAAGTTGCGCAGGATCTGCTTGCCCGGCGTGGTCAGGATCGACTCGGGGTGATACTGGACGCCGTAGATCGGGTACTGGCGGTGGCGCAGGCCCATCAACTCGCCTTCTTTGGTAAAGGCGGTCACTTCCAGCTCGGCGGGCAGGGGTTCGGCTACAATCAGCGAATGGTAGCGGGTGGCGTCAAACGGGCTGGGCACGCCCACATACAGTCCGTCGCCGTAATGGTAAATCGGCGAGACCTTGCCGTGCATCAGGCGCGGAGCCCGCACCACCGAGCCGCCAAAGACCGCCCCGATGCACTGGTGCCCCAGGCACACGCCCAGCAGCGGGCGGGTTGGCCCGAGCCGGCGGATGACCTCATTGGAGACACCCGCATCCGACGGGTCGCCTGGGCCGGGCGAGATGAGGATATGGCTGGGGTCCAGCGCCTCCAGCGCCTCGACGCTGATGGCGTCGTTGCGGTAGACCTCGACCTGCGCCCCCAGTTCCCCCAGGTATTGGACCAGATTGTAGGTAAATGAGTCATAGTTGTCGATAACTGCAATCATCATGAACTCCTTGAAATCCTAGATGCCTTTTTCGGCGCGTTCAACGGCCACTGCAAGGGCGCGGGCCTTGTTGAGGGTCTCCTGGTATTCGCCTTCGGGGTCCGAGTCGGCCACGATCCCGGCGCCGGCCTGCACGCTGACCGTGCTGCCGCGCATGACCAGGGTGCGGATGGTGATGCAGGTGTCAGACGAGCCGTCATAGGAGAAGTAGCCCACCGCCCCGGCATAGGGCCCGCGCGGCCCGGCTTCCAGATCTTGAATGATCTGCATGGCCCGGATCTTGGGCGCTCCGCTGACCGTGCCCGCCGGGAAGGTGGCCCGCATCAGGTCGAAAGCATCCAACTCGCTGCGCAGCTCGCCCTCAACGTGCGAGACAATGTGCATGACATGCGAATAGCGCTCCACGTTCATCTGCTCGGCGACCCGCACACTGCCGTAGGCGCACACCCGGCCCAGGTCGTTGCGGGCCAGATCCACCAGCATGACATGCTCAGCGCGTTCTTTGGGGTCCGCCAGCAGCTCACGCTCCAGTTGGGCGTCTTCGGCGGGGGTCTGGCCGCGGCGGCGGGTGCCGGCGATCGGGCGGATCGAGGCCTGGCGGCCTTCCAGCCGGACGTGCAGCTCGGGCGAAGCGCCGATCAGGAAAAGCGGCTCGGTCTGGGTCTCATCGGTCAAGCCGCTGAAATCGAAGAAGTACATGTACGGTGAGGGGTTCAGGCGGCGCAGAGAGCGGTAAATGCTGAAAGGCGAGGCGCTGGTCTCGCGCTCCAGGCGCTGCGAAAGCACCACCTGGAAAATATCCCCGGCGGCGATGTGCTCTTTGGCCTGAAGAACGGCCTGGATGTACTGCTCGCGGGTCATGTTCGAGCGCAGTTCAGTGCTGGGCGGCACAGCCGCAGCAGCGGTCCGAGGTGCGGGTGCGGGTGAAGCCGATTCGAGCCGCTGCTGGATGGCGTCCAGGCGGGCCTGAGCAGCAGCTTCGGCGGCAGCCCGGTCAGCCGGGTTGGTCAGGGGCACATTGGTCACCAGCAGCAGGCGCCCAAAGGCATGATCAAAGGCGATCAGGGTGTCGGCCAGCAGGAAGATCGCCTCCGGCAGGCTGGCGTGGGCTTCGATCTGCAGGCTGGGCTCAAAACGGCGAACCATATCGTAGCTGATATAACCGACCAGGCCGCCCGAAAAGCGCGGCAGCCCGGCCACGCTGACCGGCTGGTGCTGGTTCAACTCGGCGCGCAGTGCGTCCAGCGGGTCGGCCGCCGGGATGATTTCAACCTGCGCTCCAGCGGGCGAATCCAGGCCGGTTCTTTTTTGGAGCACGCCGCCGCTCAGCACGAACGCCTGGCTGGGGTTGATACCAATAAAGGAATAACGCGCCAATTGCTCCCCGCCGGTGACCGATTCGAGCAGGAACGAGGGCCCCTGCCCGGCCAGTTTCAGGTAAACCGAAACGGGCGTCTCCAGGTCGGCCGGCAGCTCACGCACCACAGTCAGCAGGTTGGCTGGCCCGGCTGGCGCTGTGTTTTGTTTTTCGAATTCTTTGAACATCTATGCCTCCGCAGTATACAAATAAAAACTCTCCCGGCCGCGAATATATATTCGCAGGGGCGGGAGAGGTCCCGTGGTGCCACCCTGGTTAGGCTGCTGTTAACAAAAAATCCTGCCGGTGATGCGACAGGAAGTTAAAGCCAGCCTCACTCTTTCCGGGTACGCACCACTGGATGGTGGTTAAATACCCTGGCTCGTTAACGGGAACACCCGGCTTGAGTTACTCCAATTTCTCCCAAGCGGCTCCAAGGACCATTCGGTTTCAGCGTGCGTGCAAGACTCTCACCTGTGCTTGCTCTCTGTGGCGTCGTTCTGAAACGTACTCTTCCTCTTCACAGCCTTTCAATTCAATTGTGGGCTATTTATATCAAGATTCAAGGGGAATGTCAAGAAAAAAAACGCAGCATTACTTTCCCGGGTTTGAAATTCGATATTTTTCCTCAATCAATTGGTCGCGCAATTCCCGCCCACGCTCGATCATATCATCCAGTGAAAGACCTTTTTCTTCCAACGCAGCCCCAATTTCTTGCAAAGCGCCAGCCACGATAACCTCGGCTGGTTTGATGACAACGCCAGATTCGGTCTCCACGAATACGACCAGATCGCCCTTTTTGAGCTTCATTCTTTTTCGTATTTCAGTTGGGATGGTCACCTGCCCCTTTTCTTGCACGCGTACATAAGTAGATGTCATTCGTCCTCCCGGAAATTTGCGTGTTCATGAAGTCATACTGTCATGCATACTATACCACATAATCAGATGAGCCTCAGTAAAGAGGTCTGACGCGCATTTTTTTGCTAATTTTGTTGGGAGCACCTTGCAAAATCGCCAGAAATTAACTTGTCCAATCAATTGCATTTATGAGTGCTTTTATGTATAGTAAATACAGGCCAGTTCGGGATAAGGGATTTTTGGGTGGCGCAGCCACCCAAAAAACACCCAAAATAACCTTTTTTCAAGGAGGCATTTATGTCTGGTTTGTTAAAAGCCCTGGCGATTGTGTGTGTTGTCCTTCTGATCATTACCCTGCCCCTGGCGCTGTTTGCCTGGGACCTGGGCCGGGTGGTGTTCAACCCACCCCTGGTAAAGCAAATTGTCACGGATGAGGTGGTCAACTCCGAACTGATCCCGCTGGCGCTGGCCTGGTTTTCAAAGGACGTGGCCTATGAGCGGATGGCAGACGGTGTGGCCATGACCGGGATCAGCGAGCCGGATATTGTGGCCTTGATTTCGTACCTGGAGCAGCCGGAGTGGAGCCTGATCAAGCAGGAGGTTCTGCCGCCCGAAATCCTGGCGGCCTGGACCTCAACGACAGTGGACGGAGTCTACGCCTGGGTGGACAACACCGACCGGGTGCCGCAGATTGTCTGGGCGATGGAGCCGTTTAAGGCCCGAGTCAATTCCGAACACGGTGTCAACTCGATCACGATTGCCTATAACAAACTGCCCACCTGTCTCCCGGCCGAGATTGAGGATTTCAAAACCCGCCTGGCGGCGGCCCCGGCCGGCACAAAAGTGCTCTACAACCTGTGCCAGTTCCCCGAACCCTGGCACACCGACCAGTTCCAGCAGTATGTCGACTCGCTGACCAATGTGGTCGAAAATGTGCCGCGCCAGTTCGCCCTGACCCAGGAACTGGCGCAAACCAATGACCAGCAGGGCGTGGGGCCTGAAGCGCTTAAGAAACAGCTCCGCCAGATCCGGTTTTGGATGAACGTTGCCTGGCTGATCCCGCTGGTTCTATTGATCTTAATTGCGGCCCTGGCAGTCCGCTCGCCCGAAACCCTGGCCCGCTGGTGGGGGCTGCCGCTGATGGTGGGTGGTCTGGCGGCGCTGCTGCCGCTGTTCGTCTACCGCTGGCTGATCACCAACCTGCTGGCCTCAGGCCCACTGAGCGAGACCCCGCCCCTGATCGTGACCGAAGCCACCCGCTCCATTTTGCGCCTGGCAGACCATATCTTCCAACCGATGGGGCTGCAGGCGGCGGCCTGTGCCCTGGTGGGCGCAGGGCTGCTGGTGTTCCTGTTTGTGCGCCAAAGAAATAAATCGACCTAAATCAAAGAGAGGGGCTTTGGACGTGCTTTGCACGTCCAAAGCCCCTCTCCTTTTTTCAGGCGTTACCCCCGACAAACTGCAGGCGGTTGCCGTCCGGGTCGTAGAACGTGCCGTAGAGGACAACCCCTGGAATGTGGGTGACATCATCACAGCGCACACCTTTGGCGCGCAGGGCGGCGGTGACGGCGTGTGGGTCATCCACACCCAGGACAAGCGTCGCCCCGCCGTTCAGGGGCAGCGGATCCGGCCCTTCCCAGCGGTTGATGGAGATATGGGTCTTGTTTTCTTCACCCCATTCCATCCAGCCGACCTCGTCATTGGCATAAGCTACCGGCCAGTCAAGCACTTCGCTGTAGAATTTTTTAGCGCGCTCCCAATCACTGACATTGTGAGAAACGACATTGATGTTGTGAAACCAGGACATGCTGAGCTCCTTTTTGAGGCTGAAAAGGTGAATTGAGATCGATTTTGTCATTATAGAATATTTGTTCTCTTCTGTCCAGGGTGACTTCTTGACTCTTTCATTTGCTTGACGGATAATGGAAGAGAAGCCAAAAAACAACCGGACCCGGGCATTCAGATTGCCGGCCCGCACAAGTGATTTTTGGGTGTTTTTTGGGGTGGCTGCGCCGCCCCAAAAACACCCAAAATAACCTCGGCGTTATCAATGCGATTGCCAGGCCAAAAGGCAAGGATTGGTTATGAAAACTTTGAAGTCATTGTTTCGGCAATTGTTCAGCGATAAAATTGGGTACGCCGTGCAACTGGAGGATAAGCAAACCGTCGCCGGTTTGATCCATCTGATTGTTCTCATCACCAGCCTGACAGGTGGATTGGTGATGTATTTTTACGAATTGAACTCTTCACTGTCATTATTTCTGTTGAGCGCTGCCAGTCTTGTGGGCTGGCTGGTCAACCGGGCCGGTCAGCCGAGAACTTCTGCTGTTATCCTGAGTTTCGCCCTTTTAATAACCATTCAATACAATATATTTGTGGGTTTTGGGATTCATGATGTAGCGATCATCGCCTGGCCTGCTTTAATCTTCTTCTTTGGCCTGCTTTTGGGTTGGAAAATAATCCCATATATCACGGCCCTGATTATGGGACTGGCTGTTGTGACCAATCTGATCCCCCATGCTCAATTTATTCCCGGCTATTCCGACACAGGCGACCTGATCGTGATGCTCCTGGTTCTGGTGGCATTCAGCCTGATTGCCATCTCGCTCCTGCGCAGCAATGAAGATTTGCTCCAGCGCTCGCAGCGCTCCGAGGAGCGCTTTCGGGAAATTTTCAACTCAATCAATAATGCCATCCTCATCTGCGATTCCCACACGGGGGCCATCCTCAACTTCAATGAGAAAGCTTCTGAAATATTCGGTGATCTCCGGCAAGACCCCGCCCTGCTGGCTACTGCTCGAACCAGCGCTGCCGGTCAGCCTTATACACAAGAAGCCGCCCTGGAATTGATTAAAAAGGCAGCCGCCCAGAAAGAACAGCAATTTGAATGGCAGCTCAGTGATAAAAACGGGCGCCTGATTTGGGTGGCGGGCAACCTGAAGCTGGCCTCCATCGACGGGCAGGACCGGGTGCTGGTATCCGTGCAGGATATCACCGACCGCAAGCGGGCCGAAGTGGCCCAACACGAATCGCACCAACTGCTGGAAGGGACATTTGCCAGCCTGCGCGAAGCGGTTTTCATCATTGACGCAAACACGGCTTCGATTACGAACTGCAATCCTGCTGCAGAAGAGATGTTTGGTTACAGCCTTAAGGAAATGTTGGGCCGTACAACAGAGTTCATCCATGTCAACCAGGCCGCCCTGGACACATTTCGCAAGCACCTGATCGAGGCCGT
>Ga0268298_10000873_pt1 | contig 37679 bp, 29 predicted proteins | sample WWTPWeurt_MetaG_FD_194462 | JGI IMG/M metagenome (GOLD analysis project Ga0268298, IMG submission 194462) | Activated sludge microbial communities from WWTP in Nijmegen, Gelderland, Netherland - WWTP Weurt | ecosystem: Engineered > WWTP > Aerobic digester > Activated sludge | place...
CCGGGTTGCCGCAGGGGCGGCATTTTTCGTATCGGGAGGTACCGTGGCTGCCCTTCTCTCTCCTGAAACGCCCGCCTTCGCCGTGCCCGAGACGAACCTCGTCCCGGTGAGCGACCACCTGGGGAAGATGATGGCCATCCCGGCCTCACGCATGTTCCTCATCAACAAGTCGCTAAAGGTCTTCCAGGAGAAGCAGCCAGGCCTGCCCATCTTCGACGCCAGCCAGGGCGACGGCGGCGCTTCGCTGCCCGGCGTGCCCGATGCCCTGCTGGACCGCGCCTACGAGCTGCAGAAGCAGCACGGCACCGCCTACGACATGCCCTTCGGCACCGAGGCCTACCGCAAGGCCGTGGCCGAGAGCTACTGGAAGCTGGCGCCGGATACCGGCTGGGGCACGGCCAACGTCATCGGCACCCAGGGTGGACGCGACGGCCTCCAGAAGGCCTACGGCGCCATGATGGCCATGGGCCACGGCCGTCAGGGTGACGTGGTGGTCGTGAGCCGCGTGCCCTGGATCAGCTACAACTGGGGCCCCTATGGCATCGGCGCCAACGTGATGTGGGCCCCGGGCCGTGCCGAGGAGGGCTGGGCCTATTCCGAGGACGGTCTTCGTGCCTGCGTCACCGAAGCGGCCAAGACCGGCCGCAAGGTGGCGGGCCTAGTCATTACCAGCCCGGACAATCCCACGGGCCAGACGCTCACCCTGGAGCGCCAGATCGTCCTGGCCCATGCCGCGCTGGAAGCCGGCGTGGCCTTCGTCCTCTTCGACTGGATGTACCACGCCGTGGGCGATGGCGAGCCCTACGACGTGAACGTGCTGCTGCGGGCCTTCGAGCCCGAGCTGCGCAAGCGTCTCATGGTGCTGGACGGCATCACCAAGAGCCTGGGCGGATCGAACATCCGCAACTGCCACCTTCTGGCGGACGCCGAAGTGGTGAAGACCATCGTGGCCCAGTCATCTCACACGGTGATCCCCTCTTTCTTCAGCCTGGCCGTGGCCATGGCCGCCTACGAGCAGGGGTTCGCCGCTGCCAGCGCGCCCATCGCCGGCCCCTGCCGTGCCAGCCGCGCCTGGCTGCGCGAGTTCCTGAAGACCCAGGGGCTCACCCACATCATCGGCCAGGGCTACTACGCCTTCATCAACGTCGCCGCGGGCCTGAAGGCCAAGGGCTGGGCTGACAGCGAGCCCCTGGGTCAGCACTTTGCCGAGAACCACGGCGTGGCGGTCGTGCCCGGCGCCTTCTTCAGCCCCTATGGCGGCGACTGGATCCGCTTCTCCTACGCCACACCCGTCGAGCGCACCCAGGGCGCGGCGGAGCGGCTGATCCAGGCTCTCAAGGGTCTGGAGGCCTAGTGTTCGATCTGAACGCGTTCGTCGAGAAGTTCCAGCTGGCGCGCCAGACGGCGCTGGAGACCCGCCCCTCGGGCGGGCTCTGCGGCCTGGAGCTCGAGTGGAACCTGGTGGATCCGCAGTTCCGTCCGCTGCTCACCGTGGGCACGGGACCGGACCATATGTCCTTCGTGGACCACCTGCGCTCGAAGGTGCTGTCTCCCTGGACGGAGGAGTATCACCAGCTCGAGGTCTTCCACTGGATGATCGAGTGGGTGACCAAGCCCTATCACACGCCCCGGGGCGCTGTGTACGAGGGCCGCCTGCTGGAAGGCGCCCTCATCAATGCCCTGGCCAAGGCCGGCCGCAGCTTCGGGGAGCCGCTCCATTACTGGCACGGCAACCTGCTCGTGCTTCCCAAGATCGGCCCGGACTGCGTGCCCGAGTCCTGGCATCTGGCCAAGCGGCGCTACCTGCAGCGCTGTGTGGACCTGTACGGCACCGAGCTGGCCACGGCCGGCACTCACTCGAACCTGAGTCTGCCCGAGCCCATGCTGGCCTGGGACTTCATGCACCTGCCCACCAGCGAGCGGGGCGACACGCACCTGGACGACTACAAAAACCGGATCTACATCACGGGCACCCGACTCATGCGCGCCTTCGCCGCGCTCTTCATCGCCACCAGCGCCAGTACGCCCCTGCAGGCTTCGGAAGAGGACGGCCAGCCCGTGGTGCGGCTCACGCCCTATGAATCGGTGCGCAACCTCACCTTCCCGAACCCGCCCGCCCTGGATGTGCCGGACCTGAATCGCAGCCACGCCGACTACTTGCGCCTGTCCTACGACCTGGTGCGCAGCGGCGTCCGCTTCGGCAACAACAACTGGATCCCGGTCCGAGCCCGCTCCCAGGCGGAGCCCGTGGAGCGGCTCATCCAGGTCACCAGCGACCAGCTGCACGACATCTACGCCAGGGGCCTCTTCGCCGCGGGGCAGACTCGCAACGTGGAGGACATGGCGGCCCAGATCGAGCGGCAGAACCTCTTCGCCCGCATCGACCTGCCCATGGCCCGCGTGGAGGTGCGCACGGACGATCCCGGCCATGATCTGGCCCTGGACGTCGCCAACCTTACACTGAAGCACCTGCTGCTGCTCCGCTTCTACGCGGACCCCGACTTTGCCCGGGGCTTTCGCTACGACGCCGAGGATATCAAGCGGGCCCGCCGCAACGAGGAACTGGCCGCCAAGGAGGGCCTGCGCGGCGTCATCGAGGATCCCCTCACGGCCAAACCCATCTCCCTCTCGGCCTTCCTGGACTGGACCCTGCTGCAGATGCGGCCGCTGGCTGAAGCCCTGAGCCTCTGGGAGGACCTCCAGCCACTGCGCGATCTGGCTGCGGGTGCCCCAAGCACCGCCGAGCGCATCCGCCAGACCCTGAAGGCCAGGCTGGGCACCTCGGATATCGTGCCTCCGGCCCTGCTGGTGGAACTGGCGGAGGCCCGGAAGGACCGGGTGCGCGATGAAGTGGAGACCATCACTGCCCACCTCGCCGACCTGGGGGAGGAGGAAGGCAAGCTGCGCGATTTCGTGGAGCACGCCCGCGACGAGGTAACGCTGGATCCCCAGGCTCCCGTCCGCTTCCAACCCCGGCCCGAGTCCCTGGTCGATGCGGAATACCCCGACAAGACGGCGGAGGTCGTAGCCCTCTCCCAGCGCCTGGTGCGCATTCCCAGCGTCACGGCCTGTCCCGAGGAGCGCCTGCCGGAAGTGCACCGCGCCGCCACCTTCGTCCATGACTACCTCCGCAACCACGGCGTGCCCGTGCGCACCTTCGACGAGGGCCCGTTCCCGGCGGTGTTGGCCTACTTCCCAGGCGGAGAGAAGGCCCCGGCCATGCTCTGCGGGCACTTCGACGTGGTGGAGCCGGAACCGGATGACACCCAGTTCGAGCCCAGGATCCAGGGCGACTACCTGTTCGGACGCGGTGCCGCCGACATGAAGACCGTGGTCTCCACCTACCTCGTCTGGATGAAGGACACGCTCAAGAAGGGCGCGCCCTACCCGCCCATCAACCTGCTGCTGGTGGGGAACGAGGAGAATGGCGAGCTGGAGCCCATGGGCACGCCCCATGTGCTGAAGGTCCTCAAGGAGGAGTGGGATTACGAGCCTTCCTTCTTCATCGCGGGTGAGCGCACCGGCGAGAAGGGTACCGAGCTCTGGGGCGAGGTCTGCACCCAGAACCGCGGCGTCCTACGCTTCGAGCTCATCGCCCACGGCACCCGCGGGCACAGCGGCCTAGCCGGCGGGACTGATCTCACCGAACGGCTCCTCAGCGCCCGTGAGGCTCTTCGCGAGCTCTTCGCCAAGCACCTGACCCTGAAGGCTGCCGATGGCTGGCAGTCCCTGGCCCGCTTCGCCTACATCCAGGTGGGTACGCCCGGCATCTACAACATCACCCCGGACCGCGGCTCCCTGGGTGTGGAGATCCGCGCCATCCCCCAGGACGATGTCTCCAAAATGCGCGCCGAGATCGAGGCCCTTGCCGCCGAGCTGCAGCTGGAGTTCCTCCCCTCTGCCTGGGAACCCGGCGTGGCCTGCGATCCCGAGAACCCCTATCTCCAGGCCCTGCTGGCGGGCATCACTACCGCCGGCGGCGAGGTGCGCATCGGCCGCAAGGGAGCCGGCACCTCCGCCCGCTTCGCACCGGGCGGCCAGGCTGTGGTGTGGGGCCAGACGGGCATCGGCCCCCACGCGGCCAACGAGCGCCACTTCATCCCCAGCATCGATCCGTACTACCGGGCTCTGGACGCGTTTGCCGCCGAGACCAGTAGACTGGGCTGAGTCCATCCGCCCCCGGGGTACCTTGAAGTCCTTCCTCGCCTCGCTGAGATACGAGTTCTCGTCCGACCGGGAACCGAACATGGAGCTCCGGCTCTTCCGCCTGCTCTGCCTGGCGGCGGCCTTCCTTTCCTTCGCCGTGGTCATCCCGGTGAACACCATCCAGAACCTGCCCCTGCTCCTCAATGTCACCATCGCGCTCTTCGGACTGGTGGCCCTGGCCCTGTACTGGGCCTCCCTCCGCGGGTCCCACTACATGCGGACCTTCTTTGTGATTGTGGCCCTTGTCCTCAACCTCTGCTGGTTCACGGACGCGGGCTCCCAGGGCAGCATCGCCATGTTCTTCTTCGCCGGCGTCATGATCAACGGCATCTTCTTCCGTGGGCGGGAGCGCTGGGTCTTCCTGCTCCTCTTCCTGGCGAACGTGCTGGCGCTCCTGGCCCTCGACCATGTGCGTCCTGAATGGTCGATCCCCTTCCAAACGCCTTTCGACCGCTACCTCGACCTCACCACGGGCTTCCTCGTCAGCGCTGTGGCCTGCGTCCTGATGCTGTGGGTAGTGGTGGCCACCCACGATGAGGAGCGGAAGCGCCTGCACGAGGCGAACCAGGCGCTGCAGCAGAGCCTCAACGAGATCCGCACCCTGCAGGGCCTGCTTCCGATCTGCAGCTGGTGCAAGAAGATCCGGGATGACGAGGGCCTGTGGACCCAGGTGGAGCACTACCTCGCCGAGCACACGGAGGTCTCCTTCACCCATGGCATGTGCCCCGAGTGCGCCAAGGAGCACTTCCCCAAGCCTTGAGCGGCTCCGCCGAGATTCATCCCCACTACAGGGCCCTGGTCGGCATCGAAGGCGAAGGAGGGCTTCCCGGAGCTGCGGGGGAGATCTAGAACCCCCAAGTCGGCAACTCGTCCAAACCTGTCGGGGTGGCCGGCCGTGGCATTGACTACCGTACGATCCTGCATGATGGGACAATGGCCATCGCTCCATCCGTCACTTCCCGCGAACCACGAGGTCGTCGAACCGCCCACCTCCAGCAGGAGCAGTCATGCCGAGATTCGCCGCCAACCTGACCATGCTCTTCAACGAGCTGGAGTTCGTCGACCGCTTCGAAGCAGCAGCCAAAGCAGGATTCCGCGGCGTGGAGTATCTCTTCCCCTACGCCTTCTCAAAGGATCAACTGGCTGAGCAGCTGGGTCAGCACGACCTGGTTCAGGTGCTGCACAACCTCCCCGCCGGTGACTGGGCCCAGGGTGAGCGGGGCATCGCGGTGAAACCCGATCGCGTGGGAGAGTTCCAGGAGGGGGTCGGCAAGGCCATCGAATACGCCAAGGCCCTCGGCTGCTCCCAGGTCAACTGCCTGGCGGGCATCCGCCCAGCCGGAGTCGCGGAGCACAAACTCCAGGAGACCTTGGTGGCCAACCTCTGTTTCGCGGCCGACCAACTCCAGGCCGCCGGCATCCGCCTGCTGGTCGAAGCCATCAACACCCGTGACATACCGGGGTTCTACCTTTGCGGCACACAGCAGACCGCAGATGTCCTCGCAGCGACCGGCAGCGACAACGTCTACCTGCAATACGACATCTACCACATGCAGCGCATGGAAGGCGAGCTGGCTGCCACCCTGGAGAAGCACCTTCCCCGCATCGCCCATATCCAGCTGGCGGACAACCCCGGACGGCACGAACCCGGTACGGGGGAGATCAACTACCCCTTCCTATTCGGCCATCTCGACCGCCTCGGCTATGACGGTTGGATCGGCTGCGAATACAAGCCCCTCACCACCACGGCCGAGGGCCTGGGCTGGGTCACCGTCCTGGGCAGGTAGCCCGGCGTCCCCCCATGGCCTGGACCATGGCTTCGAACACGGGCGAACAAGCAGATTCCAACCATTCGGAGGAACTATGAGCAGGATCGGATTTGTCGGACTGGGCATCATGGGCACGCCCATGGCGGGCCACCTGATCAAGGCTGGCCATGAGGTGTTCCTGTTCAACCTCCCCTTAGTGCCCCAGGCCCTGGTCGAGGCCGGCGGGAAGGCCTGCACAAACGGCAGGGACGTCGCCCAGAAGGCGGACCTCATCATCCTCATGGTGCCGGATACACCCCATGTGCGTTCAGCCCTGTTCGACGCCAACGGCATCGCCGAAGGCCTCACGCCTGGCAAGACGGTGGTCGACATGAGTTCCATCTCGCCCATCGACACCAAGGATTTCGCCAAGCGGATCAACGACCTGGGCTGCCATTACCTGGATGCGCCTGTCTCCGGTGGTGAGGTGGGGGCCAAGAACGCCACTCTCTCGATCATGGTCGGTGGCCCCGAAGTCACCTTCGAGCAGGTCCGGCCCGTGTTCGAATTGATGGGCAAGAACATCACCCTGGTGGGCCAGAACGGCGACGGGCAGACGGCCAAAGTCGCCAATCAGATCATCGTGGCCCTCACCATCGAAGCCGTGGGCGAAGCCCTGCTCTTCGCCGCAAAGGCCGGTGCCGACCCCGCCAAGGTCAGGGCGGCCCTGATGGGCGGCTTCGCCTCATCGAAGATCCTGGAAGTGCACGGCGAGCGCATGATCAAGCGGACCTTCGACCCGGGCTTCCGCATCGAGTTGCACCAGAAGGACCTGAACCTGGCCCTCTCCACGGCCCGGACCCTGGGCGTATCCCTGCCCAACACGGCCACGGCCCAGGAGCTGTTCAACGCCTGCGCGGCCCACGGGGGCAAGGCCTGGGATCACTCGGCCATGGTCCGGGCGCTGGAGACTCTGGCGAATTTCGAGATCGGCCAGTCCGTCACGACCGAGAGCTGACAGACCCTGCAGGAAAAGAACTCTCCCCTCACCAGGAGACCAGGGAACACCGCCTGCAGACCGCCGATGCCTGGTGACCTGGTGACCTGGGGCGCGTTTTAGCGGTTGAAATCCAGATTCTCCGTCAGCCGCGTCCCGTCCTTCTCGAAGGCCTCCAGGAACCGCGCGATGCGGCGCTCCGCCTCGGGCAGCTGTTCCACGCCCAGGTTGAGGTTGAGCAGATCCACGTACCAGGGTGCCTTGATGTCAGTCTGGACGTAGGTCTGCACGATGGCCCGGGCGATGGGCAGGGTGGTGTCCTTGGAGTCATCGTGGACGTCGCGGTTGCCGGCCTGGCGGAGCTTGGCGTACTCCTCCTCCAGCAGGCGGGCGAAGAGGGCCGGCGTGAAGGCATCCCCGGCGGCGCAGCCGGTTCCGGCATCGGCCTCGGTGAGCCGCGCGCCCTTGTGGATCCATTCCCACAGGATGGAGAGCCGGATCTCGCCCGTGGCCATGTCCTCCATGAGGTAGAGCACATCGTCGTTGCCGAAGAAGTCCGCGGGCTTCAGGGCCGCCGCCTGGAAGCCGCGCAGGAAGGCGTTGCCGTACTGCAGGGCCACCGAGAGCAGGTCCCGGGCACCCGCGATGGTGCGCGGCGCGGGCTCCAGCTGCATGAGACCCGCAGCGTCTTCGGGAGTGTAGGTGAGCGCCGAGAAGGCACGACCCGCCTGGTTGGCTTGCCCGACCTTCTCCCAGACCGGGCGCACGATGTGGACCATCTTCCAGTGGGCCACCCACTTGCCCGAGGCGCCCTCGCGCTGCTCGCGCTCGGCGCCGGCCACGGCCTTCTTCATGCTCGCGGAGACGCCGGCTTCGGAGCCCACGGGGATGTTGGGCTCCATGCCGCCCTGCCAGAGGGCGAAGCGGCCATTGCGGTCCGGCGTGTTCATGGCACGGCGCACGCGGTCCTCGTAGGTCCGCATGTAGCCGTAGGTCATCGTGATCGCCTGGATGTTGGGGTTCACGAAGTCGCGGTCCCAGGCCAGCGCATCCGAAACGCTGTTGATGTAGTCCCAACGCCCAGTGTTGAAGCCCACGAAATGGGGTGACAGAGCGGCGCGGATCTCCATGAGCTGGAAGCACTGCTCGATCTGCTCCACCAGCACGTAGCACTTGATGGTGCCCACGGGGAGGCCCAGGTGCTCCTCCAGGGCGAGGATCATGCTGTTGAAGAGCGCGGCGTCCTCCGCGGTCTGGGTCTTAGGAAGGTAGAGGACGAGGCTACGGCCTGCGGCCCGCAGGCGCTCCTGGTTGTTCACCACGAACATCACCATGTCCGCGATGGAGGCAGAAAAGCCCTGGCCGTCCAGGCGGATGTGGCGGTCGTCCAGGTGGAGGCCCCGCACCCGGTAGATCACCGTGGTGAAGTCCAGCTGCTGGCGCCAGTCGGCGATGATGGGGCGCCCGAAGAAGCCCTGGGCCCACAGGTTCATCTCGCGGGACACCTCCTCGGCCACGTCCAGGAAGAGCGGATCTCGGGCGATGGCCAGTTTGAGGTTGCGGTGGTTGTCCAGGGACATGGTGTCTACCTGGCCCAGGGCGTCCTCGCCATCAAACATCCAGCCGTCGGCCCCGGAGAGCAGGGCATAGGCCACGTTGCGGATGCCGGAGCGCACGTCGGCGCGGGGCTTGGTGGCGGGTCCGGTGCCCTGGATCCACTGGCGCTGGAGGTCCGGCGGAATGACGGCTCCGTCGAAGTTGCCGGCACGGGCGTCTACCACGGTGATTTGCGTGCCGGAAATCAGCGAGGCCGGATCCAGGAAGGCGATGCGCTCGCCCTTCGCGTGACGATGCTTCCGCAGGGCGGTTCGGGCGGCCATCCGTTCTCGTCGGCGCGCATTCAGGGGGGCGAGGGCCTCCAGGGCACGGAGCACTTCCGGCGTGTAGACATCGGGGTAGTCCGCCAGAATCCCCGAGCGGAATTCGAGGGTCATCGTCATCACGGGCCTCCACACGCAGCACCAACGGATCAGGTGTCTTCATTGTTCCCGGAAATCAATGTAGGGACATTCCTACTTTCAGTAGCCGACAGATCCGCGCCGTGGCGGTCTCCACCAGGGCGGCCCCCTGGCCCATGCAGGCCTCCAGGGCCATGGGCTGAGGCACGCTGCTGGCCAAGGCGTCGATGCCGTGGGCCAGCACCTCCTCCGCGCCGTCGCCCAGCCCACCCGAGAGGCAGATCACGGGCACCCCGTGGCGCTTCGCCACCGCCGCGACGCCCACGGGGGCCTTGCCCATAGCCGTCTGGAAGTCCGTCCGCCCCTCGCCGGTGATGACCAGGTCCGCACCCTGGACCAGGGCCTCGAAGCCCGTGGTCTCCAGCACGATGGACACGCCGGGCCTCAGGCAGGCCGGGGTGAAGAAAAGCAGGCCAGCCCCCAGCCCGCCCGCCGCGCCGGCGCCCGGTGACAGGGCCACATCGCGACCTGTGGCCTGAGCGGCAAGTCGGGCGAACACGCCCAGTGCGGCATCGAGCTCGGTCACCATGTCCGGCGTGGCGCCCTTCTGGGGGCCGTAGACGGCGGAGGCGCCGCGGGGGCCGCAGAGCGGGTTGTCCACGTCGCAGGCCACGAGGAGGGCACTCTCCGCCAGCCGCGGATCCTGGCCTGACAGGTCCACGCGGGCGAGCCGGGCCAGGGCGGCGCCGCCTTCCGGCAGGTCGCAGCCTTCGGCATCGAGGAAGCGCACCCCCAGGGCCCGGGCCATGCCCGTGCCGCCATCGTTGGTGGCGCTACCGCCGATGCCGATGACCAGCTTGCGTAGCCCGGCGTCCAGGGCTGCCTTCATCAACTCGCCCGTGCCGAAGGTACTCGTCCGGCGAGGATCCCGCCCTTCCTTCGGGACGAGCGGAAGGCCCGAGGCCGAGGCCATCTCGATGAACGCCGTGGCGCCATCGCCGGAGATGCCCCAGTGCGCGCGCACGGGATCGCCCAGGGGGCCCCGCACGTCCGTGTGCATGAGACGGCCACCGGTGGCCGCCACGAGCGCCTCGACGGTGCCCTCGCCACCATCGGCGATGGGCACCTTGAGCACGTCCGCGTCGGGAAACACGGCATGGATGCCTCGCTCCATGGCCTCGGCCACGCCGAGGGCCGACACGCTCCCCTTGAAGGAATCCGGGGCCAGGACGATGCGCATGCTACTTCGTCTTGATGGGGTCGGCGGGGCGCTTAGGCAGGGCCATGGGCTTCTCGGCCATGCGCTTCAGAACCTCCTGGACGCCTCGTTCCAGCTGGAGATCGTGGCCTGCCACCATGGAGGCAGGATCGTTCTCCACCTCGATGTCGGGGCTCACGCCTTCGCCTTCGATGATCCACTCGCCCGTGGGCGCATTGGTGCCGGAGCGGGGCACGAAGACGCTGCCGCCATCGATGAGGGGCAGGTTGCCCCCGCCCACGACGCCGCCCCATGTGCGCTTGCCGATGAGGGGGCCGAGGCCCGCGAACCGGAAGTGGTAGGGGAAGATGTCGCCGTCGCTGGCGCTGGTCTCGCTGGTGAGCGCCACCATGGGCCCGTTGAAGACGGTGCCAGGATAGGTCGAGGGATGATCCCCGTCGTTGCCGAAGCGGGTGCCCAGCAGTTTCCGGCCCAGGCGTTCGAGGATCATCTGGCTGATGTTGCCGCCGCCGTTGGCGCGGACGTCCACCACCAGGCCCTGCTTGCGGATCTGGGGGTAGTACCACTTGATGAACTCGTAGAGCCCGGGGGCACCCATGTCAGGAATGTGGAGGTAGCCCACCTTGCCGCCGCTGAGCTTATCCACGGTCTCTCTGGAGCGCAGCACGAAGTCCAGGTAGCGCAGGCTGGCGTCGCTCTCGATGGGCCGGTAGGTGACCTGCCGGGCGCCCTCCAGGGTGGGCTTGGCGTTGAGCGTCAGTGTCACCGTGAAGGTCTTGTTCCGCAGCAGGCGGTATGGGTTCTCGTCGGCCTTCAACTCCACGCCATCGATGGCCAGGATGTAGTCGCCCTCGCGGGCGTCCACGCCGGGCTCCGTCAGCGGGCTGCGGTACTTGGGTTCCTCGTTGTGGCCCCGGTAGATGCGCGCGAGGCGGTAGCGGCCCGCGGCGGCGTCCAGTTCGAGGCGGGCGCCGGGCAGGCCCACCTTGGCGCGCTCGGGCAGGAACTGGTCGCCGCCCTCCGTGTAGGTGTGGCCGATGTTCAGCTCAGAAATGAGCTCCGTCAGCACATAGGTCAGGTCAGAGCGGTGCGTGACGTGCTGTAGCCAGGGGCGGTACTGCTCGCGCAGGGCCTTCCAGTCATAGCCGTGCATGTTCTTCACGTAGAAGAAGTCGCGGAAACGCCGCCAGGTCTCGTCGTAGACCTCGCGCCACTCCTCGGCGGGCACACGATCCACGAAGAGGTCCTTGGTGGCGACGGTCTTCTTGTCGGTGCCCTTGGGCTTGGCTTCGATCAGCTGGTACGAGGCCGCCGGGCCCTGACCGGCGCGCGCCAGGATCTTCGTGCCGTCCTGGCTGAGGGTCCAGCCCTGGACCTCCGGCAACAGCTCACTCTCCTGGCGCTTCTTCAGGTCGAAGATCCAGAGGCTGCTCCCGGCGTTCCGGCGGCCAGTGGTTTCGCCGTACACGAAGGGCGAAGCCTTGGTGTAGAGGAGGAAGCCGCGGATCGCCTCCAGGCCGCCCAGGTTGTCGGCGGGTACGGGCACCCGCACGCCCCGCTGTTCGAAGCCGTCCCAGTCGATGCGGACGGCCATGGGACCCTTGGGCGCATCGGCCGGCTTGTCGGCCTTCTTCTCCCCATCCTCCTTCCTCTCTGGTGCGGCACCCACCTCGTCGCTTTCAGGTGGGAAGGGATGGGCCACGTCCTTGCGCAGGGTGTAGGCCACGACATCCATGTTGCGGTTGCCCGCGTAGTCGAACTCCAGGTTGCTGATCTGCGGCGCGTAGTCGCGACGGCTGAGGGCGTAGAGGTATTTGCCCTCCGGATCCCAGGCGGGATCGGTCACGGGGAACAGGTCGCCCGTGAGCCGACGCAGCTGCTGGTCCACCAGGCCCCAGGCGTGCAGGCTGCGGGTGCCGTTCAGGTTGCCCAGGGAGAAGGCCAGGATCTGGCCATCCGGCGACCAGGCCACGTCGCCCGCCCGCCCGAACTCATCCTTGGCAGCCTTGATCAGCTTGCGCTCGGTCACGCCGATGACGTAGACGATGCCGTCCTTGTCCGTGAAGGCGAGGTGTTTCCCACCCGGCGCCCAGACCGGGGCGTTCAGCTGGGTCACCAGGCCCGCGGTCAGGGCTTCGGGCTTGCCCTTGCCGTCCTGGTCCACCAGGTACAGCTGGTCCTCGCCGCTGAGATCCGAGATGAAGGCGACCTTCCTGCCATCCGGCGACCAGCGGGCCTGCCGGTCATGGGCGCCGGAGCTGTTGGTGAGGTTGCGCGTGGGCCCCTTTTCGACGGGCACCGTGAACACGTCGCCCCGCGCCACGAAGAGCGCCCGCTCGCCCTTGGGCGACAGGGCGAAGCCCTCGATGTTCCGCTCGACGCTGATGCGCGCGGGCCGCGAGGCCCCGCCATCCGTGGGCACGGCGATGGCGATGGACTTGTCGCTGCCATCCTGCACGTTGAACACGCGCAGCTCGCCGTTCAGCTCGTAGATGATGCGTGACTGGTGGTCGCTGGAGGGCCAGCGCACGTCCCAGGTCTTCTGGAAGGTGAGCTGCTTAACGGTGTCTGTGGCAGGCTCCACCGAGTAGAGGTTCAGGGTGCCGTCGCGGTCCGAGGCGAAGTAGACCTTGTCGCCGATCCACATGGGATCGCGCTCGGTGCGCTTGCTGGAAGCGATCTTCTTCTGCTGCTTCGTGGCGAGGTCGAAGACGTAGAGTTCCTGCGCCCAGCCCCCTTCGTAGCGCTTCCAGTGGCGGAAGTCGCGGAACATGGGCGCGTAGGCGATGCGCTTGCCGTCGGGCGAGAAGGAGCCGGGGCCCGCCGTGGGCATGGGCAGCTTCTTCGGCAGGCCTCCGGTCAGGGCCACGGTGTAGAGCGCCGTGCGGCTCAGCACGCCGTCAGCGTCACTGGCGGCCCGGTACACCACGCTGGTGCCGTCCGGCGTCCAGCCCACCACCTGGTGGTCGTAGCCGCCCCGCGGCGGCAGCGGGCCCGCGGCGGGGTCGAAGGTCAGCTGGCGGGGCACGCCACCGCCGCTGGGCATCACGTAGACCTGCTCGTCCCCGTCGTACTGGCCGGTGAAGGCGATCCACCTGCCGTCCGGGCTGAACTTCGCGAAGAGTTCCAGGCCCGGGTGGGCCGTCAGTCGGGTGGCGGTGCCGCCCAGGGCGGAAGCCGACCAGAGGTCCCCGCCGTAGGTGAAGGCCACCCTGTCCCCGTGGATGTCCGGGAAGCGGAGCAGCTTCGTTTGGGCCTGCGCAACGCCACCAAGGGCGAGCACGAGGGCCAGGCTGCGAAGGAGAAGGGCGCGTCCGGGCATGGGAACACCTCAAAGATGGGTGGGGAAGCCGCGACCATTGTATGGCGAGGTAAGCCCCCGGCACCCGAAGTTTCCTTCTGGGGCCATGCCATCATGCGGGGATGGAAGCCCCCCTCTCCGTCAAGCGCCTGCTGGAGCAGATCAAGGCCCGCCTGGAGCCCGCCTTCGCGAGCGCCTGTGTGGTGGGGGAAGTCTCCAACTTCCGCGGCTCCGGAAAACACTGGTACTTCACCCTGAAGGAGGAGGGGGCCGCCCTCTCCTGTGCCGTTTGGGCCAGCCAGCAGCGCTTCCTCCAGCACAGGCCTGCGGACGGCCAGCGGGTTGTGCTGAAGGGCAACCTAAACCTCTACGTGGCGGGGGGCACCCTCACCCTGGCCGTCACGCACTGTGAGCCCGCCGGGGCGGGCGACCTGCAGGCGCGGCTGCGGCAGCTGGAGGCGGAGCTGCGCGGCCAGGGCTGGTTCGATCGACCAAAGCGCCCCCTGCCCCGCTTCCCGAGGAAGCTGGGCGTGGTGGCGGCCCTGGGGGGCGCGGCACTGCGCGATGTGCTGGAGGTGATGGCGCGGCGCGCGCCGGGCATCGATGTGCTCATCGCCCCCGCCGCTGCCCAAGGCGAGCGCTGCGTGCCCGAGACCCTGCTGGCGCTCCAGGAGCTCCAGGACCCCCATTGGGGCTGCGAGGCCCTGCTGCTGGTGCGGGGGGGCGGCAGCCTCGAGGATCTCTGGGCCTTCAACGACCCTGAACTCGTGCGGGCCGTGGCGGAGTGCAGGCTCCCCCTCATCACCGGCTTGGGGCACGAGATCGACACCACCCTGGTGGATCTCGCGGCGGATCGCCGCGCCGCCACACCCAGCCAGGCCGCCGAGCTGGCCACGCCGGACCGGTCGGCCCTGGGCTCCGAGCTGCGGCGGCGGGTGGATGCCCTGTGTACCAAGGTCCTCTGGCGGCTGCAGGGCCAGGAGTCCACTCTCAACCTGCTGACTGACCATGGGCTCCAGCGGGTTGACCCTTTGGCCTCGACCATGGCCCGCTATGGGGCCCTGGCCCAGCGCCTAGCCCTGGCCCATCCCAGCCGGGGCCTAGATGGCGCATTCGCGCGGTTGGCCCTCCTCCGGCAGCGGCTGGGCCACCTGGGGGCCCAGGCCGCGGGCGAAGCGGACCTCCCCCGGGTGCGGGACGCCCAGCGGCGCCTGGAGCCCGCAGCCCTGCGCGCCCTCCAGCGCCGCGACCAGCAGCTGGCCGTGATGACCGAGCGCCTGCAGGGGTTGGATCCCACGGGTCCGTTGGCGCGGGGTTTCGTGCTGGCCCTGGGGCCGGATGGCCGGCCGGTGACCCGCGCCTCGACCCTGCCCGCCGGCGCCGGTCTTCGCCTGCGCTGGAAGGATGGGGAACGCGGCGCAACGCTCGACTAGGAGGTGGGTTGGTCGTGCTAAGGTAAAAAAAATCCTGGTGCGAGATGTCCAACGAACCCCAGCCTGCGTCTGCGCTTCCTCCGGCGAGGCGGCTCCTGGAGCCGGGCGATCAGGTGGGCCGATTCCGTGTGGAGTCGCTGCTGGGTAGCGGTGGCATGGGCGAGGTGTACCTGGCCTGGGATCCCACGCTGGAGCGCAACGTGGCCCTCAAGGCCCTGCGGGTGGGCGGCGAGCGCGAAGCCGGCGCACCGGAGCGGTTCCGCCGCGAGGCCCTCGCCTTGGCCCAGCTCAACCACCCGAACGTCTGCCAGATCCACGACTGGGTGGACGAGCCCGGTGGCACCTTCATCGCCATGGAGCTGGTGGCGGGCCAGACGCTGGATCAGGCCGCTCCCGACCTCAAGGTCCGGGAGAAGCTCCTGGTGATCCGCGGCGTCTCCCTCGCGCTGGAAGCGGCTCACGCGAAAGGCCTGGTCCACCGCGACCTCAAGCCCGGCAACATCATGGTCGCGCCGGGCAAGGGCGATCAGGGCCCCAGCGTGAAGGTCCTTGATTTCGGACTGGCCAGGCTGGCGGGAACCCACGGCACGGGGGAATTCCAGATCACCCCCGCGCCCGTCCCCAACCTGGCCCTGCTCCAGGCCCTCGAAGAGGCCGAGAAGAAGAAGAACGCGGACGGACGCGAGACCGCCATGACCCGCACCGAGGGCGAGCGGCGGGATGCCTCGGGCCCCCACAGCTGGGAGCAGCTGACCCAGGCCGGCACCTTCATGGGCAGCCCCAGCTACGCCTCTCCGGAGCAGATCCAGGGGCAGGCGGCGGGACCCTCCAGCGACGTGTTCTCCCTGGGCATCGTGGCCTGGGAACTCCTCGTGGGGGAGCATCCCTTCCCTGGCGAGGGGCGGGCCCGCATGCGCGCCATCGTGGAGGGCTCCCGGCGCGAGCTGAAGGTGCGCGGCCTGCCTTCGGGAACCTCGGAGCTACTGCGGGCCATGCTGGAGGCCCATCCGTTCAAGCGCCCGACCGCTGCCCGCGTCACCGCGACGCTGGGCAACCTCCTCCGCCCCCGGAGCCTACTCCGCTGGACGGCGATCTCCGTGGCGGGGGCCCTGCTCCTGGCCGGCGGCCTGAACCTGTTCCTGAGCCGCGGCATCATCGCCGATCTCGTCCGGCAGCATCCGGCCCGCCTGATCGTGCTGCCCTTCACCAATCAGACCGGCGACCCGAGCGTGGACGCCGTCGCCTTCCTCGTCCTCCCGGAAATGCTGGAGGCGTCGCTCCGTGAACACCCGAAGCTGGCGCCCTTGGATCTGGAGAGCGTGGCGAAGGCGCGCAGCACCCTGCGCCTGCCCCTCAAGGGTGCCCTCAGCGCTGAGGACCAGACGCGCCTGGTGTCGGCGCTTGGCACCCAGCTCCTGCTCCGCGGCTCGCTGACTAAGGGCCTGGGCGGCGCCATGACGGTGGCCTATGAGCTCGTCGATGCCAGCGGGAAGGTCAGGCAGGCCGGAGAAGCCCGGGAACCCGGCAGTCACACTGAAATTTCCCTTCCCCTGGCCCGCAAAGTCTCCAGGGACCTGATCAAGGCCGTGGATCCATTCTCCTACCGCACGCAGGGCTCCCTTCCAGATGTACCGCCCAAGGCGCTCGAAGCCTACGCCCGAGGGACCCAGCTGGTGGAGCAGGGTGAATTCAAAGAGGCAGCCCCTGCCTTCCAGATGGCCGCCCAGTTGGCCCCCGACTTCGTGCCGGCGGTACTTGGCTATGCCCGGTGCCTAAGCCGCATGGCGGACCTCCCGCCGGAGCCGGTCTTCCAGTGGGCCCGCTGGTCAGCCCGAGCCCAGGGCAACCGGGTCTACGAGATGAGGGCGCTGCACTACCTCTCCGTGCGCCAGGGAGACCGGGGACAGTGGGAAGCCTCAGACAGGACCTGTCGCGAAGCGTTGGAACTGGCAAGAGCCTTGGGCGATGCCGCCTTCGAAGCCGGCGTCCACGCCACCCTCGGGGTCAACCTGCAGCGGCAGCACAAACTGGCGGAAGCCGAGGCCGAATACCAGATGGCCCTGACCATGAACGAATCAGTGGGCAACAAGATCAATGCAACCAGGGCCCTGAACAACCTGGCGGTGCTGGAGAAGGAGCGCGGCAACCTCAAGGGCGCCGAGACCCGCTACCTGGGTGCACTCCAGACCGTACAGGGCTATGGCGACAAGTGGGTGGAAGCCATCATCACCAACAACCTCGGCGACCTGGCGCTGGCCCAGGAGGGCGGGCTGGATCGCGCCGAGTCCTTCTTCCGCAAGGCCCAGGCGCTGCGCGAATCCAACGGTGACCAGAACGGCCTCATCTACACGCTGATGGGCCTAGGCAGTGTCGCCCAGGCCCGGGGCGACCTGGATCGCGCCGAAGGCCTGGTGCGGCAGTACCTGGACCTTGCCCGCCGGACCAGCCTGCGGCCCATGGAGGCCCTAGCCCTCTACAACCTGGGCGAGCTGAACCGCACGGCCCTTCGCTTCGAGACTTCCCGCGGCTTCTACCGCCAGTCCCTCTCCCTCCACCAGGAGCTCAAGGACGCGGTCATGGAGGCCCACTGTTTGGCGGGCGAGGCCGAGTGCCTGGCCCGGGAGGGCCGCCGCGGCATGGCCCGCAGCCTGCTGGAGCGCAGCCGGACCCTCTCCACGGACGAGACGCCCTACATCCTCCGGGCCGAGGCCTGGTTGGCCCGCGGGGAAGGGCGCGGTGAGGAGGCCAAGCTCCTGTTCGCCAAGGCCCTCCAGGCGGCCCGCGTTCAGGCTCCGGAGATTGTCCGGGAGCTGAAAGACGCGGCCCGCTGAGCGGTGTCAGCGGCTGAGGATGAGCAGGGTCAGGTCGTCCGCTAGGGGCCTGCCGCCGCCGAAGGCCACCACGTCAGCCAGGATGGCGGCCTGCAGGTCCTCCGCAGGCAGGGTGAGCAGGGTCTCCAGCCGATCCTCGCCGTAGAAGGCATCATCTGGAGCCTGGGCCTCGGTGAGCCCGTCTGTGTAGAAGATCAGGCTGTCGCCGGGCTCCAGGGTTCCCTCACAGAGTTCGAGGGCCTCCCGGAAGCGGCTGCCGCTGAGGCCCACACCGAGTCCCCTGGGATGCAGGCGGGTGACCTGGCCATCCTGTCGCCGAAGGAACGCGGAGGGATGTCCCGCCCGCACGAACTGGAAGCGGCCCGTGCGGGGGTGGAAGGTGCCGTAAGCCAGGGTGAGGAAGAGCCGCCGGTCGTGGCCTTGGCACCAGATGGCGTTGAGGCGGTCGGCCACGTCCACGGGCCCCAGCGCCTGCTTGTCCAGGGCCGAGAGTACGCCCTTGGTCTCCGCCGCGTAGAAGGCCGCGCTGGTGCCCTTGCCGCTGACGTCGAGGATGAGGAAGGCCAGGCTGCCATCAGTCAGGGGGAAGAGGTCGTAGTAGTCCCCAGCCACTTCGCGGGCCGGGAGGATGGTGGCCCGCACCGAGGGCATGCGCAGGGCCTCCAGGTCCGGCAGCAGGCGCATCTGCACCTCCCGGGCGACCCTCAGCTCCTGCTCCATGCGCAGCCGCTCCTCGCGCTCATCGGCCGCCGTCTGGAGCCTCTCCGCCATTTCGTTGAAGGCCGTGGAGAGCTGCGCCACCTGGTCCCGGCCCCGTGGCCGGATGCGGGTGGAGAAATCGCCGAGGCTGAGCCGCTTGACGCCCCCGTGGAGGTCGTTGACCGCGCGGCCCAGGGACCAGGCCAGGACCAGGCCGAGGATGGCCGCCAAGGCCTGGGCCAGGGCCAGGGCCACCAGCACCAGCGAGACGACGACAATGGCCTTCACGGTACCGATGGACATCCCCTGCCGCTCGCTGGCGCCAAAGCCCGCGAACAGGGCGTAGAGGTTCGTCTCAGGCGTCGCCGTGAGGACCAGGGACTGCCCCGTGGACCAGTCGGTGAGGGTGAAGGCCAGGGGTGGCAGGTCGAATGGCACGAACAGGCCCGAACCCTGGAGGGGTTGCCCCTTGGTCCAGGTGGCCACGGCCTGGCCCTGCCCCGCTAGGATCGGCGACTCCTGGCCCGCACGTTTCCCGCCCGCCGTGATCTTGAAGGACTCCTTCCCCTTCTTGCTCTCCCGCTGCGGGGCCAGCTGGAACATCACCTGGCCTCCCGCCAGAGCCTGGGCACGGTCGCCGAGGACACCCAGGTTGAGGGACAGAACTCGGAACCCGCCGCTGGATTCCCGGCGCACGGTGCGCAGGTAGGTGTCTTTGCGCACCGCCTTCCGGCCTTCATCATGACTGTCGGCCCAGACCATGCCGATGAACGCCTCCGGCACGCCCTCCGGCAGCTGCTGCACATGCTCTATCCAGGCTCCGCCGTAGGTCCGCAGGGCCTGCAGGGCGGCCGAGTCGGTGGGTTCCTGGTTTGCGGTCTTCAGGGCGTCTTCCCAGGCCGCCAGGGTCTGCTGGGTGGAGCGGCTCACTTGGGCCCCCAATCCGAGCCAGCCGAGGGCCATGAGCATCAGGCCCAGGGCCACCACGGGCAGCACCGACATGAGTGCGAGGATCACCCAGAGACGCCGCGACACCCGGAAGAGGATCTTGTTCCAGATCCAGCGGAGTGCCCGGAAGAGCAGGACCAGCCCGCCGGCCCAGGCCAGGGCCCCGGCACATCCAGAGCCCACCGGCGGCAGTGCGAGGGCCATCCCGACGGCGAGGAGGACCCAGGGCCAGTCCCGGCGGAACCGGAAGGCGGTCCAGCCGCGCCGGATTAGTTCCTGCAGAGAACCGAGCATCTCCGGCTCAGGCCATCAGCATTCCGCCGTTCACGCTGATGACCTGCCCGGTGATGTAGCTGGCCTCCTCACTGGCCAGGAAGACTACGGCGGACGCGATGTCGGCGGGAGTGCCCATGCGACCCAGGGGGATCTGCTTGGTGAACTCGGTTTTCACGTCCTCAGACAGGCCGGCGGTCATGGCCGTCTCGATGTAGCCAGGGGTCACCGCGTTGGCCGTGACATTGCGGCTGGCCAGCTCCCGGGCCACGGACTTGGTGAGGCCGATTAGGCCGGCCTTGGCGGCCACGTAGTTCGACTGGCCCGGGTTGCCCATCTGGCCCACCACGGAGGCGATGTTGATGATGCGGCCCCAGCGCTGCTTCATCATCGGCTTGGTGGCCGCCTGGATGGCCGTCCAGGCGCCCTTCAGATTGGTGTCGATCACGGCGTCCCAGTCCTCCTCCTTCATCTGGATGAGGAGCTTGTCGCGGGTGATGCCGGCGTTGTTCACCAGGATGTGGATGGCACCGTGGCGCTCCACGGTGGTGGCCACGGCGGCCTTCACGGAGACTGTGTCCGACAGGTCCGCGGCAATGACATCCGCCTTGCCCCCCGCCGTGGTGATGGCATCCGCCACCTCCTGGAGCTTGTTCAGCGTGCGGGCCGCGCAGACAACTGTGGCACCCTGGGCGGCGAGCTGCTTCGCGATGGCTTCCCCGATGCCCTGGCTGGCGCCGGTGACGAGTGCGATCTTGCCGTCGAGGCTGAACATGGGACCTCCAATAGATGAGGGACCAGTCTAGCAAGAGGCGGTGCAAAGGCTCGGCACCCTGGGTGGGACACGCCTCGGTGCGTTGAATTCAGCAGGCGTTGCCCGCCGGGGCTTACTTCAAGGCCTGCAGCCAGGCGGCCACCAGAGAGAGATCGGCCATGGGCGTGCCGTCGCCGTAGGTCGTCGCGGCCGTGACGCTGGTCAGGCCGGCCTTGTCCCGGGTCTCGCGCTTCAGGAAATGGTTGGCTTCGGGAAGCTGAAGCACCTCACCCTTGAAATCGGCTGGCACACCCTCGGGCTTCCAGGCCTGGATGTCCCGGTCCCCCCAGACCAGAGCGCAGGGAATGGGCAGGCGCTGGGCGGCTCCCCAGGGATCCAGGTCCAGGAGGTCCCGCACGAAGCCACGGCTCTCCGGCCGTGCCAGCCCCCGGGCCAGGGCCGAAATGCCAGGGGCCACCCCCGCCGATGCCTGCGGCAGGTCCTGGTTCTTCCGCAGGGCCTCCAGAACGGTCTCGAGGTAGGCCAGATTGAGGGCCGAGGCTTCCTTCGGAGCTCCCGCGGCATCCAGCTGCCCCTTGACCTGGGCTGCGATGAGCTTCCCCATGCTGAGCCCCGGCATGGCCAGGAGCAGCGCGGCATCGGCCTCGCCAGCCGCCAGGAGGGCCAGCAGCGCCCCCTCGCTGTGGCCTATGAGCAGAAGCTTCTTCCCCTTCGCTTCCGGCAGGGCGCGCGCGGCCTTCATGGCCGCCCTGATGTCACCTACCTGGGCATCCAGGGAGATGTCGAGCTTTGGATTCTTCGCTCCGATGAACCGCTTGTCGTAGCGCAGGGACCCAACGCCCTGGACCTGCAGCCAGGCTGCGAAGTCCCTGCCGGCGTGGCTGGGCACGGGGAGGCTGGGATTCGACCAGTTCCGGTCTGTGAGGCCAGGCCCAGGCACCATAACGGCGAAATGGGTGTGCGTGCCCCCGGGCCGCACACTCCCTTTGAGGGGAAGGGCATTGAAGCCCGGGAACCCCACCTCGCGATCAGAAGTGGTCGGCACAGGCTGGCTCAGGACCGCCATCGGCGGAAAGGCAATGGGAAGCATGAACACCTCGGCACGGATCAAGGATGCCCCGGGCCGCCCCCCGGTTCCGCCCAAGGGGCTGCTCGAGATCGGCAGTTGGCCTGGTGCAGCCTACTGCGGGGCCGGCTCATCCACGAAGTCTTCCTCGGAGAGCCTGCTGTCCGGTGGCAGCTTGGCCAGCTCGATCTTCACGAGGTGCTGGTGCTCGATCTCCTCGTCCCGCAATTCCTCGAAGAGGGCCCGGACCTCGAGGTCCTGCAGCGCGGGCAGGGCCGAGACGAAGAAGGCGTGGGCCTTCACTTCCGAAGCGAGGGCGGCCTCCATGGCCATGCGGGGCGTCATGAAGGCGCGTGCCGCATCGAAGTCCGGCGCCTCGATGTCGAAGATCATGCTCGGGGTCACGGACCTTGGCGCGTCGCCAAAAAGCTGGAGGCGACGGGAGGAGAGCTCCCGCCCGTGCTTGGCCTCATTCTCGACCATGTACCGGAAGAACCTGGCCGCCTCGGGAGTCCGGTGCTGTTCCATCTGGGAGGCGAAGTCTTCGTAGCGTTCCTGGGCCTCGTCCTCGATGAGGATGGCCAAGTCGAGCGCATCCTTCAGGGAGAGTTTAGCGAAATCGATGCCTTGGATGGCCATGGGGACCTCCTTACTTCTTGATGAAGAGGTCGAGGATGCGCTCCTTGGGGAGGGCATCCTTGGACAGCAGGGCCTGCCGTTCCTTCACCAGGTCGCCGTAGGTCGGCGGCGGCTCGGGATTGCGGTAGAACACGCCCAGGTGCATCTTGCTGCCGTAGTGCTGGGCTAGGTCCATCGCGGCGAGACGGTCCGCCGGGTTGTGACCCAGGGCCGACAGGGATTCGCTGATGGCCTTGAGGCCCTTGATCTGCTGACCTTCTTCGCCGTAGGTGACGCATGGGGACTGGATGTTCACAAAGGCGAACCCCGGGTAGCGGATGGCCTCCTCGATGACGGCCGCCATACCCACCAGGTCGGTGGGGGAGGCCTGGGCCACGAAGCCGGCGCCATAGGCCAGCACGTAGAGCAGAGGATTCACGGGCTCTTCCAGGCTGCCGAAGCGCGAGGTGCAGGTGACCCGGCCCTTCTGGGAGGTGGGCGAGAGCTGGCCCTTGGTAAGACCGTAGATCTGGTTGTCCATCACGATGTAGGTGATGTCCATGTTGCGGCGGATGAGGTGGGCGATGTGGCCGCCCCCGATGGAGAAGCCGTCACCGTCACCGCCGGCCGCGAGCACCAGCAGGTCCGGATTGGCCATCTTAATGCCTTGGGCGATGGGCAGGGAGCGGCCATGGACGCTGTTGAAGCCGTACGCCGTGGTGTAGCCAGGAATGCGGCTGGAGCAGCCGATGCCCGAGACGAAGGCGATCTCATGGGGCGGGCGGCCGACGGCGGCCAGGGCGCGGTAGATGCCCTGCACCACCGAGAAGTCGCCGCATCCGGGGCACCAGATGGGCTTGAGGTCGCTCTTGTAGTCCTTGGGCTGGTATTCGCAGGTGCCGGTTGCGCTCATGGTCGACCTCACTCCTGGGGCTGAAGGTTGCCCTCGTGGCTGCGCTGCAGCTCCGAGACAAGGGTTTTGAGGGCCGCAACAATTTCGCTGGGCAGGAAGGGGTTCGCACCACTGCGGGCCAGGGACTTAAGCCCCTTGGGCAGGTCGACGTGCATGCGCAGCAGCTTGAAGGTCTGAGCCAGGTGGGTCTGTTCGATGACAAGGCCCTTCTGGACGGAGGCGAAGAAGTCGTTGTAGACGCCCTCAGCCACGGGATAGAGCAGGTAGGGCACCAGCAGCTTCACGTTCAATCCCTCGGCTTCCGCCATTTCGAGCGCCTCGCGGCACACACCGGCGATGCTGCCCCAGGCAACCATGGCGATCGGCGCGTTGGGATTGCCCGTCACCTCGAACAAGTCCTTGCGGTCCTTGAGCGGATCGAACTTCTTGGTCCGCTTGTCGTTCATGCGCTGGTGCACGTTACCGCTGTTGGTGGGGGCCCCGGACTCGACATGCTCGATGCCGGAGGCCAGGTAGGTGCCACCCAACATGCCCGGGTGGCTGATGGGGCTGATGTGGTTGTCCGTCTGCTTGAAGCGCTTGTAGTCCTGCAGGTCCGCACCCGATGGAACGAGGCGGTTGATGATCTTGAACTGGGTGGTGTCGATGGGATCCAGGGTCTCCTTGCGGGCGGCGATCTCCTGGTCAGACAGGACGATCACCGGAGTCTGGTAGTACTCCGCGATGTTGAATGCCTCGATGGTGATGCGGAACATGTCTGCCACGGACGTGGGCGCCAGCACCGGGCGGATCACATCCCCGTGAGCAGAGAAGGCAGCGGCGAAGAGGTCCGACTGCTCGGTCTTGGTGGGCAGGCCCGTGGAAGGGCCGCCCCGCTGCACGTCGACGATCACCAGGGGCAGTTCGGCGATGCTGGCCAGGCCCATCATCTCGGACTTGAGGGAGAGGCCCGGGCCGCTGGTCGCGGTCATGGATTTCTTGCCCGCGAAGGAGGCACCCACCGCCGCGCCGATGCCGGCGATCTCATCCTCGGCCTGCAGCACGGAGCCGCCGTACTTCCAGACCTGGTCCGTGAAGAACTGCATGATCTCGGTGGAAGGCGTGATGGGGTATCCGCCGAAGAACTGGCAGCCAGCAAAGATGGCCGCCGCAGCGCACATGTCGTTGCCGTCCGTGATCAGCTTCACGTTGCCCTTGGTCTCAGAGGGCACGACGTTCATGCTGGCCTTGAGCGGGTGCTCCATGGCAAAGGCACGGCCCGCGTCGAAGGCGCGCTGGTTGGCCTCCACCAGTTCCTCGCCCTTCTTGGCCAGCTTCTTCCGGATGCCCTTCATCACGGCCACGGCGCCGATACCGAACCAGCCGGCGATGAGCCCGAGCACCACGGTATTCTTGGCGCGCTCGGTGCCTGCCGTCTCCTTCGCCATGGCGGCGATGGGCACAGCGATAACCTGGAGGGGCGTCACGCCCACGAGGGGGATCTCGGATTCCTTGATGCCCGTGGCGGCCTCGTAGATCACCACGGTGGTGCCACTGACGGGCAGTTCGGCGCCGAACTTGAGGAAGTCCTCCCAGTTCAGGGCCACCGCCACGTCCAGGTTGCCGCCGGGATTGAGGATGGGGGTGGTGCTGATGCGCACGCGGCAGGAGGACTCGCCGCCGCGGATCTGGGAGCCGAAGCTCTTGGTCATGACGCCGTGGTAGCCCTCGGCCGCCGCCGCCTGAAGCAGGGAATCACCAGCGGAGACAATGCCATCTCCCCCCGAACCAGCCATTCCGAAGACAAGATCCTTGCGCATGGGCACCTCCGGGTGGGGTGTGGAAAAGGATGGACGGACCACCGACAATAGCCCGACTTCCCGCTCACGAATACTGGGTCACAGCGTTCTATTCACCCTAGCCCTGAAGGCCATTGCTTTTCATCACACCTTCCCGCCCATGCCAACCGGCAGTTGGGTGTCAGCCTAATTGGGCAAGGTCCTCGGGAGCCCCGAAGCTGAAGGCCACGACTTCGGTCCCCCGTTCCTTGGCCTGGCGCTTGACGAGGCCTGCCAGCACTTTACCCGGGCCGAGTTCCACAAAGGTGGTGACCCCCTGGTCCAGCAGCAGGTCCAGGGTGGCCTGCCAGCGCACGGCGCCTGGTATCTGGCGCACCAGGCCATCCAGCAGCGCGTCGGGACTGGTGGCCAGGGCGGCGTCCACGTTGTTCACCAGGGGGCAGATCGGCGCCTTGAAGGCCAGGGCGCGCAGGATGGGCTCCATGCGGGTCTTGGCGGGTTCCATCAGGGGTGAATGGAACGGGGCGCTCACCGGCAGCTTCATCATCTTGCGCCCGCCGCGTGCTTTGGCGGCCTCCATGGCGGCCTCCACGGCTTCCGCATGGCCGGCGATGACGATCTGGCCGGGTCCGTTGAAGTTCGCCGGCACCACGATCTTGCCGGTGGCCGCGGAGGCCTCGGCGCAGGCGGTCTCCACGTCGGCCTGGCTCATGCCCAAGAGGGCGGCCATGGCGCCGACGCCCACGGGCACGGCCTCCTGCATGGCCCGTCCGCGTTCCCGCACGGTGCGGACCGCATCCTGGAAGCCCAGGGCCCCCAGGGCCACCAGGGCGCTGTACTCGCCCAGGGAATGCCCGGCGGCGAAATCGGGCTTCGGCAATCGGTGGGCCCAGGCCCTCACCACCATGACGCTGTGTGTGAGGATCGCGGGCTGGGTATGCTCCGTGAGCTTTAAGGTCTCCTCGGGGCCTTCCGCCATCAGCTTCGACAGGGGGAAGCCCAAGGCCGCGTCAGCGTCCTGCAGCACCGCGCGAGACGCCAGCTCGGCCTCCGCGAGGGCCACGCCCATGCCCACCGCCTGAGAGCCCTGCCCGGGAAACAGCCACGCCACCTTGCTCATGGAAACCTCGTTCATCAGTCCTTGGGCAGCAGCAGCGCCACGCGTTCCTGGATGCGCTCATGGAGATGGTGCTCCGCGGCACGCAGGGCGGCGCGGATGGCGTTGCGCACGGCCTTCGCATCGCTGCGGCCGTGGCCGATGATGCTCACGCCCTTGACGCCCAGCAGGGGCGCCCCGCCGTATTCGGCGTAATCCAGCTTCTTCTTGAAGCGCTTCATGGCGGGTTTCGCCAGGAGGCCCGCGAACTTCGTGAGGGCGCTCTCCATGAAGCTCTCGCGCAAGCCGCCGATGATGCCCTCCGCCAGGGCCTCGCTGGACTTCAACACCACGTTGCCCACGAAGCCGTCACAGGCGATGACATCGAAGTTCCCGTTCCAGATATCGCGGCCTTCCGCGTTGCCCTCGAAGCGGATCTCCATGCCGCGGAGCATGGCCGAGGCGTCCTTGGTCACGTCCGTCCCCTTGCCGTCCTCCTCGCCCACGCTGAGGATGCCGACCCTGGGTCGTTCGAGGCCCAACACCTGCTCGGCGTACACCGAACCCATTACGGCAAACTGGGCAATGTGCTCAGCCCGGCAGTCCACGTTGGCGCCCACGTCCAACAACACGGTCGGGCCGCCCTTCATGTTCGGCAGGACGCTGGCCAGGGCTGGCCGATCCACGCCCTCGAGCTTGCCGATGACGAGGACGGAGGCCACCATGGCGGCCCCGGTATGCCCCATGGAGACGACACCGTGGGCTCGGCCCTCCCGCACGAGCTGGGCGGCCACCCGGATGGAGCTGTCCTTCTTCTCCTTGAGGATGCAGGTGGCCTTGTCCTCCATGACCACCGTGTGGAAGGCATGCACCAGCTCGACCCGGGTCATGAGCGCCGGCGTGAAGCCGTACCTGCCCAGCTCCGGGCGGATGATGCCCTCGTTGCCCACCAGGAGCAGTTGGAGCCCGGGCCAAGCCTCCAGGGCTTCCCGGGCACCCTGCAAGGTGGCATGGGGGGCGTGGTCGCCCCCCATGACATCCAGCGCAATGCGATGGCCGTCCACCGGCCGACTCTTAGGCAGTCGCAGCGACGCGAACGGCCAGCTTGCCACGGTAGAACCCGCAGCTCGGGCAGACGCGGTGGGGCAGCTTGGGCGTCTGGCAGTTGGGGCAGGTGCTGGCGCTCATGACTTCCAGCGCGTCATGGGTGCGCCGGCGGTCGCGGCGGGCCTTGGAATGGCGGCGCTTGGGATTCGGCATGGCTTGCTCCTAGGAGAAGAACGAAAGAACGCAATGTTCCAGGTTAAGGGGTTCAGGATTCCGGGTCCAGCTTGATTCCGGCCAGAGCCTTGGCGAGCGCCCGGTTGAGGGCGGACGGGGCCTGATCGGCGTCGGGCCGGCAGTGGCAGGGGCCCTTGTTCCAGTTCTTGCCGCAGCCAGGGCAGAGGCCTTTGCAGTCCTCGACGCAGAGGGGGCGCATGGGGGCCTGGAGCTCGAACTGCTCCCGGACCAGCTCAGCCTCATCGAGGTTGTCCTCGGGGAGGAAGACCACGTCCAGGTCCTGGGAGCCCAGCTGGTGCGACCCGCGCCCCACCAAGTCGGCGTCCTTGCTGCCCAGGAACTGGCTCTCAACCGCGAGGGGCCGGTCCAGGGGCGCGAGGCAGCGGCTGCAGGTCCCCTGCCAAAGGGCCTGGCCCTTCACCTCGAGGAAGACATCGCCATCGGAGGCCAGCGCGAACACCGACCAGGCCAGGTCGCGGAGGGTGGCATCCCCTTCCAGCGCCAGCTGGGCCGTGGTGCCGTTCAGGCGCAGCCCCTCGGGCGGCAGATGGTAGAGGTCGATCACTTCTTCACTCCGCCATCACCAGCGGGAGGATCCGCCTTGGGAGCGCCCCCCGCCGAGGGACCGTTGCCCATGACCTGGCCCTGGCCCGGCGTCCGGGTGAAGGGGCCGTAGTCCTCCTGGTTGTCAGGATCGCCGAGGCACTTCAGCTCATAGGTCGCGCGGGTGGACTTGCCCTCGTAGGGCTGCTTGAACGGGTCCTGAGTGGACATGCTGGTCTTGATGAGGCTCTCCTTCACCAGGGCCGAGTTGGCGTCCACCATGGCATCGTAACTGCCGAAATCAGGATAGGTTCCATGCTTGAGCCAGTACTGGTCCAGCCCTTCGGCCACGATCTTGAGCTCATCCTGGGCCTTGAGGTAGCGGGCCTGGGCCCCCTGCTTCCTGTACTGGGAAAACCCAAGGGTGCCCAGCACGGCGATGATCATCATCGCCACCAGCAGTTCCAGGAGGGAGAAGCCGCGGGCGACACGGCGCGCCTGGGGGGAAGCCTGGTTCGAATGGGAAGTCATGGGCGGGGTCCGGGGAGAGGGTTCGGATGGGTCACATCCGAGCGTTCCAGTGTGCCAGAAAGGGCCGGAAAAGCAAGCATTCATGGGCATCATGCCTCCTTGGAGCCGTCGGTTCCACTCCCCTCGTCCACCACGGGGGCGGGGAAGTCCGCAGGCCAGGGAAAGTCCTGAGGCAGGGCCTCCAGCCCCCCCAACTCGGCCAGCCAGTAGCGGTAGGCCCGGAAGCTCATCCCGAGCCGCTTACCGGCCTTGGTCTTGACGCCCCCCACCTCGTCCAGGGCCCGCCGGAGGAAATGTCCCTTCAGGGCCTGGATCCAGGCTTCGAGGTCAAATCCCTCCGCTGGAATGATGAGCGGCGCAAGGCGGCTCGACCCCTTCTCGGAGCTGGTCTGGCCAAACCCCTCCGGCAGCAGGTCCCGAGTGATGGGTCCGCCCGGATTGAGCGCCACGCATCGTTCCATGAGGTTCTCCAGCTCGCGGACATTGCCGGGGAACCGGTGGCAGAGGAGCAGCGACATGGTCTCCGCGTGCAGTTGCATGGGCGCCTTGCCCAGCTTCTGGCAGGAGCGGCGGAGGAAGTGCTCCGCCAGCACCGGCAGATCCTCAGGCCGCTCCCGCAGAGGGGGCAGCTCGATCTGGAGGATGTTGAGCCGGTAGTAGAGATCCTCCCGGAAGTCCCCGGATTCGGCCCGGGCCCGCAGGTCCCGGTTGGTGGCGGCGATGACACGCACGTCCACGGCCCGCTCTTCGGTGGCCCCCAGTCGGCGGAAGCGGCGCTCCTGGAGCACCCGCAGCAGCTTCACTTGGAGGGAGGAGGGCATCTCGCCGATCTCGTCGAGAAAGAGAATGCCGCCGCCAGCCTCCTCAAAGAGGCCCCGCTTCATGGCCCCGGCCCCCGTGAAGGCACCCTTCTCGAAGCCGAACAGCTCGCTCTCCAGCAGCGCTTCGGGGAAGGCCCCGCAGTTCACGGCCACGAAGGGGCCCTTCGCGCGGTCGGAGTAACGGTGGATGAGCCGGGCCACCACCTCCTTGCCCGTGCCGCTCTCGCCGGTCAGCAGCACCGTGGTGTCCGCCCGGGAGACCTTCCCGATGAGGGCATTGATCTTCCGCATGATGGGCCCCACCCCCACCAGCTCGCCCAGGTCCGAGGGCGGGGCGGCCTGGGGTTCCGCAGCGGCGAGCAGCCCCTTGAGGGAGGCGATCAGCTCTTCGTGTTTGAAGGGCTTGGTGATGAAATCCACGGCCCCCTGGTTCAGGGCCTGCACCGTGGTTTCCGTGGTGGCATAGGCGGTCATGATGACCACCGGGGTTTCCAGCCCCTGCTCCTTCATCCAGGTCAGCAGCTCGATGCCCGACCCGTCCTTGAGCTTCAGGTCGGAAAGGACGCCATCGAACGTGGTCTCCCGGAGGGCCCGCTGCCCCTCCTCGATGCCCGCCGCCGCCTCGCAGAGGAAGCCAGCCCCCTCCAAAGCCAGGGTCAACACTTCCCGAAGGCCGGGTTCATCCTCCACCAGCAGGATCCGTTGGGTCGAGGCAAGGGACATGGCAACCTGTGAGTTTGACGCCCTAGGATTGTGACGCATTGGGTCAGTCATCCTATCCTGAACCCTTTCCTGGAGTCCCGTGAAGCATGTCGTGTTCGCCCATCGGAAGCTGTCCTTCGGGGGCGGCGAGAGGGTGCTCCTGGAGCAGGTGGCCGCCCTGGCGCCCCTGCCCGTCAAGGTCTCGGTAATCTTCCGCAAGGAGCCGGGAAGGCGCGACATCGAGACCGAGCTGAGGGAACGGAACCCCAACGTGGTCGATGTGGTCCACCTGCCCGGCGCCCTGGGTGCCTTCCGCTGGCTGTGGCGGACCCGGCCCGACCTCCTGGTCGTCTGCAACCACAAGGGCGTACAGCGCGCCCTGCCCTGGCTCGCCCGGCTCGGGCTGCGTATCCCCACGGTGCTCACCCTGCACGAGCACTACGAGCGCCACCTGCGCAAATACCGGGGTGTCCGAACCCTGGTCGACCGCTGGATCTGCACCTACGACTTCACCGCCGCCGTGCGGGAGCACCTCAGCGCCGCCCCCTGCAGCATCATCCATCCCCTCTACCCGCGGGCAGAGGTGGCACCGGTGGATGCCGAGGCCCGGCGCGCAGCGCGAACCGCGCTGCGGGTGCCAGATGGCACGATGGTGGTGGGGTATGCCGGACAGATGGACGCCCGGAAGGCCACCAGTGATGTCATCCGGTTCGTGTCGAAGCTGGGTGAGCGGCTGACTGAGCCGCTGCACCTGCTATTGGCGGGGCGGGAGGACCCCGCCTATGCCCAGGAGATCCAGGACACGCTCGAAGATGAGGGGTTGGTTGACCAGTGCACCCGCACGGGCCCGCTGAAGGATCTTTCACCCGCCTTCTCCGCCCTCGATCTCTACGTCATGACCAGCCGCAACGAGGGCTTCTTCCCCATCGCCCTCATCGAGGCCATGGAGCGGGGGGTGCCGGTGCTGGCGCCCACGGTGGGCGGCATCGGCACCGTGCTGCAGGATGGCGAAGGCGGCTTTCTCCTCCGCAAACCTGACGACCGCCAACCCGTTCCTGCGCCCCTGCTCGCGGAGGCGGCTGCCCGCCTCGCGCCTCTGCTGGCCGATGCCCAGGCATGGGAGGCTCAGCGGGCGAAGGCCCACGCCTTCGGCACCGCGCTGACCCAGGACTACGACGCCGCGGCGAAGTTCCGCGAGGCGGTGGCCGCGTGGCTGTGATCCCCGACCACGCCACCTGGGTGCGCTTCCCGCGGTTCGTGGGCGATGCCGCCATGCAACTGCCGGTGCTGCGGCTCCTGCGGGAGATCGGCGCTGGCCCCCTCGTCGTCTGGGGACCGAAGACCACCGTCGGCCTGGTCGAGGGCACCTGGTTCTGCGATGCGACGCTGCCGGATGAGGGCAAGCCCGGCCCCCTGGCCATGGCCGGCATCCTGCGCCAGCATCGGGCCGCTCGGAGCATCCACTTCCCGAAATCGCTGCGCCCGGCCCTGGCGGCCTGGCTGGCCCAGGTGCCCGAGCGCATCGGCGTGGACGAGAGCCTGGCGGGCCTCTTCAATACCCATAGCGGTCCCTTCTGGGATGCCGAGGGCCCCTTCCTGCTCAGGTATCACGCGGTGCTCGCGCGGCGCTGGCCGGACCTGCCGCCCATGCCCTTCGCCGACTTCGACCCGGGGGTGGTCATCGACAAGCCCGGAGAGCGCTACCTCTGCCTGATGCCGGGCTCTACCTGGCCCTCCAAGGCCTGGCCCGTGGACCATTACCGAACCCTCCTGCTCACGGCGCGCTCGGAAGGCTTCGCCGTGGCCGTGCTGGGTTCCCCGGAGGAGGCCGACACCTGCGCAGCGGTCGCGGGTGCCGAGGGCATCAACCTCTGCGGGCGGACCACTCTCAAGGAGGCCGCCGCCTGGATGCGCGGCGCCGCAGGTGTGCTCGGCAACGACTCGGGCCTCAGCCACCTCGCCGCCGCCACCGGAGCGCCGGCACTGGCCCTATACGGCGCCACCGATCCCGGCGGCTCCACACCCTGGGGACCCCGGAGCCGGGGTCTGCGGAAGGAGGGGATCCCTTGCGCCCCCTGCTTCAAGCCGGATTGCTTCACACCAGGGCATCCCTGCCTGGCGGACATCGGGCCGGATCAGGTCTGGGCTGAACTGAGCGCGTTGATCTCCGTATAGAATTCAAGTCTCCTCCGAGGTTCCGCATGTTCCGTCGTCTCCTCCTCGCCTGCGCCGCTGCGACTCTGATGGCCCAGGCTCCCGTCATCACCTTCGACAAGACGCATCACGATTTCGGCCGCATCACGCCCGACAAGAAGGTGGCCGCCAAGTACCGAGTCACCAACACCGGCAACGCCTACCTGAACATCACCCAGGTCCGGCCCAGCTGCGGCTGCACCTACACGATGCTCGGCAAGTGGTCCATCGCCCCAGGGGAAGCCACGGAGATCGAGGCCATGTTCGATCCCAAGGGCCTCAAGGGTGGCGTGCGCAAGTCCATCGAGGTGGTCTGCAATGATCCAAAGACGCCGACCCTGAGCCTCACCCTGGAGGCCGAGGTCGTGCAGGAGATCATGCCGTCGGTGGAATCCGTCTACTTCCACCAGGCGCCCAAGTCGACCACCACCCGCAGCCAGATCCGCTATGCCAGCGGCAACGGGGAGCCCGTCCAGATCGTGGAGGTGAAAGCCCCGGGCGCGCCCTTCCTCACGTTCGCCTTCCGGCCCGAAGGCAAGGACATCGTGCTGGAGGTCGCCTTCGATGGCCGCAAGGTCCCAGCGGGTCACTACCGCGGCGTGGAGCAGGCCACGGTCCGGTTCACCAATCCCCGGATGAACCAGCTGCCCCTGAACATCCAGTGGGACCTGAAGCCGTCGATCCAGGCCAGTCCCGTGGAACTTGTCTTCCAGGACACGGCCGGCAAGGAACTCCGCCAGAAGCTGTCCCTCAAGCAGGCCGATGGCCGGCCCTTCCGCGTCACGGGAACCCGTCCCTCCTTCCAGGGCATGCGGGTTGAGGGGCTGGAGCAGAAGGCCTCCACCATGGATCTCACTGTGGTCTTCCCCGCCTCCGCGAAGGCCGGCCGCTACAGCGAGATCCTGGCCCTGACCACCGATGATCCCGATCAGCCCGAGTTGACGATCCGCGTGGTGGCCCTGCTGAAATAGCCGCAGGCGGCCTCTCCGGTGAAAGTTCCGCTCGGAGGGGTTCCCTCCAGGCGATAGCCTGTGAGGATGCCGGAATCCCGTGCTTCCCATCTGATCGCCGTGTTCTCCATGGCCGCCATTGCGGCGGTGTGGGGCGGCGGCTTCCCTGCCACGAAGTACTGCCTCCAGGCCGGGCTTTCGGTGGGCGCCCTCCTCACCCTGCGCTTCGCCATCGGTACCCTCGGCCTCGGCCTGATGCTGGTGTTCCTGAAGGTGCCCCTCCGCCGGCGCGAGGTCCTGGACGGCCTCTGGCTGGGTCTGGTGCTGGTCACCTTGTTCTGGCTCCAGACCGACGGACTGCGCTTCACCACCACCTCGAAATCCGGTTTCATCACCGGGCTCTACGTGATCTTCACGCCCATGGTGGCGCTGCTGGTGGGCGACCGCCTGCGGCCCTCCCACGGCCTCGGCGCCCTGGTGGCGCTCCTTGGCCTGGCCCTCCTAGTCCGGGAGCCGGGCCTTGCCTGGGGCGGCTGGAACCGCGGGGATTCCGAGACCCTCCTGGCGGCCGTGGGCTGCGGCTTCCATATCGTGATGACCTCCCATTTTTCACGCCGGTCCTCCGGCTGGGTCCTTGCCTTCGTGCAGGTTGCCGTGACAGGCGCCGTGTCCCTGGTGGTCACCCTCATGCTGCCAGCCCCTTTCGGCTTTCAGGGTGCGGGGACGGCCCTCTCGCAGGCGGGCACCTGGGTGTCCCTGGGCTTCATGGGGATCCTCGCCACAAGCCTGGCGTTCTACGTCCAGAGCGCCATGCAGGCCCGGCTGGGGGCCACCGAGAGCGGCATTCTGCTGTCCACAGAACCCGTCTGGACCGCCGCCATCGCCGTCAGCGGCCTGGTGCCGGGCATCCGCGAGCACCTCAGTCCTCTCCAGCTCATGGGCGGTCTGCTCATCCTGGCCGCTACCCTCGTCACGGAATTGGGGCCGAGGCTGCTGCGCCGGCTGGCCCCCATCGAAGCGGAAGACACCATCGGTTAGCCGGTATCCTGAATGGAAGGAGTGGGACATGTTCATTGTCACGGGTGGCGCGGGTTTCGTGGGCAGCAACCTGGTGCGGGAACTGAACCGGCGTGGCCACACGGATATCCTCGTGGTGGATAACCTGGCCCGGGCCGAGAAGGCCCGGAACCTGGCGGACCTCACCTTGGCCGACTACATGGATAAGCGGGAGTTCAGGGCCCGCCTAGATGCCGGCACCCTGGACCTCCAGCCCGAGGCCGTGTTCCACAACGGGGCCTGCTCCGACACCATGGAATCCGACGGGCGCTACATGATGGAGAACAACTACGGGGACTCCAAGGCCCTGCTCCACTGGTGCCTCGCCCGCAAGACGCCCATGGTCTACGCCAGCAGCGCAGCCACCTATGGGGCCAGCCCGGACTTCGAGCCGGTGCCGAAAAACGAGGGACCCCTGAACGTCTACGGCTATTCCAAGCTCGCCTTCGACCAGCACGTGCGCAGCCTCATGCCCGCCATCCAGAGCCCCGTGGTGGGCCTGCGCTACTTCAACGTCTTCGGACCGCGGGAGCATCACAAGGGCCGCATGATGTCCGTGCTGCACCAGCTGCTGCGCCAACTGCAGGAGACCGGCGCCTGCCGGTTGTTCATGGGCACCGATGGCTTCGGCGATGGCGAGCAGCAGCGCGACTTCGTCTTCGTGGGCGACATCGTGGCCATCAACCTCCACTTCGGCGGCGTGGGCATGGCGAAAGCCATCGTGAACGCCGGCACGGGTCGCGCCCGCAGCTTCAACGACATCGCAAAGACCCTCATCACCCACCTCGGCCAGGGCCGCATTGACTACATCCCCTTCCCCGACGAACTGCGTGGCAAGTACCAGAGCTTCACCCAGGCGGACGTGCGCAGCCTGCGCGCCGCGGGCTACACGGCCCCCTTCACCGAGATGGAAGCCGGCATCGCCGCCACGCTGGCCGAGATCTGACCAGGCGCTCAGGCCTTCCGGTCCAGGATCACCAGGGTCACGTCATCCAGGAAGGGCGCGGGGTGATTGAAGGTGCGGGCCTGGGCGATGACGGCGTCCGCCGCCGCCTCCGCGCCCACTGGCAGCTCCGCACAGATGCGGCGCAGGCCAGCCTCCTCGAGCATGGTGCGGTCCTCGCGTTCCACCTCCACCAGACCATCGGTGTAGAGCACTAGGCGGTCCTCTGGCAAGAACTCGGCATCGTGCTCCATGAATGGCAGCTGCTCGTCCAGGCCCAGCATGAAGCCCTTGCCCCGCAGCACCTCGGAGCGCTGCAGCCCGCCCTTCGCCCCGCCCACGATCCGCAAGGGGGCGCAGTGCCCGGCCACCACGTAGCGCAGGCGGTTGGAGACGGGGTCGAGGCGGCCCAACCAGGCCGTGGCGAACTGCTCGGCCAAGGTGGAGCGGCAGAGATCCTCGTTCATGCCCTGGGCCCAGGCCAGGGGCTCGCCACCCAGCCGCACCTGATTTTCGAAGGAGGTCTTCACCATGGCGGAGATGAGCGCCGCGGTGACGCCATGGCCGCTCACGTCGGCAATCATCATGGCCGTGCAGCCGTCCGGGAGGGGAAGGATGGCGTAGATATCCCCGCCAATGCCCGCGGCCGGGAGGTAGCGATGGGTGTAGCGCGACCCAGGCGCTTCCCCTGGCAGCTTCGGCAGCAGCCCCATCTGGAGAGCGGCGGCCAGCTCCATCTCCTCCTGCACCTTCTGCTGGAAGGTCGTGAGCTCCTTGTTCTGCCGCTTGATCTCCTTCTGCATCTCGATGAGGCGGAAGGTGGAGTCCACCTTGGCCAGCACCTCTTGGGCGTGGAAGGGCTTGGGGATCATGTCGTCAGCGCCCAAGGCCAGGCCGCCAATGCGAGAAGCGGTGCCGTCCAGGGCGGACAGGATGATGAAGTAGATGTCCCGGGTGGCCGGATCGCTCTTGACGCGCTTGCAGAGCTCATCGCCGGGCATCTCCGGCATGCGGAGATCCGAGATGATGAGGTCGGGCCGCGAACGGCCCATCTCGTCGAGGGCCTCTACGCCATTGGCTGCGGTCAGGACCTGGTAGCCCGCCCGCTTGAGGTAGAAGCTCAGGATGTCCCGGATGGGTGCTTCATCGTCCACCACCAGAACCGCACCCTTGGCCATGCAGGGGTGTCGATCAGGCGCCGCGCAGAGCGTCCTGCTCCGTGGCGAAGATGGAGAAGTAGTTGGTGAGGTTGGTCTGGTCGAAGGTCTTCTTCACCGGTGCGGGGAGGCAGCAGAGGTGCAGCTTGCCGCCAGACTTGTCCACGCTGTTGCGGGCGGCGACCAGGAGGCCAAGGCCCGAGGAATCAATGAAACTGACGCCTTCGAGGTTGATCGCGAGCAGCTTCGGCTGCGCCGTTGCCACTGTCTCGCGGATGACGTCCCGCAGCTGGGCGGTCACCTCGAAATTGACCTTGCCCTGGATCGACACCACGGAAGCGGTGCCTTCTTGGCGGGTCTGGATGTTCAGCATGGTTCCTCCTGAAGGATTCCCTGAAGTACTCTCCGCCGGGCGGCGTCCCGCTGGCGCTGTTTATATTCCGAATGAGAGGCAGGACCGGATCGTGAGCTTTGAAACCCCGATTGTTCCATCACTTGGACCTCATGTGCGAAGAAGAAAGTAAACTCCTCCTGATCCTGGATCAACTCCGGAATGCGAACGAGGTCCGAAAGCTCGGTGTCGCCCATGGTCTGGAGGCGCTCCTGGAGGGTCTCCAGGGCCCTGGTGGCGGGGCTGGGGAGCCTGACCAGCGTGCGGGCGGTGAACTGGATGGCCGAGTAATCCTTGCTGGAAAAGGGGTTCTGGTCCTTCCCTGGGCCCTTTATGGCCAGGGTCTGGCTCAGGGCCTGCCGCTCTTCGGGTCCCAGGTCCTGGATTCGAAAGAAGGGCGGGGTTGCCTCGCTCCAGGCCGCCAAGGCCTCCATGTCGATCATCAGGTTCCGGCTCCGGCTGGGCTTGATGTGGGTCGGCATGAGCACATGGTGGTCCAGCAGGAAACGGATGACCATCAGGACGCCCAGCTGGTCTTCCGCCACCAGGCGGATGCCGATCTGGTCGTAGATCGTCTCCGCGACGTTTTCGGGCTTGTGGAGCATCTTCAGGAGCATGGAGACGCGGTCTTTGTTCTCTTTGCGCTCCATGGCCACCAGGGGCACTTCGTAGGCTCCCCGCAGGAACCAGCGGCCTTCCTCGCAGACCAGGTACTGGTCGTAGCGACTGAAGACCTGACGCTGGATCTCGGGCAGGAACCGGAGGTTCACGTTGTGGTCCACGTGGAAGAGCGTGTGCATCACCCGGAGGATGGCGCAGGACCAGCGTCCCCGTAGGTTGCGGGGCCGGTCTGAGGCCCAGACCAGGAGGTCCAGCGGGTCCGGCAGGTCTCTGACTTCCAGGGGAACGTGGAGGCTGGTCCCCTCCAGCACCACGGCCTCCAGGAAGTCCACGGCATCCTCGTAGACCCGCATCACGGCGGCCCGCTGGACGGGAACATCCATGTCGTAGCCATAGTTCAGCGCGAAGTTCCGGGCCTCTCCTGGTGAGTGGATCCGCAGCGAATCCAGGTCAATGGGCGACCCGCCGCCCAGGATCACCTGGGTAACTTCGGGGGGCATGGGAAACAAGGCGTGAGGAGTCATGGCGGCTAGAACCTACATCGGTCCTTCAAGGAATCCCAATAAAAACGGGGCGCCCAGTCCTGGACGCCCCGCTCGGAACAAGGAACGCCTACTTGATGGCGAAGGCG
>Ga0268298_10000874_pt1 | contig 37624 bp, 36 predicted proteins | sample WWTPWeurt_MetaG_FD_194462 | JGI IMG/M metagenome (GOLD analysis project Ga0268298, IMG submission 194462) | Activated sludge microbial communities from WWTP in Nijmegen, Gelderland, Netherland - WWTP Weurt | ecosystem: Engineered > WWTP > Aerobic digester > Activated sludge | place...
TGTTAAATCAGCTACTCCTACTCTTGGTATCGGACAAACACCCGGGCAATCTCCACCAAAACAACGTCGATTACAAGTGCCGCTAATCCTGAGTGCCTCAGCTCTAATCCTCTGGATTTCAGTATCTTCTAGGTTTTTTGGATCTACCTGAATAACTAAATCTGAATACTGCAAACATCGTATTTCAATCATTCTCGAGAGATTATATCACTCGTAACCGTGAGAGCTCATTCCCTTAAAACATCATCCCAATTGCGTGTTAAACTTATGCTATAAGGAGGTAGAGTATGATGTACGGTAACTGGGGTCAGATGATGGATTATGCTACTCATCCACTGGCTGGCTGGGGGTTTGGTCTACTAGCGATCTGGTCACTCTTTTGGAAAGGGCTCGCCCTCTGGAAAAGCGCTAGGAATGATGAAAGATACTGGTTTATTGCTCTCTTAGTCATCAACACGCTCGGTATCCTAGAGATGCTCTACCTCTTCCTCTTTGCCAAGACCAAATATATCTTGGTTAGTGAGCCAAACAAAACCAAGAAGACTGCCAAAAAGAAGTAGTTTGGTGTCATAATCACTCGTGTTATGAGTGATCTTGTTTCAAAATTTGCCTTACGGCTGGACCTCCATCAATCACTCTTTCATGCTAGTGTGATGAAAAAAATCGACTGGTTCGTCGACGGTAAACCGGGTAGTCAAATCTACTACCGCCCTCTAGGTCCCATCTCAGTTGCCAAATATCAACGAGGGCTGACAGTTGATGAAGAGAGGCTCGCCCACTTTCGCCGCAGCCACAAAACCTTAACAAGCTACATCGAACCAGGGTTAAACGTCGTTTATGATCATGGTTTCAGTGTCGAACCCTTTGCCCACTCCACTACCTCCCTCATCAACTTAGCGCTAAGTGAAAAAAAACTACTTAGTAGCTTCTCGCAAAAAACCCGCTATAACATCATTCATTCGCTAAAAGCTGCCAAAATATCTATAGACTCTATCCCCCTCCCCAAACTAAATGCTGATCAAAAAGCCACATTCTTCTCCCTCCACTCCGAGTGGAGTAAGCGCAAAAATGTCATCGGCTATAGTCGGGAGTTACTGGGCTCTGTCCTAACTAGCTTTGACGAGACGAGCACTCTCCACCTCGCCTACGATCAACATCACAATCTCCAGGGCTCTCTCCTCATCCTAACGAGCGACTCTGTCTCCACCTACTACGCCGCCTTTAGCACTGAAGTGGGCTACTCGCTCTACGCCCCCACCCTCCTCACCTGGCAAGCGTTGCTCACTGCCAAAAATAATAAAAGTGATATTTTTGATTTTGGCGGGACCTATGATCCACGCTATCCCCGGATGTATAAAAAATGGCAGGGATTTACCAAATTTAAAGCCGGCTTTAACCCCACAACTATATCCTACCCACCCACCAAACTCAGATTATTCTGGTGAAGAAAGTAAGGCGTGCAGGAGCGGTTTTTCGAGTGACGAACGCCAACAATCAGTCCAAATAATCCTGCAACATCCGCCTCTTACTCGGATGCTTAAGTTTCCGTAGTGCTTTAGCTTCGATCTGTCTTATGCGCTCCCGTGTCACCCCAAACTCCCGTCCTACTTCCTCGAGTGTCATTGGTTTGGCACCTCGCAACCCAAAGCGCATCTCCAGTACCTTACTCTCACGATCAGAGAGGCCAGATAACACTTCTTCGATATTTTCTCTCAGTAGTCGCTGGGTTGTGAGCTCATATGGACTCGCCTGTTTAGTGTCTTCGATAAAGTCGCCTAGGTAGCTGTCTTCGTCATCGCCAATCGGAGTCTCCAGTGAGGTTGTCTTTTGACTAATCTTTAATATTTCTCTGACCTTATCCGGAGTTATCTCCATCACTTCGGCTATCTCCTCAGGTAGTGGCTCACGACCTAGGGTCTGCATAAGCTTACGCGACACTCTAATTAGTTTGTTAATGGTCTCAACCATATGCACTGGGATACGGATCGTTCTGGCTTGGTCCGCAATTGCCCGGGTAATGGCCTGTCTGATCCACCAGGTAGCATAGGTACTAAATTTAAAGCCTTTTTTCCATTGATACTTCTCAACTGCTCTGATTAAGCCTTTGTTCCCCTCTTGAATGAGGTCGAGGAAACTCATCCCGCGGCCAATATATTTCTTAGCGATCGAAACAACTAGACGTAAGTTAGCTGAGGTTAGCCTATCCTTGGCTCGCATATCTCCAGCTTCAGTTTTTTGTGCGAGATCGATCTCTTGGTCACGGGTCAAAAGTGGGATCCGTCCAATCTCTCTTAGGTACATCCGCACTGGGTCCGAGATCGCGCGCGAATCTAGGGCGGACAGTGTCTCCAGCTCTTTTTCTAGATCACTCATCTCCCGCTCTGCCCCAGTCTCTGCATCCTCCGCCACACTCTCATAAACGTCGATTTCTTTTAAGATCAACTCGTCATAGAGGTCGTCTAGCTCGGATACGTGTTCTTCGGCATCAGGGAATAAATTAAGGATATCAGTCTGTGAGACGTAACCCGAGCTCATCCCCTTCATGACCAGCTCTCTTACCTTTTTGCGTCTACCTTCATCCAGTCCTTCACCAGATACCTGGATATGTTTCGAAACGGTCGCTTCGCTCGCTTTTTTACCTAAACCTTTTGTGGGTGTACTGACTTTTTTTGTAGTCTTCTTAACTACTTTCTTCTCAGGCTTGACTGCCTTTTTCGCAACCGTCTTTACCGGCTTATTCAAAGGTTTTTTTACTATCTTGTTTGAGATTTTGGATTTTGGTTTTGCTATTTTCTTTGCCATATGGCGTATTGTACCCTATTCTGGTCTAAAGAAGGAATATTTTGACCTATTTGGTCAGTTCTGACAGTCGTCGCGAAAACCGCCCAAAATCATTCTGCAGCGCCATAAGCTGCTCATTCTGACCAGGGTTTAGGCTGGCTATGGTCTTAGTTATCTCTTTTAATTGCTCTCGCACATAGACCTCTTCTAGCTCATGTACTGTCCCCTCCCATTCTTTTTCTATATCACTAACCCTAGTCAGATCCGTAAGGTATGCCTGATCTAGGGTCGGGATTAGTTCTGGCGGCAGCAGGGCGGCAAACTCCTTAATCTCAAGTTTTTCTTTATCCCAAGCAATTATGGCCCTAACAATCTTCTCAACCGCGCTAGTTCCCACCCACGAAAGATCTAATTCTTTAATTTTTTTGTTTAGTTTCTCAAAGTTTTGTAAAGCCAGAGATAAGGCATAGAGAGAGAGCTCCGAAACCCGGCTTACCGCTCCCTGCTCTATATTATTTACGACACTTCTTAGGTGTGATAATTCTTGTTTCTTATTAAACCTGCCGATCTCTTCATAAACTACACTCTCCCCAACTCCCAGTTTTGTAGCGAGCTTGCGCACATAATGCGCCTGCACCACCTTGTTGGCAACTTGCGCTAGGGCTGGGATTACCTCTCTCGTTATCTCATCTGCTCCCTCCCCGCTAGCTGCGTCATATTTTGCGCTCGCACTATCTATTAAAAAGTCCCAGTACAAAACTGCTCCCTTAACCATCTCTCTCCACGCCGTTGGGTTCTCACTCGCTACGTCCCCCGGGTCCTTACCACCCTTAATCTGCACCACCCTAATGCTCAAATCCAGTGTCTCAGCTATTGCGACCGCCCGCTTAATCGCTTCTTGTCCAGCAGAGTCAGCATCCAGTGACATATAAACATTCCGGGTATACCGACCTATTATCTGTGCTTGCTCCGAGGTAAACGCGCTCCCCTTAATTGCAACAGCATAAGAGACCCCTGCTTGCACGCTCGGAATCATATCTAGCTCACCTTCGACTAGCACGATTTTGTCTTCTTTTCTTATTACTTCTCGGTTCTCATATAGTCCGTATAACATCTGGCTCTTATGATATGTTGTCGTCTCTGGCGAATTAATATATTTTGCCTCTTGCAGATCCTTTGACAGTGTCCTGCCAGAAAAACCAACCACCACTCCCTTGTGATCTTTCAAAGGAAACATTACCCTTCCTCGAAAACGATCGTAGTATTTACCCTCACCAGCAATTATTATTAGTCCAGAAGCTTCTACATCCTCTACTCTGTATCCTTTTTTCTTAATCAAAAAGTCGGAGACACTCCGCCACTGCGACGGACTATATCCTAGATTAAATTTCTTGATCGACTCATTTCTAATCCCCCTATTTACCAGGTACTCTCGTGCTACGCTTCCACTCTCATGTTGGTTGAGTAAGTAGCTATAGTACTCGGTAGCGAGGGATAAGATCTCAAGGATTTTCTTCCTTCTACTATCTGCTTCGGTTGGTCTGTATGACTGTAGCACTACCCCTACCCTTGCTGCCATCGACTCTAGTGCTTCGAGGAAACTGTAGCCTTCGTACTTTTGCAAAAATGTCAGTACATCCCCACCCTCCTGACAACCAAAGCATTTGTATGACTGTCTCTCGGGAGACACAATAAAGCTTGGTGATTTTTCTGAGTGGAACGGGCAAAGTCCCTTAAAGTGACGTCCCGCTTTTTTAAGAGTTACTCGGGAGCCAATAATCTCGACAATATCTACTTTACTCTTTACTTCTTCTACCTGATCCATTGCCATAAAATACCTCTTACCGATCGATTATACCAGAGTAAATGGTAGAATAATTAACTTATGAATGAAGTTGTTCGATACCATCACCTTATAAATCTGCAGCATTACTACAGAATCGGTCTCGATCGAAGTAGGCTAGAAGTTACATGGGGACTACTAGCCGAACATGCCCCAGTTTACTTTGAAGATGTTGTTTGCAGCCTGAACTCAGAAGTTAATGTTAGCCAGTCAATTATTGATTTTGTTGAAAGACTAGCCACTACATACATGCATATTCTCACGCTTGCTGATCAAGCTAATCTAATTTTAACTGGAAAACCAGACTTAATCTGTCACCTCTGCACGAAGGGAAACCATTGTCTAGATGATCGCGTTCTCGCTGAAGATATTTACACTTATCATCAGACAAGTAAAATCATGATCGATCATCATTTAAAATATTTAGAAATTAACAGAGACAACACGCCTCCAGCAATGCAAATTAATGCACAGACTTTGCGCTCATTACTATCATTAAATCTCTTGAAGAAATCAAACAACTAGTCTCTCTTCCCCATCGGTTTAGCCACAAAGGGTTTAAAGCTATCTAGCTCTGCGGTACTTTTATTAAAAGTAAACATAAGCTTGTTCATCCAGTTATGTAGGTCCTCCGCAAAATGTATGTTTTCAATCTTAAAGTTCTTAATGTTACCTGCCGAGCTCCGAGCCACAAATGTCCCGAGGCCAAATAACGCCTGAATATATCCCTTACTATACGCCCCCGAGTCTACTACCTTATCTAGTCCTAGTGACATCTGGTACCGTGTCCACGGTGTTGTATGAATAAATTTGGTGAGTCGACGGGTAGTGATGATAAATAAGGTTTTGTTAAATACCTGAGCTATCCACCACAACCCCCCCATCATCACTACAGCACCTAGCAGTAGTACTGTAGCAATTAATCCACCGACCTCAAACTCTAGCATCCGACCCATATTCCCAATCATGAGTGATCCCACTAGTACTGCCGTTGCCACAATTAACATAAATACTGTAAGACGTACTAGGAGCATCATTGGGGCCTCACGTGTCACATATAGGATGTTTTCATCCTCTGCCTTACCAGGAAAAACTATCTTGTCATAGTTTTTATCAAAATCTACTGTTTCAAAAATTGATTGCATAAATTATCTCCTCTAGCGGAGAGTACAGGGGTCGAACCTGTTAGTCCCGAGGGACACGAGTTTTCGAAACTCGCGCATTACCGTCCTGCCCACTCTCCTCTGCAGATTATTTTACCAGGGTTGTAAGGTATAATATACGGGACGGGAGGAGTCGGATAGTGGACCATTCCGATTGATTGGAAATCAATTGTGCGCAAGCACGCGTGGGTTCGAATCCCACCTCCTCCGCAAGGTATGAACAAACCAACCAAACTATTCTTAACCTTCTTAGTGTTTTCGCTAATTACTGTCTTTGTAACTATGGCGACTTGGAAAAGTCCAATTATCTTAATCCCCCTACTCACCCTACTCGCTTGTCTTAAACAATCATATGCCCGAATTAATAGTCCTATACTTACATTTATTGTCTTTGGTATTGCTGGAACCACCATGGAGGCACTTATTATGCTTGCCGGTCCTTGGTCTTACGCACTCCCCCACCTGTTTAACTTCCCCATTTGGCTCCCTTTTCTTTGGGGCATGGCAGGAACACTCTCCGTCACTCTCTACGAAGCGATCAAGTCTTAGCAACCTATTTATTGATCAAGACGGGTACCACCTCTGCAGTTACGTGATATTTTTTACCTAGCCCAAACTGCTCATCTTCGTTTAGTGCCAACCTATACATAAAAACAAATAACATATCGCGGAGTTTGCCTAAGAACGACTTAGAGTTAGTTAAGATCCTCTGTTCGATTACATGGAATGTCCACTTGTCCAACTCCTTGTTTACCGCCATTGGGTAATGCACCGATATCTTGTGTAGATATTTCTCAATCTCTGGCTGTTCCATAAACCCAAAATTGAGCCTTACTGAAACTATAGTTCCACTCTTCGGTTCAATGTCGAGGGGGACTATCTCCATCCGATCCACCTTATTAATATAAGGTTCATGATGAGTGTGAATCGTCAAAAAGATGAGATGCTCTGGTAGTAAACCATATCGTTCTAGGTAAACTTGATTAAGGTGAGGGATATTGTCGGTTAGTTTGCTTACAAACATCTCGCTCATAATCACAACTGTATTGTGAGTAAAGTTTCTTGATTTGTCTCTAATCTTCATCAACGTCTTGACAGTCATCTGACTATCTACCGCTAATTGTCGCTCCACTTTGGTAGCACCTTTTTTCCACACATACATTATCAGTAACAACCCAACACCTATAGAGATAGGTACGTAACCACCCTCCATAAACTTAAGTGAATTAGCAATCAAAAACGTACTGTCGATAATCGCAAAGGGAATAAATACTAAAGCCAGCTGCCACTTTTTCCATCCCCACTGCCAACCAGCCAGATATGCCACTGATATCGTAGTGACTAGCATCACTCCCGACACAGCTAATCCATAAGCCGATGCTAAGTTAGTACTATTTTGAAATATTAAAACTAATATTACGCACCCTACATATAGTGCGTAGTTTACGAGCCTAATATAAATCTGACCTTCGTGAGCGTCATGGGTATGTTTTGTTGGTAAATATGGTAGTAGATATAGCGAGTATGCTTGTGCCGCTAGCGAGTATGCCCCAGTAATCAGTGCCTGCGAAGCAATAATAGTCGCAAGTGTTGCTAATACTATGAGTGGATATACCGCCCACCCCGGTGCCATGCTATAAAAAATACTACCCTCTCTCACCAACCCTCCCGACATTAAATATGCGCCTTGACCTAAGTAGTTGACTACCAACATTGGGTAAGCAATCGCGAGCCAACCTAACCTAATAGGTTGCATACCAAAATGACCTAGATCAGCATACATTGCCTCCCCACCAGTCACCACCAACATCACAAACCCCAGGATAATAAGTAGTTCTCTAAAAGGTACTTCACTCACAAAGCGATATACCCAAATTGGGTTTAGTGATTGCAAAATACTTAAATTATTAGATATCTGTCCTATCCCCATTGCTCCGATCACGACAAACCAAACTAGCATAATCGGTCCAAAAATTGCCCCTATTCTACTCGTTCCATTCTTCTGCACTGCAAACAAGCCAGTCAAAATTACGAGAGTAATCGGGACTACCCAGTGAGAAAGTGTTGGTGCAACCACCCCTATCCCTTCTACTGCCGAAATCACACTGATTGCTGGCGTAATCACACCATCACCAAAAAGTAGGCCAGCAGCAAAAACAAGCAAACCCAGTATCAATTTGCGATATTTCGAAACCGAGTGGCGCAGTATTGCATACAACGCAAAAACGCCACCTTCTTTTTGATGATCAGCCCTCAAAACGAGTAATACATACTTAATACTAACAATCAGAGTTAATGCCCAAAAGATCGTGCTAGTAACCCCCAAAATCGCTATGTTACTAAGTCCTAGCGCTTCTTTTCCAAAGAATATCTCCTTCATTGCATATAGTGGAGACGTTCCAATGTCGCCATACACTACCCCGAGAGCTCCCAGGGTTAATCCAACTAATCCTGTGTTTATATGTGAATCTTTTTTTGTAGTGTTCATGTTTATCCTCAACTAAAAAATCCACATAAACTATGCGGATCTACGGCTAATTCTACTCACCTGATACACACATGCAAGGTATCAAAATATATCAATTAGCGTTGCAAAATGTGTTATACTAAGAAGTCCCAAACGAATTAACTAATAAGTTATAAAGGAACAACAACTATGTACGTCACTATTATCAACGACTGTCATGACCCGCTTACCATGAATCGCCAGGTAGTGCGTGCCAGCACCCTCTTCCCAAACACCAACATTAGTACTGTGGCAGTCAACAACTACGGTGATCTCGAAGCGGCTATTAATATTATCGACACCATCGACGCCGCCATGGACGAACCAGGTATCATACTCTGTAACGTCGCCCCCCGCCACGGCAAAGCCAAAAAATGGCCCAATGGCACTCCTTTTGGCCACGTAGTCTACAAAAACACAGATATCTTTACTACAATCGATGGCCTCACCCTCTCGCTCATTCACAAATATGGTCTAGCTGACCATGTTGACGTTTATGACATCCCCACCGTCCTCGACCATGTTATTAAAGCAGGTAAACTCCCTGAACACCTTCGTGCCCCGATCACCAATACTCAATTCCGTTCCTTTGAGTTCCTCCCTCGTGTTGCCAAATGGCACATGCAGGGCATCGAGCTCCCAACTGAGAGACACGATCTCAAAGACTTTAAGGTAGCTCCACTCTCCATTGCCTACATTGATAATTTTGGCAACTGCAAAACAACAGCCTGGGCCGAAGATATTGGACACGAGGCAGGCAAAACCATTAAAACTACCTGGGGCGAGGTAATGTGCTATGACAGACTCAAAGATGTCCCAAATGGAGAACCAGGATTAATTGTCGGCTCCTCAGGCTACCGTGACCATCGCTTTATTGAACTAGTCGTTCAGGGTGTCTCTGCCGCCAACCACTTTGGCATCAAGCAGAGCGATCTCCTAATCAGCTAGTTAAAGTTGATTGCGTAGAGTGGAGATGTATTTCACAGTCAAAAAATTTATCGCAGGCCGTGTAGGCCGAGATCGAGGTCGCTGAGTCAGTAGACTCAGATAGACCGCTTTTTTGCGTGAAGTACATCGAACTCAAGCAAGAATAATTCCAACATGTTAAGCTATAAATATGTCCGACAACAAAATCCTAGCAGAGTGGTCTAGTCCCGCCCGCCCCTACAAAGAACGTACTCGCGAGTTCTACACCACTATTCTCAGTATTGCCTTCTTACTTGGAGTCATTCTCTTACTCTTAAAAGAGTTTTTGCTAATCGGGGTCATTATGGCCTTTGCCTTCCTCTCTTATGTCCTCGCTACCCACAAACCAGATAATGTAACTCACCAAATAACTGAAGCCGGCATAGTGACCGACAACAAACTCTATAAATGGGAAGAGTTAACTCAATATTGGGTGACTAAACAATGGGACCAGGAAGTTATTATGGTCAAAACAATTAAGACAATCCCCGGCCTCTTAGTTATGGTAATCAATAGTAGTCACAAGGCGACTATTCTAAAGGCGCTCGAAGGAAAGCTTCTCGAAGAAAAACCCGCCGACTCCTTTGTCGATAAGGCTAGCCGCTGGCTCGGCGACAAAATCCCCCTCGAAAGCAAGTAATCTCAATCTTGAGGTATAATACTCTAGCGCTTCCGTCGTTCAACGGATAGGACAGCAGTTTGCGGAACTGCCAATACAGGTTCGATTCCTGTCGGGAGCACCAAGAGTTTACCCTGAGCTAGGCCGAATGGGTCTCTGTAGTTTAACGGATAGAACACTGGCCTCCGAAGCCGGCAATACCAGTTCGATTCTGGTCAGAGGCACAATTTTCTAACCCAAAGCCGCTTTTGCCTCTAGAAACACTTCCTTCTCACTCTCAAAAGCCAATCTCCTCATCGCTTCCTCATAACTAACCCACTCCCTATCTTCCATCTCCCACCCTGCCTTGCCTAGATCAGATTCAAATTCCATGAGGTAAAAAATAACTTTTTTATGAATTCTTGTTTTTACCCCCCCTTCTTCTTGATATTTAGCCACTCTCCGCTCGGTTTCCATACCCGTAGCAGCCTTACCCATTTTTGAATCTAAATCCGCATAATACCAATATTCTATTGTTTTAACTGGAGCTTCCCCAACTACCCTTGCCACTACCCCCACTTCCTCTTCTACTTCTCTGACCGCAGTCTCAGTATAAGACTCTCCCTTCTCCACCAACCCCTTAGGTAGCACCCACTTGTGATATCCCGAGTGTTTACCAATCAAAAACACACAAGAATCACCAACCCTACGGTAAACCACTCCACCTGCCGATACTTCTTCGATTGTTGTCTGTTTCATGTTTTGATTATATCTCAGGTATAATACAAAAACTGGATCAAAGATCCTGAGCGAGTCTAAGGAGAGTGGGCAGGACGGTAATGCGCTAGTCTTGAAAACTAGTGGGAGTAATCCCTAACAGGTTCGACCCCTGTACTCTCCGCACTTCAAGTTACGTAGTAACATGAGAAGTGTATCCAGATGCGAAAGCAATCTGGGATACCGCGCTTCATCTTATTAATAGTTCTAACCACTTCTCCCAGTTTTTAAGCTGTTTTTCCTGTTTCTTCTGACCTTCATCTTTGATACCACCAACTTGCTGACTTTCTGGCAAAATCACTACTTGTTCTCCAGGCTTAGCTCTCTGCAGTTCTTCACGTGCTACTTTCTCTATGTAATAATCGCTTTGTACATACTCAGCATCTTCTTTAAGTTTTTTATTCTCTTCCTCAAGTTGCCCCTTCTTTTCCTGCAAAATCTCCACTCTTTCTCTAGACTTATATGATACTTGAATACCCCTAATTAAGGATCCTATCAACACAATCTGGAAGATCAAAATTGCATAGACAAGAACTTTGCTCTTCTCACCCACATTTTCTCTAGTTGCATTATGACCCATAATATAGTATTATTACCGCTATGCGTACGCTCAAAGATCAGTTTATCAAATATTTGCAGAAAGAAGGCAGAGCTAGTGCTACTATCCTCGCCTACGCCAAGGATCTCGATCAACTAATCGACTTTCTCGCAGACCGCGGTATTACGAGTGTCAAAGACATCGTCTCAGACAACCTCGAGGAATTTAAGCAATTTCTCAAAGATAATAAATACACTCTCAAGAGTATTAGTCGCAAGTTAAACAGTATTAAGTCATTCTTTAAATATCTCATTGGTGAAGGAATAGTCACTGCTAGTCCAGCCGGCGGCGTATCTCACCCCAAATACGAGATAACCCCTCCCAGGATCCTCTCTCCTCTAGAGTATCGTGCACTCCGTGACGCAGTTAAGGACGATGTTCGCATGTACGGTATTGTCGAACTCCTTCTCCAGACAGGACTCCGTATCGGCGAACTTGCTGCTATCCAACTCCAAGATATTAGCATCGAAAAGAATAATATTAAAATAAGAGCGTATGAGAGCCACGAGGCCCGCAAGGTCCCGCTTAACGCAACCGCGGTAAACGCTATTGAAAAGTACGTAGCTAGTCGGCCAAAGACCAAAAACACCACCCTTTTCGTCACCAAAACTGGCAATCCTTTCTTAATCAGAAACATTAGAACTGCCGTTAATCGCTACTTCCGGATCGCTGGGATCGAAAATGCTAAGGTAAATGACTTAAGACACACTTTTGTCGTCGAACAGCTAAAGGCTGGCGTGCCTATCGTCGAGCTCTCACACATGGTTGGACACAAAAGACTCTCCACTACCGAGAAATACCTAGAGTTTATTGGTGGCGCCCAGACTGAACCCAAAAAGATCAAAATCGCCGAGCTATAATATTAGTGATCCCAAATAACACATTTTCGCAGTGGTGTGTAGGCCTCTAATCCGCCTTAACCCTTTTCATATCCCTGACTAGTTTCACATTCTGTGCCACAACCTCACTCTTTTTAGTATCCAGTACTACGTAGCGCTCCCCTGGATTCTCCCTTTGGTTAAACTCTTCCCAAAAAACCTGATCCCCTACTTTCATTAAAATCGGATCTACGGAAATTTTTTTACTCTTCATCTTCCCCCCATCTTAACACAAGTGGGCCAACTAGGACTCGAACCTAGGACATCGAAGGTATAAGCTTCGCGCTCTAACCAACTGAGCTATTGGCCCATCATTTACCCCTGGTATTGTACACCAAAACCTTACAGTCTTGCTCGCTTAGCGATCTCCACCTCTAGTATCGTCTTGTCTTTGCCATATTTCAGTCTCGAGAGCTTCCTTATCATCTCTGCCAGTTTGGGGTTAGCCAGTTTACGCTCCGCCTCAACATCACGGGTTAAGTCCATCGAGAACGGTGGCATTGGCTCATTATCCACAATCGTCTTGATAAAGGTATGGTAGCGCTCCACATTGGTTAAATCTGCTTCAGAAAAAGTGGGGGCAAACTCATGTTGCAAGAAGTTGGCATCCTGCACACCCACTCGGAAAGAAATCATCGTGCCCACGTTCCCAAATACTGCATTCTTTACCTCTTCTTCGATCTGGCCAATAAACTGGTTTGCCACAGTCAGGTTAAGATGGTATTTACGAGCTTCTGACAAAATAGTCGCAAAGTCGGGCGTTGCAAAGTTCTGGAACTCGTCGACATAAAGATTAAAATCTCGTCGATCTTTTTCTGGGATATCCTGGCGACTCATGGCAGCTACCAAAATCTTAGGTACCAGAATAAGTCCGAGGAATGCCGAGTTTTCCTCCCCTATTCTTCCTTTGGCTAAGTTAATTAAAAGGATTTTGCCATTATCCATGACGTCACGGAAATTGAATGCCGACTCTGATTGTCCAATAATGTTTCGCATCATCTTGTCCGTAATAAACCGGCCAAATTTAGACACGATATAGTCAAGTACTTCTGATTTGTGGAAGTCTGAAGTCTGCGCAATCTGGTCAGTCCAATACCGACGCACGATTGGATCTTCGACTTTCGGCAGGAGTTCTTGTAAGTACTTTTGATCTGTCAACACCCTGACAATTTCAATGAATGTTGCTCCTGGCTCACTCATGACTGTCATCATTGCGTTACGAATGGCGTGTTCAAATCTCGGTCCAATAATACCGGTCTTGTGCGGGTCATACAGTTTATACATTAAGTTGATAATCGAGGACGCCACGAACTGCTTTTCCTCTTCGGTCTTAGCCTCCAACATGTTTAACCCCATAGGTCGATCAGTATCTGAGGGGTCAAAATAAATCACATCTTCGGCCCGCTCCGGTGGAATATACTCCAAGAGTTTTTCAACAGAGTCATGAGGATCAATAAAACACACTCCCTTACCCGCTTTTATATCCTGCAAAATCATATCCATCAAAAACTCAGACTTACCCGTACCAGTCTTGCCAATAATATACATGTGACGTGCTCTATCCTTATCCGAAATGTAAATATTTCGGGAGAGTCCTCTATATACACTTTTGCCCAAAAATAGTCCTGATTGTGGGATCTGTGCTGGGGCTGGTGCACTCTTAGCGGTTAACCAATGAATATGGGGAGTCTCTACCTGCTTGTTGGGAAAATGGAATATAGTCGCAAGTTCTTCAGAATTAAGAATACTCTTGCCTTTAAACATAGCCTGGTAACGATAAATAAAATCAATCATGAATAGGCGCTTTAACCAGATGTGCTGCTTAGTAAACTTATTGTAGGGGCCAGCAAATTGGGAGAATGTACCTGTAAATTGCTTTAGTAGCATCTCCGCCTCATGTTTGGTGGGTGCATTTACAACTAGTCTTATTGACACTTCAAATCCAGGCTTTCCCGCACTTCGCTCTACTGCTTCTAACCGTTTGGGGTCAACACTATAACTTGCCTTGTCTGGATTGCTCTCATTCTTTTTCGCGTTACTGATATAACTATGTCCCTTTTCTCCCCAACTGTGTGATGCCGGCGAGACTATTACCTGCAACGCCGCCCCTTCACCATCATGCATTTTTGCCATAAACGAAGTTATTGATGATAACGGATCTGTTGGCAGGTCACGGAAAGACTGAATAGGGAAATAGCCCGCACTGGATTTTACTAGACTTTCGTAGGCCACCTTACCACCATCCGTAAATATAGTTGGCTCTTCCACTGTTTTTATCTCGGCTCCAGGGTACGCACCATGAATTTGTTTCTCCACAAGTTCCATCAACTCGTGTGGTACAGATACATAAAACCTAATATCTTCCTTCCTTCCAACTATCTCAAAAGAAACTGCATGCTCTGATAATAGAAATGCGTACCACTCCTCATTCTTCACGGAGTAAAGACTCGCAAATAACTGCTCGGCCGCATCGATTTTAATTTCGTTGTCTCGTGGTAGTGCAACCTCAAGAGTCACAAAAGATAGGCTGTATTCCTCGCGGTTGCGATTGCGAAACCATAGTAAAAAGGCATAACCTAGTGCGACTAGGGCTGACAAAGCAATCATCAAAAAAACCAAAGCATAAGCCAGGTTTGTCATGATTGTTGATATTTGATCTAATCCCTCCATAATGTACGGGCGGGGATCTTCCCGCCCTCTCCTCTATTTTATTTCTGGCATATCTTGTAACCTTACTCGCTTACCCATTTTTGCTAGCACCTTAATCTGCCTTACTACCCAGGCTACCAACCACGCTATCCCCTCATCAGGCTTGGCAACTTTTCCTATTTGCATCTGAGTCTGGTTGATCGGCATGGTAACTGGCGGCTGTTGCGACTGAGGTTGTTGTACAACCACATTATCATCCATGGGCGTAATCGTCTTGTTTGGGACTCGAGCAAATCTTCGCTCTATCTTCTGCATCCACGACTCTACCTCGGGTTGGGGCTCCACCTGTCGAGGAGTCTCTACAACAGGTCTTGTTGTCTCGACTGGTCTTGGTTGTATTTCTTTTTTGTTGTCAACCACAGTAAACCTCCCCAAATATCTAAGCTAACTTCATTATACGGCAAAAGCTCGTTTAAAAATCTAGTCCCGAAACCGCTAGCTTTCCTGTGTCATATGGGTGCTTAATCTTTTTACATTCTGTGATCAAATCCACCTCTGCCTCAATATCTTTGGGTAGCCCTCTTCCCGTTAGTACAATATGAGTCTCACCTCTCATATTTAATAAATCAATTACCCTCTTGCTCTTTAACAGTCCATCTCTAACTGCATTCAACACTTCATCCAACACTAATAAAAACGGCTGCTCCTTCACTTTTTCTTCCGCTAGCTCTATGTTATGTTTTGCCGCCAGCTGGTGCTCCTCCTCGCTTGCTGTATCAACTACCTTTGCTCCATTACCTACTGTCGCTAGTTTTAGCTCTTTACCTGCTTTCATTATTTTTTTGTCAAAATTACTGATCCTAAATCCCTTACCCCCAAACATCATCTCCAAATTCACAAACTTTTCTCTTAGCTTAGCTTCAGCCAGTCCCCACGACTCCTGCTTATAAAATGCTATCCATATTACCTTTTTCTCTATTAACAATGACCTAGTTGCAACCCCCATGGCCGCACTTGTCTTCCCCTTCCCTTCACCTGTAAAAACATAAACTAGTCCACTCATTCGCTAATCCCCACTTTCATTCCATGTAGATTATCCTCTACTTCTCTTGGATCCATTTCCACCACTACCCCCATCTCCTCAAGAAGAGATGCCGTCAACTCAACAGGTAGACCTATTATTGCCGATAGTTTACCACTCTGATTTAGTGCAAATGGCGCCGCTCCGCCTTGTAGAGCATATGCTCCAGCAAATCCTCGCCAGTTCGATTCCTTGCTTACATATTGTTCTAGCTCCTGCTTACTCCCTTCTCTAAAGGTTACATACCCTATCTCACTCCCTACCAACTGATCTCCCGTTAGGGAGTTTACGACCGCCACCCCGGTAACAACTCGATGTGTCTTCCCTAACAATTTAGCAAACATAGCACGCGCCTCATCTGGACTGGCAGACTTATTCAAAATCTCACCCTCTATGTCCACTGTTGTGTCCCCTCCGATTACTATCGCGTCAGGATAATTCTTGGAAACCGATAGTGCCTTTTGTAGTGCTAGCTCCTCTACCATTTCTACCGCATCATCTTGTGGGATCAAATCTTCGTCAAACCCAGACTCCACTACCTCAAATTCAAGCCCAAGTAGTTCTAGTATTTCTTTCCGTCTCGGGCTCCCAGAAGCCAATATGATTTTTTGCATTTTTATATTTTACCTTAACTACCCTTGGCACACGGAGAATCCACACCCATAACACTTAGCACATCCCTCCTCAATCGCTAGCTTACCTCCACACTCAGGACACACTTCGAGGTGTTTCCCCGCTGGCTTAACTTTTAACCTCTCTCCTCTTTCTTTAAGCGTCTCTGTCTTAATCTTGCTTTGAATCATAGGCTGATTTGCAGACTGACTGGCCTGCTGAATCGCTGATCCTACCGATAGGATCTGCACATCCTTGCTTCCATCGCGGTAAATCGTAATCCCCTTACACCCCGACTTCCATGCCATCATATACGCCGCTTCTACGTCATCTATTGTTGCCGAGTTAGGGAAGTTAATAGTTTTTGAGACCGCGTTGTCCGTATACTTTTGCCATGCTGCCTGCATTTTTACATGCCACTCTGGTGATATATCGTGCGCTGTCCGATAAACTGACTTTACTTCCTCCGGAATTCCCGAGATATGTGCCACACTACCCGCTTCTGCCACCTCTCTTACTATTCGATCTCTTACTTTATGTTCAGAATCCCCGTCTGCCCAAAGTGATGTTGCGAGCTCTGCTTCAAAGTATTTGTTAATGTAAGAGAGTCCGTTGTCTTCGACAACATTCTTAGTATAAGCAAGGGCAAATACAGGCTCTATCCCCGAGGAGGCATCCGAGAGCATTGAGATGCTGCCAGTTGGCGCTATTGTAGTAATTGCAACATTGCGCACTTTCTTTCCCTGTTTCGCAAAAGACGACTCCTTCCATCGTGGGAATGTCCCTTTCTCGCTAGCTAGCTCTGAACTCATTTGCCATGATTCATCTTGGATAAACTTCGCAACTTTCTTCGCCAGCTTTATTCCCTCTTCGCTATCATAGGGGGTACGTAGCTGATAAAGCATGTCGGCCCAACCCATGACTCCAAGCCCAATTCTTCGATTTGCTCTGACCGTCTCTGTAATCTGCGGAAGTGGATATTTGCACGCATCAATTACATCGTCAAGCATCCGTACCGCCGTTCTAACTACATGTCTGAGTCTCTCAAAATCTACTTTTTTTCCGACCACAAATTTCGCTAAATTAATCGATCCCAAATTACAGGCGTCAAACGGATGTAGTGGTTGCTCTCCACACGGGTTCGTTGCATCGATGCGCCCGTACTTGGCAAGTAGTGGGTTATTACGGTTAATGGGATCAAGGAATATTAGTCCTGGGTCCCCCGTTCTCCAAGCCATCGAGACTAGTTGCCCCATTAGGGTTTTTGCCCTGATTATCTGTACCACCTCGCCCGTTCTTTGGTTTCGTAGGTGCCAATCCTTATCTTGGTCTACTGCCTTCATAAAATCATCAGTGACGCCTACCGATATATTAAAATTCTCTATCTCGCCTCTTTCGCTCTTTGCCGAAATAAAGTCCAAAATATCCGGATGGTCTACGTTGAGTATGCCCATGTTTGCACCACGCTTCTTCCCTCCCTGCATCACTTGACGTGTAGCGATATCAAAGACCTTCATAAATGATACTGGACCCGTTGCAAATCCACCCGCTGACTTCGTCACCACATCACCTTTTGGTCTAAGTTTTGAAAAGTTAAAGCCTGTACCTCCACCTCGCTGGTGTATCATTGCCATCCATTTAACCGCGTCAAATATCCCCTCCATCGAATCCTCAACAGGTAATACAAAACAGTTTGCGAGCTGTGATTGAGGAGTTCCAGCGTTATTAAGGGTTCTTCCAGCTGGCAAGAACTCTAAACGAGACATTACCTCGTAATACTCATCTTCGATTTTCTTTCTCTTACTCGCTTTCTCCACAATTGCCAAGTTCTTGGCTACCCGCCGAAACATTTCCGAGGGCGTCTCGATCACTTTGCCATCTTCGTCTTTTAATAGATATCTGTTTCTAAGTACTTTTAGTTGGTTTGGTGTCAAGTTAAGATCATCCTTAACCCCAATAATCCGCTCCACTCGTCTTTCTTCACTCCTCGCTGCACGATACAAAATGTAAGCCTTAGCCGTTTTGTAATGGTCCGCGGCCATCAAAACTTGCTCCACAAAATCCTGCACTTTTTCAACTGTTATTACCTCTTTTTCTTTTAGTGACTTCTCAATTAGTGCCGTAGTAATTTCTGCCAGGCGCTTAGCTTCATTTTCATCAAATTCCTTAGTCTCAAAACCAGCTTTCCAGATCGCCTCAGCAAGCTTTGACCTTGAAAACTCTACTTCCCTACCATCTCTTTTAAGAATTTTATTTATCCGCATACGCTATATCCACAATCAATACACTTTGAGCAGCCATCTTGTTTATGCAGCTTCCCCCCGCACTCAGGACATACTAACTCTTCACTCTGGATTTCCGATTGTTCTGAGTCACCGATATTCTGAGTATTCTGGTTGTCCGATTTTACAGTACTCAGAACCTGATCTCCCTTACTCCCATCCCTATAGATTGTTACGCCTTTGCACCCCAGCTTCCATGCCTGCATGTAGACTGTTTTAACGTCCTCAATTGTCGCGTCATGTCCAAAATTAACAGTCTTGCTAATCGAATTGTCAAAATACTTCTGCCACGCCGCCTGGATCTTTACATGCCACTCTGGTTCTATTTGATGAGTAGTCACAAACAACTTTCGCTCCAAAGGTGTTAGCCCTGAGTAATCTCCATTTGCTACTTGTTCAAGAATATTTTTTCTCTTGCCAATATATTCTTCAAAAACAGGATCAACCATGAGGAGCTCTTTAGTTGAGTGGTTAGACTTATCATCTTCATAAAATGTTCTGCGCTTAGTGACCAAGCTAAAAACTGGCTCTATTCCACTACTCGTGTCCGCTAGGATCGAAATCGTCCCAGTAGGTGCTATCATCGTTACCGCACAATTGCGCATCGGTTGTCCCTTTGCAGGGTAAATAGAAAGATCCCAGTTGTTAAAATTACCTCTGACCTCAGCTAGTTCCGAGGAGGCTTCTGCTGCCGTCTCGTAGATAAACTTAGAAAGTTCTTTTGCGAGTTTTACTGCATCATTACTATTGTATGGAATACCCATCCTGTACAATACGTGCGCAAATCCCATGACACCTAACCCAATCCTCCGATTACCATTTTTTACAGTTGCTTCGATCTCAGATACTGGATACGCATTCACCTCAATCATGTTGTCGAGGAATCTGATCCCTAGTCGTACAGTCTCTTCTAGCTCTTTATAGTCGATCTCATACCCTTTCTTACTCTTCTTTAAATGTCTTGCCAAATCAATACTCGTCAGATTGCATGATTCATAAGGAAAAAGTGCAATCTCCCCGCACGGATTAGTCGCATCTAGTTTGCCAAAGTTAGGCACCGTATTGCCACGCTCTGTGTTATCTAAGAACATCAGTCCCGGATCTCCCGTCCTCCACGCTGCTTCAGCTATTTTATTAAACAGTGTTCTCGCCTTCACTCTTTTAACTACCTCGCCATTTCTCGGGTTTACCAAGTTCCAATATTTGTCCGTCTCTACAGCTTCCATGAATGAGTCTGTAACGCCCACGGACACGTTAAAGTTCTTAATAGTTCCATCCTGTGCTTTTAGTTCGATAAACTCCTCTATATCTGGGTGGTCAGCATTCAAAATCGCAATATTAGCTCCCTGCCGTTTTGCACCCTGCAATATCTGTGCGAGTGCTGCTGAGTAGGCCTTAATAAAATCTACCGGTCCCGACGATGCTCCCGGCACGTTCTTAACCTTATCCCCGTGTGGTCTAATTTTGCTAAAGTTAAAACCAGTTCCTCCGTTGTTTTTATGTACTACCGCGGCATCACCCAGTGTTTTAAAAATTTTACCGATAGAGTCCTCAATGGGCAACACAAAACAGGATGATAACTGCCCAGTACCACCAGGGTTACCAGCCTCAAACATAGCCTTACCTGCACACACCATTTTTAAACTTACCATGCGCTCATAAAACTTAGTTGCGGTCTCCATCACAATCCCATTCGTTCCCCACGTAACCTCGGGTTTTGCCATGTGGTAAGCCACTCGCCACAACATTTCTCCTGGTGTCTCCACCACTTCCCCCTTCATGTCAGTACGCAAGTAGCGCTTCATTGCTACTTCCAGCGCGTTCTTAGTTAGTCTTGGTTCTACTATTTTTGGTTTTGTCATAACATCTTTCTACTTGTCGCACTTACTATAAGCACAAGCTGGACAGGTTGAACATCCTTCTTCTCGTCTCATTGGTGTTCCACATTCTGGACACAACTCCTCAGAGGTTACTTGCTTATCAGCTTTCGTTTCAAATGGTGCGCTCTTTTTTTCTAGCACTACCTGCTCTCTCGAACCTTCCACATATACAGTCATGCCTTTAAGTCCCATTTTCCATCCGAGTTGATAAGCTTTTGCAACATCATCTACGCTCGCAGTGCTCGGGAAATTAATAGTTTTACTAATTGAGTTATCTATCCAGGCCTGCATTACCCCCTGCATCCGGACATGCTCTTCGACACTAAGATCAGAGGACACTACATAAACATCTGCTATTTGCTTTGGAACACCTTTGATTCCAACAAGACTTCCCCCATTTTCTCTTACTTGCTCAAATAATTTATTTCTTTGTGCTTTACTCATTCCCGCGCGCTTCATCGCAGTCTCAAACAACCAACTTTCATAATACATCTCTCTCCACTCCTTACCCTCTTTCTCTGCACCCTCACGCGTGTGTCGCACATAAGATAAAGCAAACACTGGTTCACAACCATATCCTTCTAGACCTGAGATTGTCGCTATCGAACCGGTTGGCGCAACAGTGGTCTGAGCTCCATTTCTAATTCCATAAGCTTTTAATCCTTTAAGGATGAGTTTCCAATCCAGCTCCGGTCGACCAAAATTAGATTGATGTGCGACTTTTGGCTTTGGTACAGTCCAACTTAGTTTCTGGGGATCATAAATGCTCCCAGGTATTCCCGGAAAGGGTCCCCGGTCGCGTGCCAGCTCTATCGAAGCAACCATACTGTGGTAGCGGATAAACTCCATGGTCTGTGAAGCCAGTTCTTGACCCAGAGGCGATCCATACCTCACGCCCGTCATATACATCATGTCTGATAGTCCCATCACCGACAACCCAATTCTCCTTACCTTATGTGCTGCTTCCTCTAGCTCTGGCACTGCCGATACGTACTTATTTGCATCTACTACGTTATCTAAGAATCTCGTGGCTAGTTGCACTGTCTCTGCCAACTTATTCCAGTCCACTTCGTAGCTTTTAGCTTTTAGCTTTGAGCCTTTAGCTACTTTTACATGTTCTCTCAAATTTATGCTCCCCAAACAACAGTTTTCGTATGGACCCAAAAATTGCTCCCCACAGGGATTAGTTGCCTCGAGTTTATACAGGTGAGGTACGGGGTTGCTTCTATTGGCGGCATCAAGGAATAACACTCCTGGCTCGCCGTTTTTATGTGCATATTTAACAATCTCTGCAAACAACTCTCGTGCTGGAACCATTCGATATAAATCGCCGTTTTCTGGGTGTCTAAGCGCAAAGTCTTCGTCCCCGGCTACTGCCGCCATAAACTCATCTGTTAAACCAACTGAAATATTAAAATTAGTAATCTGTCCCTCAGTTGCTTTGCATCTAATAAATTCGTAAATATCTGGATGCCACACAGGTAGTACTGCCATAGCCGCGCTCCGTCTCCCCCCACCTTGACCAATCACCCAGAAAGCCGTGTCGTAAACCTTAATAAACGAAACTGCCCCCGTAGCTTTGCCTTTGGTGGTTGAGATTGAGGCATCTTTTGGTCTAATTCGTCCAAAAGAAAACCCAACCCCCCCTCCAGTCTGTAGTGTTAGGATTGCCTTCCTTAGTACCGAAAAAATTGAATCTGTACCCTTACCTAAATCATCTTCGACTGGAAGTACAAAGCAGTTCGCCAGCTGGCCATATTTTGTTCCTGCATTTGCCATCGTGCGCCCATTTGGTACAAAGCGCATCTCATAGAGCATCTCGAAAAACTTCTCTCGCACTTCCATTGAAGTCTCACCACTATTTCTATAGTTGTTCTCTGCCTCAGCCACTACCCTAGCGGTCCTCATGAGAATCTCAGCCGGTGACTCTACTGGGTGTCCTAATTCATCTCGCAAGCTATAGCGGTTTACCATGATTGCCGCGGCATTCTTATTTAGCTTTGTAATTTTCATTATTCTGTTTCCTTAAGTTTCTTTATTTCTTCCTCAAAATCAGAGAGGTTTTCAAATTCTCGGTAAACACTAGCAAATAGTAAATATGCCAGTGGATCAATCTTTTTTAATCTATTGATCACAAGATTTCCTATCTCCCAACTCCTCACTTCGGTAGTAGTCTTTCTTCTTAGAATCCTCTCAATCTCATCCACCATTGCTTCAATTTCCTCCATGGTAACCGGTCTCTTCCAAGTCGCCTTCATCACTCCCCTCTTTAGTTTCTCTCGATCAAAGTCCTCCACCTTGCCCGTCTTCTTAACTACTCTAATATCTACCCCCTCTGCCCTCTCATACGTTGTAAAGCGTTTATTACACTTCACACACTCTCTCCTACGCCTCATTGCGCCACCCTCTGCTGTGATACGTGACTCTAGGACTGATGTGTCATCGTGGTGACAGTATGGACATTGCATATCTGGTAGCTCCTTATAGAACCAAAACCCTACATATAGTAGGGCCTATCTACCGTAACCCCTACTGGCAGTGCGCGTCAACTAGCAACGACTATATCAAAAAGGGGCATTTATTTTAACCTGCCTGGGGGTCATATTTAATATAGTGTTTATCTGGTTTTCTCTGACAGACTAAGTTGCCTCCTTTTAACTTGACTTCACCACCTGGAGTATGCCCCTCACTCTCGCAAACAGGGCATGTATAACATGCGGTGTCTCCCTCATGTAATACCTCCGACTCTGTCGTATTAGCTTGATAACCGAAGTCAGTCATTGTGTCGAAGCCTGATTGGGTTGGTTCAGCATATCCATATCCCCCAGCCCATGTCTCTACTCCTCCCAAAGGACTATTGTTAAGATCAATATTTATCCCTCCTCCACAGCCTGTCATTAGCGCTCGCCTCGCTAACGGGTTCTCTCTAAATACAGTTGTCATCCATCCACGGTACTGCATTATTTCTGTTATCGAAACTTGATAGTGGTTTTCAAACCAACGAATTTGTTCTCTTGTCGCTTTTTTCGCAAAAATACCCATCTGCTCGGCTCTTACATCAAGTAAATTACGCTCAACAATTCTTTCAACGTGCTCCGCCCCCAAGCCGAGCAATTCTTTCGCTCCAGCCTCGAGTGCGAACACTCGCCGCATCGACTCATCAATAATGTTTAAGTATTCTCTATCTCTACCCTCCTGTAGCGCTTGATAAATCGCATTGGCATAGTAACTTACCAACTCATCTCTTCTTTCCTTTGCCAATGGATCATTTTCTAGCCTTAGTTGATCTTCGGCTTTTTTTACTATCTCTTCCCAACTACCCTGACCAAATTCCTCCGCAACTTCATTTAGCGACGCAATCAGGGGAACCGCATATGCCACCAAGCTCTCTGCAGTTATTTCAGGTAACACAACTCCTGTTAGCTCAGCAGCCTTTTCATAATCGGCAACTTTCCGAATTTTTTCGTATAACGTTAAAAGCGTTAATAGCTCAAGTGGGACCGCTATTTGTCCATAAATAATTTCATTGGGTGTAAGTCGCTTAACTTCTCCTACAAAGATTACTGACTTGGCACCCTCCTCAGTTGAATAAGTCGGTCCAGGATCACTTCCAATTATGTGTCTTGCAGAAGTACTTCTATCCTGAGACACTTGTATACTCACTAGAGACGCTAACTGCTTCATCCCGTTTAGCTCCATTTCAAAGCGATATGCTGACTGATAATCACCTTTCTCACGCCAATGAGTAATTGAACGGGTCATAAAACCAACATATTCAGGATCAAGTGATCCGTCATAACCAAACCTTATCTCTTCATATCGTGGCATAAACAGCTTTTCACCCAGATATGAAGCGATTTTATGTTCTATTTCTACGTAAGGTGTGTCGATTCTAAAAAGGTTCGAGTCAAAGTCTCTCGAAAATATCTCTTGTGGCTCTCTCTCAGTTTCTGGGTACGCAGTATCACCTCCAACGACAAACTCAGGCAGGACTACGACCCACTGTGTCTCTTCTGTCAGAATCTCTTTAAGCACAAAAACTCCTTCATCCCCTCGCTCGGAGGATGCGAAATAAGGCGAGAATATTGGCAAGTTCCGGACTTTAACCGTTGCGGCACAGCGAGGGATTTTCACCCCACTTCCTTATTCAATATCTCGTTAAATTGTTAAACCTACCTCCACTCTAAATCTTCTCTGCTAGTCGGTCAATCTAGTATATCTAGCTCAAAATCCTACAAACCACAAACTTCCGCGTTCTGACGGTTTATTCGCATGATCTCCTCATACTCTCGCTCAATAATCCCCCTTGCGTTCCCTTCTACACTATCTAGATAAGTTTCAATCATTCCGTAAGTAGAATTGGTAAGGAGTAACCCACAAAATTCCTTGTTTTCCTTAACCAATTCATTCATTATTTGACCCCCAGCCAGGTCATACCTAAGAGCTTTTAGCATTGTATACACACCTCTCTCAGAATTTCCTGAAAGAAGATAGGTAATAGCACAATTCACTCGCCTGCTAGAGAGCTCTCTACCAAGTTGTAGTTTCTGTAAAGGTTCTGCAAAAATATACCGCGGCACCGGCACAATTGATTTCCAGTAATCACAAGTAGGCATAGTCCCGACCTCAATAAGGCCACGATATAGCCTATTAACATCTATGCTTTGTGATAGATCTCCCCCAACTAATCCTAGTTGTCTTCTAAGGCCGACTAGCGATGCCATGTATAAGGAAAACAAAAAAATACTAATCCCAACAACAACTAGCCCCACTGAAATCAAGTAGTTCAACTTCTTCATGAGCTTATTCTAACCTAAATAGTCGGCAATAAAGTTCGCATAAACCTCAGTTATTTCTCTGAGTGAGTCAAGATCTACCCATTCCTTCCTCTCATGTGCCCCTCCTCCGTCTGGTCCAAAACCCATTATTGTTGGAATGTCTCGCTTCACAAACATCCACGCTTCGGTCGCAGGTCCAGAAACTTTGGGCGCTGGCACACGGCCGAGTACTGCCTTAGCGGCTTTTTGCAAACTTAAAACCACTTCTTCGTGTGCATCCACTTCAACCGCTGGAGCATACGACAAATCTTCGATTTCATACTTCACTCCCAGGGGAGACAACTTCTCAACTATTAAGAGCTTAAGCTGTGAATCTGAATTGCCAGGGAGAAGTCTCACATCCCCATAAGCAACACACTCGTCCGGAACTACATTAAGTCCTGTTCCCCCATTTATCCTAGTTGGAAACGTAATTACTGGACGCCTTCCTTCAAACATTTTTGACGTCTTAAATGGTATGTGCAAATCCTGGAGTGCTGTAATGACTTTTGCCATATCTACCACTGCATTCCTCCCCTCCTCTTTCTTTTCCCATGCGCTCATTCCCGTATGTACAGCGCTACCCTTAACTCTAATCAAGAATCTATAGATTCCTCTCTGACCTACGCGTACATAGTTACTCCCATGCTCTCCAATCAAACATGCTTTCGGCAAGCACCCGTTCTCGAGCAAGTAATGAGTCCCCAGTTTGCTACACGCCCCAGATTCCTCATCGACTACAAACGCTAAAAACAACTTCCCTGACAATTTAATATTGCACTTTTTTAAAGCTGAAACAGCAAAAATATATGCCGCTAGCGTCGCCTTCATATCTAACACGCCGTGCCCAAAAATCTTCCCATCTCTCACTATCCCTGAGTAGCTACCTCCGCTCTGTTTTGTGTCAAGGGCGGCGGTATCCATATGCCCGTTAAGCATGAGGACACTTCTACCCCGCTTCTCACCCCACTCAGCAACCACGTTCATTCTCTCGCGGCTTGCACCAATATACTTTGGCGCAAGTCCTATTTCTTTAAGTTTGTCGAAAATTAGTGTTGGAACTTCACCCTCAACCGCACAGTGCAATGGACTATCTTGAGGGGTATATGGATTCTGACTCGGAGCTTTAACCAACGATGTTACAAACGCTACTTCTTCATCAAAAGACGCTTTAACCGCTCGGGCAATGGTAGATTTACCTGTTATCCCTGGCACGTTAAAAAACATTGTACACTAAAGAGTCAAGGCAAGCACAATTTACTCAACCACCTTCATTCTCGTTGCCTCAACAATGTTAGCAACAGCAGCAACTGTTTCATCAAGTTTATTCTCTTCATTGTGAACAACAAAATCAAAATGGTGCCATTGTCTCTGTTCCCACATCGCCATATCTACACTCCACTCTAGATCAGCTTGTGTTTCACTTGCCCTCTCCTCCATTCTTTTTTTTAGGATGTCTGGATCAGACACTGCGAGCATCACAAACGCAGAGTGCGGGAACATTTCTTTTACCTTCGCGCGAATATTCATCACTCCCCTAACATCAATTCTCCAAATTACATCTTTACCTGAATCTAGCGCTTCTTGTACATGTCGTTTCTGCCCACCCCTATAGTGTCCTCGATATTCAACCCATTCAAAAAAAGCTTCCTCTGCGATTAGCTTTTCAAACTCCTCACGACTTACAAAATGATAGTCAAATCCATCTTGTTCTTCTTCCCGCTTAGGGCGACTATTCGTTGTTACCAACTTCTGCATTTTAGGATACTTAGCGAGCAACTCTAGCATTACACTATCTTTTCCTACTCCCGACGGCCCAGACAAAACCAACAAAACCCCTCTTTTCTTTGATCTCGAAAGTTCTAGTCCGACATCTTCTGGAATGTGTTCTTCCATAGTGGAAGTAGTATATCACGCATGCTCCGCTATAATAGAACTAGCATGTGGAAACCAAGATTTAATTTTCTTCAAAAGAAGCCTCTCCTCCCAAGGTTGAGTCGCAAACAATTAGGCATCACTATCATCCTAGTTTCTCTGATACTTGGTGGACTATATCTATTTCTTAAAGACCTTCCATCACCTGCTAAATTGGCAAGACCTCTAGCCTTTCCTGTCAGCTCCAAAATACTAGATCGTAATGGTGTTCTCCTCTATGAGATCTACGCCGATCAAAACCGAACGCCGATCAAAATTAGCGATCTTCCCAAATATGTAACTCAAGCCACAATCGCGATCGAGGACAAAAATTTCTACACTCATCATGGCTTTGATACTGGTGGAATTCTCAGGGCCCTCTACAAAACCTTAACTGGTCAACGCCTCGAAGGGGGCAGTACCATTACCCAGCAACTTGTTAAAGTTACTCTCCTCAGTCCAGAACGAACTATTAGTCGCAAAATTAAAGAGGCTATTTTGACCGTTGCCACTGAGGTTCTCTACACCAAAGATCAAATCTTAGAGATGTATATCAACCATATACCATACGGGGGTACCACCTATGGGATTGAGGCTGCATCCAAGCGATATTTTGACAAAAGCGCTAAAGATCTAACACTTGCAGAAGCTAGTCTTCTCGCGGGGTTACCGCAAGCACCTTCGCGTTTTTCGCCCTGGAGCGCACCAGATGCAGCAAAAACCCGTCAAATTCAGGTCCTTACTCGGATGCAAGAAGAAGGATTTATTACCAGTGACGAAGCTACTAAAGCCAAAGAGACAGAATTAATTTATAGCAGTGCTGCAGTCAACATTCGTGCCCCTCACTTTGTTATGTATGTTCGCGATCTCATTGAAAACAAATATGGTACAGAATTAGTTACAAAAGGTGGTCTCAAAGTCACCACTACCTTAGATATTAATCTCCAAGAAGTAGCTACTGCCACCTTGTCAGCAGAGCTAAAGAATCTTAGTCGACTAAAAATTAGTAATGGTGCAGCTCTGATCACCAAACCAGGAACTGGCGAAATCCTCGCCATGGTAGGAAGTAAGGATTATTGGAGTGAAGATATCGACGGCAAATTTAACGTTACTACCAGTCTCAGACAGCCTGGTAGTTCAATTAAGCCGATCAATTATGCATTAGGCCTAGAGAATCACATAATTACCCCCTCCACTATGCTCCTCGACTCACCCATATGTTTTACTAGTGCTGGCAGTCCCAAATACTGTCCCAAAAATTATGACAATACTTTCCGAGGACTCACTCAAATACGCTTTGCGCTCGGCAATTCTCTAAATATTGCTGCTGTCAAAGTCTTAGCACTCAATGGATTAGAGTCTTTTATCGAATTTGCCAATAAAATGGGTATTAAGAGTTTAGGTGACCCAAAAAACTATGGACTATCTCTCACCCTGGGTGGTGGAGAAGTAACCATGTTAGACATGGCTACGGCGTTTGGAGTTTTTGCCAATGGTGGAGACCGTGTCGATCTTGACCCACTCCTGAAAGTTGAAGATAGTAGTGGTACAACGCTTTATGATCGAAATCCTGAAAATACTCCAAAAGAACGCGTTCTATCCAGTGAAACATCCTTCTTAATTTCCCACATACTCTCGGACAATAATGCTAGAAGTGCTGCATTTGGTACCAACTCAGTACTCAATGTTCCAGGTAAGACTGTGGCCGTAAAAACTGGTACTACCAACAACCTCAGAGACAACTGGACTATCGGTTATACTCAGGATTTGCTTGTTGCAAGCTGGGTTGGCAATAACGACAACTCTCCCATGAGTTATGTGGCTAGTGGTGTAACTGGTGCCTCCCCTATTTGGCAAAAAATCATGCGCTATGCGCTTAACGGAGTAAAAACTCCTGGTTGGCAAAAGCCTGAAAATGGTATAGAAGGAGCGAGTGTCTGCTCTGATTCTGGCACCCTACCTAGCCCTGAGCGCCCGTGCGAAACTCGCTACGAATATTTTATCGAAGGAACAGTACCGACGGTTAGCACACTAGAGCAAAAGGAGTTGTTCGTAAACAAAACTACTCACCACCCACCTCACAACGAAAGTGAGTTTGGTGACGTCGAAGCAAAAATGCACACTGTAGCTGCCGATCCATTTATTCGCGACTACTGTGTCACTTGCGAGCCATACCCAGAGGGATACCGCGAACCACCCATAGACATTCCGTACACCGGTGCCTACATCCCACGGGAAGATTCAGAAACTAATGAGCCATGAAAAATGCTCTATTAATCATGCTCCTCACCCTTTCGCTCGCGCTTATTACCTATGTCCTTCTACCACCTCAGATCCCCATTTCTCCCCTAGGCACTATGGCCTCCACGCCAGCCGTATTAGGCAATTCCAAATACATAGTTCTCGGCTTTGCTCCCTACTGGAACATGAAAAAACTATCTCCCGAATCACTAGAATCAATTACTCATTTTGCCTATTTCGCTCTCCACCTAAAAGGCTCAGGTGAAATAAAGACCAAGGTTAACGCGCATGAGGAGGATCCAGGATACACAAACTATAAACGCCTACTCAGCGGCAATAGTTATAACAACCTGATTTTAACATTCATGCAAGAAGACGAGGATGCTTTAGTAGCTATGCTTAATTCCCCCTCCTCTCGTATGACTGCCATTGATAATATTATCCAAACTACGACCACCTCAAAAGCTGTCGGCATAAATATCGACCTAGAGCCGATCGGCACAATTTCTGAATCACTACGCAACAACTTTACGAGCTTTATTTCTGAGTTAAAGCAAGCCACCTGTCCACAACCTGCCCCTACTTGTCCAATAATTAGTATTTCTATTTACCCCTCAGCCGCAGCTAGAACTCGACTCTGGGATTTAGGAACGCTCGCTCCCCTCACCGATTACTTCGTTGTAATGACCTATGACTACACGATGCCCAAGAGTGAGCGCGCCGGTCCCAATTCTCCTCTTCGCGATTTTACGGGTGAGTTTGAGCACTCCATTATTAAAAACCTTGGCGAGCTAACAAAGGTTATTCCAGCAAAAAAAATCCTCCTAGGCATCCCACTTTATGGCTATGAGTGGGAAACAATCGACTCTACTAAATATTCTAGTACTACTAGTCGGGGTGTAACTGCCAGTCTCGAACGTATCGAAGAAATGCTCAATGAACAAATACTAGAGTTGGTTTGGGATCGTAATTCTCTCACCCCATATGGTGTCAGTACTGAGTCGGGATCACACTCGCAAATCTACTTTGAAAACGAAGCATCTATAAGACTAAAACTTGATCTCGTCCAAAGTAGCGGCTTAGGTGGTATCGCGCTCTGGGCACTCGGTTACGATAATAATGTACCCTGGCTCTGGCCCACCATCAAAAAACTTTAGTAAACACATCAGTTGCGGCTAGACTCCCTCTACTCTCAAGATTACAATACCAAGTTAAGATGAGTCGCAAAAACGAAAAACCTTCGCTTTCCTTAGTAAAAGTACTAATTTATATTGGTAAACCAATCTTTTTATTGTTCACAGTTAGTCTAGTTTCCACTCTCACTATCTATCAATTGATCAATAAGAATATACATAATTTACTACTCAAAACCAAAGCAGGGTCTAAACCAAAGATAAGAATTAAGAAGAAGAGTTTAAAGCCCTCACTTCATATTAAAATCCCCAAACTCCGCCCACTTTTTGCGATTGGCGTAACTACTGGACTCCTCCTAACTACTGCTTTTTATTATCTAATACTCAAAGACCTACCGTCACCTAGCGAGTTAAAAAGCAACCCTCCTGCCCTCTCCACTAAAATACTTGATAGAAATGGTGTCTTACTGTATCAAATTTACAAAGACGAGAATCGCTCACTCATCACTCTTAGTAGTCTGCCAAAGCACGTCATCAACGCGACGCTCGCTGCTGAAGATAAAAACTTTTATCACCACCCAGGTATAGACTTGGTGGGAATATTTAGAGCTATCCACAACAATGCTTCCTGCATTCTTAAACTAAGTGGCTGCAATTCTTCACTCCAAGGTGGCAGTACTATAACCCAGCAGCTTATTAAGAATACTCTTCTCTCAACCGAGCGGACGGTCACTCGTAAACTTAAAGAAATAGTACTCGCTCTACGCACTGAGAGAATGTATTCTAAGAATGAAATCTTGGAAATGTATCTCAATCAAGTACCGTATGGTGGTACGGCATATGGGATAGAAGAGGCGTCTAAAGCATATCTTGGAAAAAGCGCTAAAGACATCGATCTCGCTGAAGCTGCATTTTTAACTGGGCTACCCGTATCCCCAACTACACTCTCTCCTTATGGGACTACTCCATACTTATCAAAGATTAGACAACACCAAGTTCTTGAACGAATGGTACAGCTAAACATGATCACAGAAAATGAAAAAATTACAGCTTCAGAAACACCACTAAATCTTAACGCCAGTAGCAACCAGATTCTTGCCCCTCATTTCGTCATGTATGTTCGAAGTCTGCTTGCAACTCAGTTTGGTGAAACATTACTTAGTCGTGGGGGTTTAACTGTCACAACCACGCTAGATTTAAGTTTACAAAACAAGCTTCAACAAGAAATCAACAAAGAGCTAGACAACCTAAAAGCCTTAAATGTTGGTAATGGAGCAGGACTAATTATCAGTCCAAAAACTGGCGAGATACTCGCCATGGTTGGCTCACGCAACTTCTTTGATACGATGCATGATGGTCAGGTAAATATTACTCTCGCAGAAAGGCAACCAGGTAGCTCGATTAAACCACTCACCTATGCTCTCGCTTTTATGCGTGGCCTTTCCCCTAGTAGTACGATAGATGACGCCCCTATCTGTTTTAGACAATCTGGGAATCCCGACTACTGCCCCAAAAACTACGACGGCAGTTTCCATGGCAAGGTGACCTTAAAAACTGCTCTCGGCAGCTCATACAATGTCCCTGCAATAAAGTTGCTAAACAGTTTGGGGGTCGACAATCTAGTTGAACTAGCTAGGAGTATGGGTATTACTACCTGGAAAGATCCCACTCGCTTCGGCCTTGCTCTCACTCTAGGAGGTGGTGAAGTAACCATGCTCGATCTCTCACAGGCCTACTCTGTTTTTGCCAATAACGGAGTTATGACACCCCTAAACCCGATTCTCAATATCCTAGACTCATCTGGACAATCGCTAAAATTAAAAGAGATAAAGGCCTCTGCTCAAGTAATCCCAGAAACTGTCGCCTTCCAGATTAATCAAACCCTCTCTGATAACAACGCTAGAAGCCCAGCATTCGGTTACAACTCAGTGTTAAATATTAAAAACAAAACAGTTGCCGTCAAAACAGGTACCACCAACAATCTTAGGGACAACTGGACTATTGGCTATACACCAGAATATTTGGTCGCCACCTGGGTGGGAAATAACGACAACTCGCCCATGAGCCGAGTTGTCTCTGGTATCACTGGTGCAAGTCCTATCTGGAGCCGCACAATGCAAAGCCTCTTAAAGGACAAGATTGACCAACCCTTCACTAAGCCAGATACGATCGTCCGCGCCCGAGCTTCCTGTGACAGTAAACACTATGATTATTTTATTCGAGGACAAGAACCTAGACTCAATTGTGAGAACCCTGAGACAGGAAAAATACTCTAATATGGAGCTCGCATCTCCCCGGCTATCCAGAGCAAAAATCCCACAGTTACTACAACAAATAGTAGGATAAAACCACTCCATCTCGCAATTTTATCCTTCTTTTTTACACTCCTGCGACGCTCTACTCCCTCTTTCCGCTTAGCTTTCGCTTCTGCCTTTTCGTCCACTTCTTCTTCAAGTATTTGATCTTCCTCTTTATCTCTTTTCTTCATAATTTTTCAACTATTTAATTAAGACCCTAACTCTCTCCACTATCTGCTCAGCAACAGCATCAATTGTAAGTCCAGTGGTATCTAATATCCATGCACCAGACACTTTTTTAAGCGGTGCAATCTCTCTCCGACTATCTCTTTCATCTCTTTCCACCAAGTCTGCATACACGGTCTCTAAGTTAATGTCCTCTCCTCTCATTAGCAACTCTCTATGTCTACGTCTAGCTCGCTCCATCGCATCTGCTTCCATATAGATCTTTAAGTCGGCCTCTGGCAAAACTACGCTTGTGATATCTCTCCCCTCCATGACCACTGACTGTGTCTCTGCGATATTTCGAGCAATCGGAGTGATCATATCTCTAACCCCACCATACTGAGTTATCACCGAGACTCCCTTGGAGACCTCTTCAGCTCTTACTTTCCAACTCACATCTTCGCCATTTAGCAGTACCGTACAGAGCCGCCCATCTTTCTCTTCGCCATCTGGTACCCTCAGCTCAACTTTTGGCTGGTCATTATTTAGTAGGTGTACCACGCTTTGCTCGTCAGTCAAAACAACCTCGTTGCGTTGTGCGTACAGCGTCAGTGCTCTATACATCGCCCCCGTATCTACATATAAAAACCCTAGGCGCTGTGCCACCAACTTTGCCGTAGTCCCCTTACCTGCAGCCACCGGCCCATCAATTGCTATTTGAAAAGTATTCTTCACGTTAATTATCGTACCATAGTTCTATGGTAGTCTCCTCTATTTAATGTTTGAAAGCACTGTTTTGTGCAGCGTAAGTACGAGGTAGTCATGTAATAACTAACCAAGTGAGTACCGCAACAGCGCTTTACGAACGACTTAGTTATTACCTGACACGAGATTCTCGCCAACAAAACATGATTTCAAACATAACATATGCTGATATACTGATAGTTAATGCTCAAACAAGAAACATTTAAAGTCGCCATTGTTGGTTTAGGTAGAGTTGGCATTACCACTGCCTACGCAATTCTCCTCAAAGGCCTAGCCACCGAACTAGTACTCTTTAGCCGTGAGATTGAAAAAGCCGAGGGAGAGAAAGCCGATCTCGAACATGGTATGCCCTTCTACCCCAAGTGCAACATTATCGCTAGTAGTAACTATGAAGATTTATCTGGAACCGACCTCGTTATCTTTACCGCGGGCTGTGCCCAAAAACCCGGTGAAACTAGACTAGACCTCGCCAAAAATAACTGTGCTATCGTCGACTCGCTTATTCCAAATATCGTCAAACATGCACCTCATACCCTCATACTGATGGTCGCAAATCCGGTAGACATCATGACGCTCCGCGCCGCCGAAAAAGCCAAATTGCCCGAAGGCAGGGTTTTTGGCAGTGGCACCCTATTAGACACAGCTCGCTTTAGACTCCACCTCAGTAAAGGCATAAAAATCAGTGCCAAAAGTATTCATACTTATATCTTGGGAGAGCACGGCGATTCTAGTTTTGCTGCCACCTCAACTGCCACTATTGGCGGTAAACCCATCCTTAGTTTCCCCGAGATGTCTCCTGAACATATTCAGTGGGCACAGGATCAAACTCGTAAAGACGCCTACAAAATCATTAGTGGCAAGGGGGCTACATATTATGGTATCGCCAGTGCCGTAACTCACATCGTTGAGACTATTATGCGTGACAGTAAAAAAATCATTCCCCTCTCGACCCCCCTCACTGGCCAGTATGGACTAAATAATGTTAGTCTTTCACTTCCTTGTATTCTAGGTAGGAGTGGCGTCGAAAGGGTGATCGATCTCCCCCTCTCCGTGTCCGAACAAGCCGCCCTACATAACTCCGCCAAAATGATCCGAGAAAATACTCATTAGAAAATATCTACGAGCGGTATGGGTGCAGGAGTATCTCACAGTCAAAAAATTTAGCGCAAGCCGGGTAGGCTGAGCTCAAGGTCGCTGAGTCAGCAGACTCAGATAGACCGCTTTTTTGCATGATGGTACTCCGAACCCATCAAGAGCGAGTAGGTAACAGCAATTTACTCTACCTGCTGATTTCCGAGAGTGTAAGTAGTCCCTTCTTTGCCCCCACGCTCCCCAAGACTGCCGTCGCATTCTTTTTCCCCCACTCAATAGCAGCTTCATAACTTTTTCCGTAAGCAACAGCAGATACATATCCAGATGCAAAAGCGTCACCAGCTCCAGTAGTATCTACTACTTTCTTAACCTTCTCGCCTTCGTAAAAATGGACTTTGCCAGCAATGCTCACCTTCCCACCTCTCGCACTATCAGTTATCACACTGACATGTGCTCCTGGTAACGGCTGCAAGCTAGTCCAGAGTGACTCCTCACTAAAATCTATTCCCCATAAGAGGCTGGCCTCTTCACGATTCACAAACAGTATCTCTACTTTTGCGAGCATCCCCAAAAGCTTATCTCTATGTTCTATCTCCTTAGTACCTGGGTTTAGGGCTATTCTAATTTTCTTGCTGTGCGCCCAGTTAATAAGCGCTGTGAGCAGCTCCATATTTCCACCCAAAGATGATATATAAAGCCATTTTGTCTCCAAGTCTTCTAGTGGCAAGTCACGCTTTGAGAGCATGGCCGCTGCCCCACGGTGTACCATAATGCTTCGTCCACCATCATCCGCAATTAAGATAACTGACACTGCCGTCGTTTCATTTGCCTCCTGGATCAGAAATCTTGTATCTACCCCATCCTCTTCCAATTCTTTATGAATTAGGAGTGACTGAGGATCATTCCCCATTTCGGCAATTACCGCTGTTTTTAGCTCTTTTCGGGCAAATGATACCGCTGTATTGGTAGCTCCACCTCCTGTCGTTATTACTACCTGCTCCACCTCCATTTTCCCCCCATAAACCTGGCACATGGCAATGCCACCAGGTAAATCACCTGATTGTACTACCTTAAATTTATCTGAGCGCATGAAAATATCGAGTACCGCAGCTCCAACCGTTACCACATCATAGTTTGTCATGATAGTAGTCTATCACAGACTTTTCCAAGCTCTCCTGGTCGATCCCCATCCGTTCATACACTTCGTCCCATTTCCCACTCACCCCAAACTGATCTCTGATCCCTAGCTGGAGATGTTTGATCCCAACTTGTCCCAGTAACTCTGCCACAGCCCCACCCAAACCACCACTTACTTGATGATCCTCAATTGTTACAACTCTTTTAGTTTTTTCAGCACTATAAATAATAGTCTCAGCATCAATGGGTTTTATAGAGCTTGCGTTAATTACCTCACACTCAATTCCGATTTTTGCTAGACTCTCTGCTAGTACCAAGCTTTGGTGTACTTGGATCCCACATGCAATAATTGTTAGATCTCTCCCTTCTCTCAAAATGTGTGCCTTGCCGATCTCAAACTCATGTTCTTTCAAAAATACAGACGTATCAGGACGACAAGTTCGGATATAGACTGGGCCATCATGCTGATATGCTGCAACGATTGCTGCCCCACATTCAGTAGCATCAGCTGGAGCTAAAACTACCATATTGGGTAGTACTCGCATTAGTGCAATATCTTCTGTTCCCATGTGTGATGGACCGTTAACTCCCACCGAAACTCCAGCGTGACTCCCAATAATTTTTACATTGGCTTTTGAGAGCGCAATCGACACCCTTATCTGCTCCCAATTTCGACCTGGGGAAAACGTGGCATAACTCGCCATAAACGGGATTTTTCCCGTAAACGAAAGTCCTGCTGCTACCCCTGCCATGTTCTGCTCCGCTACTCCTACTTCTACAAATCTATCAGGGTATTTTTCACCAAACTTCGCTATCTTCACACTCTCCGCTAGATCTGCTGACACTACAACCACCCGCTCATCTTCTTCAATCTTTAGTAGACCAAACTCCACCCCTTCTCTTATTGCTTTGAGTTCTGGCGTGCGCCAGTTAGACAGTAACAATTGGTCGTTATACATTGTAATTCCCAAGGTGAAAAGATAATAATTTTTTGCGACTTACGAGCACTGTATCAAGAAAAATTGACGAAGCGCGCAAGCAATTGAGGAGATTTTTCCTGAAAGGCGCGCAATCCGGAGCAGAAAAATTAGTTATCATTTTCATACTTTAATCTCCAATTCCGCTATAGCAAGTCTTAGTTCTTCCTCGGTTAGAGCTTTGTCATGCCATTTCGGATCGTTTTCCATAAATGAGATACCTTTCCCGGCAATAGTGTTTGCCACAATCATGACGGGACTGCCACATATCTCTTTAGCTTTTGCTATCCCATCATAAACGCTCTGCGCGTTGTTTCCGTCTACCGCCAGTGTATGTAGTCCGAATGCCTCAAATCGACCCTCCACATTGCCATATATTGCGACTTCAGAAACATAGTGTCCTATCTGGACCCTATTACGGTCTAGAATAAATATTAGATTGTCTAGCTGCCTTCTAACAGCCAAGTTGAAT
>Ga0268298_10000875_pt1 | contig 37569 bp, 22 predicted proteins | sample WWTPWeurt_MetaG_FD_194462 | JGI IMG/M metagenome (GOLD analysis project Ga0268298, IMG submission 194462) | Activated sludge microbial communities from WWTP in Nijmegen, Gelderland, Netherland - WWTP Weurt | ecosystem: Engineered > WWTP > Aerobic digester > Activated sludge | place...
TTCGCCGGGGGTGGGGCTGGCAGTGGGGGTGTCTGTCCAGAGTGCGACGGTGGGCCGCGGGGTGCGGGTGGGTTTGGGGGGAATGGGTGTGAAGGTGGGGGCCGGGGTGGCAGTGGGTTTGGGCGCCAGCAAGACGGCTACGCTGGAGACCATGCTGTCTTTGAAGGGGGTAAGCGGTCCAAAGAATGCAGCCCAGACGAGCCCGAGCAGGGCGACCAGAACGGCGATGTTAAACAGGCTGCGCAGGATGAAGCGCCAGTTGATGTTGAGCTTGGGGCCTTCACCCCGGCGGCGGCGCAGCGGCTGGACCTCGACGGTTTCGAGGGTTTCGGTGGTTTCGATTTCTTCGCGCAGGGCGGCTTCAAAGGAAGCAAAAGGAGAGGCAGCCGCGCTGGGTCTGGGCTCATCAGGTTCCTGTGGGGGATTGGTCTGGTTGTTGCGCATAGACTAGATAGTTCGTCCTTGTTGGATTTTGTGCCGATCTGGCTTACTTGCTATTAACCCCAGTTCGGATATTTCGAAAAGTGGTTATTTGGGTTGTTTGTTTGGGCGGCTTAGCCACCTAAACAAACAACCGGTTACTATTAGTATAACGCTAAATTGTGTTTTTATAGTTTGTTTTTGACATGATAAGGGGTGCAATTATGATGCCAGTTGGGGGGATCATCAAAACGCAAAGCCGCCAGGGGTGGAAGGCGCAAGGATTTATTGGCGCCTGCCGCGCCGTACAAGGCCGGAGGCAGTTTCCCTGCGCCAGGCGGGTTAAAAACCCTTTCAGGTAGGGAAGTCCAAATCACCCGTTTTAGGCTTACCCGAGTTCACCTGAAGGCGGATTTTCTTTGATAAGTGCTAAAAATGCGTCCACCACATCGGGATCGAAATGTTTGCCAGATCCCTCCTGGATGATGTGCAGGGTTTCTTCTCTAGACAGTTTGGCCCGATAAGGGCGGTCTGAGGTGAGGGCATCAAAGACATCGACCACCGCAAAGATGCGGGCAGCGAAGGGTATTTCTTCGCCTTTGAGTTGACGCGGATAACCGCTGCCGTCCCATTTTTCATGATGGGCATACGGGACTGCCATTGCGTCCTGCAGAAATTCAATTGGCTTAAGCATTTCATAGGCATAAACTGGATGCATGCGCATCAAATCCCACTCCGTGGCTGTTAACCCAGAAGGCTTGAGCAGGATGCCATCTGGGATGCCGATTTTTCCAATATCATGCAGCAGCGCGCCGCGCCGTAAATGGACGATTTCTTTTTCGGTCAGCTTGAAGAAATACCCGAGACGCACAGCCAGATCTGCAACCCGCTGGCTGTGACCTTCGGTTTCCATATCCCGCAAATCCAGCGCATGAGACCATCCGGCAATGGTTTTGTCATAGGCGGTCGATAATTCCAGGTTACTTTGCTGCAAACCACTGAATAGACGTGCATTTTCAATGGCTACAGCAAACGTATTACTCACCAGGGTTAACAAGTCCGCATCGTTAACTGAAAAACGATTCAGGCTGTAACTTTGGAGGTTGACCACCCCCAGGACTGTATCTTTTGCCAGCATCGGGACATATAATGCCGATTGGGTTAACCTGGTTTCGTCTCCGATGATCATGCTCTGCTGCAACTTTTTACGATATCCCTGCAGGTCCGCGATAATTACCGGACGCTTTCTATGAACCGCCTGGCTTTGCATACCATGACCCGGCGGTTCAATTGGGAGTTGTGGAATTGCTGTCACGTCGGTTTCGACACCATCGATCTTTGCATAGATACAAGAAAACATCTGCTTTTCTGCGTCAAACAGCGAGACAATAATTGCATCCACCCCGGAAAACATATCTAAAATGTACGTGCTGGCTTTACTGTATAAGACGGATAAATCAAGGGTCTGTGCAAGCATCAGGCTCATTTCGCTGGCGATGGTCATTTGGCGAGCATAGATGGTTTTGGCATCGAAAAGGGTGGTGCGGACCAAAGCGCTGGCTGAGATTTCGCTGATTGTGGCTAACAGCCGATATTGTTCGGCCGTCATTGTTTTTGCGTGACCTACAACCAGAATGCCCTGGATTTCACTCTGGTTGATCATTAAATTACAATCCACAATTGGGGCGGCCTCCATAATCATTAATTCGGCCAGCAGACAAACGGTTGGATTGAGAATATTTGCACTGGTCAACTGCCTGCCTGCCCCCAAACTTTGTAATGGGAGATGTGAGATTATTCGCTTACCAATTGTCGGCGTAAATTCTCCACATGCCGATTCTACAATGATTTCTTGCGTATAGGCGTCTTGGACCAGCAGGGCGACACCACTGGCATCCAACATTTCCTTAAGCTGCTGGAGGATAATGTTCACCAGTTCAACCCGATTGGGGGCGTGGCGCATGGCTGCACCAATGGCAATAATTGCTTCCATTTCGGTTTCGCGCTGGAGACGGCCGCTTATGTCCTTGATAAATGCTACCAGGACTTTGTGCTGATCCAGCCAAAATGCACCACCTGTCATTTCGGATGGGAAATTTGAGCCATCTTTTTTTTGATGAATACCGAAATAAGTTGAATTATTGCTGTGAAAATCTGCCATTTCTGATTTGTCAGAGGTATGCGCCAGATCCTCCATTCTTAATTTGGTAAATTCCTGATGGGTATAGCCATAGAGCAGTGAAGAGGCAGCATTTGCATCAATAATTTTTCGAGTCGCTGAATCGAGTAAGATGATCGGATAATCCGCAGTTTCAAATAACGCCCGATATCGCTTTTCGCTCAGACCCAATTCGGTTTCTGCAATCCGCCTTTCATGCAGTTCGCTGTGCGCTTGCTTGAGTGCTTTTTTCAAGCTTACCAGGTTGATGTTAACAGCCAACGTAGCCAGAAAGAGCGCCAGGGCAAGGTCGATCAGCCCGGAGAGGGCCGGATTGGGAAACAACCTTGGGAGGGGATGTCCAGTCATTGTCAGAATAGTCATCACCAATCCGGCAAAGATACTTGCTAAGGCAAACAGGCCGGCGGCCATAGGCCCGAGCATTAGCCCCGCCATGACGGTGCCAGCCAGATAAAAAACGGTTGATACACTTGTCATCGCCCCGGAAACAGCAACAATCACCGTGAACAAGATCCACTGGATGATTGTTCCTAAAATTCCTGCCAACCGGACAAACCCCCGACACATTAAACGGCGCAGAAAGACGATAAACAAAAAACTACAGCCGATGATGATCAGGCTGGAGAATTTGTTGAGAAAAATGGTGAACGCTGCAATTCCTGCCAGGGTTAGAATGCCGTAATAGGTTAACAACGTAGCATTTAGAACCCTGGCTATGCGGGTTTTTTCTTCATCACCATCAAAAACCGGCGGGGCGAATTGCCTTATGAAAGAATTGAATAAATTTGTTCGTTTCTGCATAATCTACGACAAAGGAAAAAACATTTAGGTAGATGAATGAAGCCCCATTTCGCTTTGTTATAAATTATACACCGCTCCCGACAAGTAGCTCGAACGAGTTACTTCTTGTCGAGGTTTATCAGGCTGTGAGGTGCTCGTCTTTCAGCAGTTTTTTAACGAGTAAAAAGTGTTCCACCCCGCCGCGCGAGAACAGCCCGACCAGGGCGCCGTCATCCAGCACCGGGGCGGCGCTGAATTCGCTCTGGTCCAACAGAATCAGGCCGCTGACGGCGTCCCAGCCGGCCTCCAGGCAGCAGACTTCGCTCAGCGGCAGCATGAGCTGGGCTGCGGTCAGACTGGGCCAGGTTTCGGGGGTGGTCTGGCGGATGTTGTCCAGGGTCAGCAGGCCGGTTTGGCCGGTTTCGTTGGTCACAAAAAAAGCCGGCTGGCGGCTGGGCAGGAACCATTCATCCAGCGCCTGGCGAATGGGCAGGTCGGGAGGCAGGTAGATCAGGTCGCGCTGCATCACCTGACGCACCAGCAGGCCTTCCAGGCTGATGTCGTCATTGGCCTGCTGGATGGCAGAGCCGGCGGCCCGGTAGAGATAGATGCCGGTGATGGCCAGCAGGAATCCGTCGGCCCAGGCGTGCAGGCGCAGGACCAGGTAGGCCCCGGCCAGGATGATGGCCCCGGCGATGACCCGCCCGGCGTAGCTGGCGACTTTGGTGGCCCAGAGTGAGCTGCCTTTGATTTTCCAGAGGATGGCCCGCAGCACCCGCCCGCCATCCAGCGGGAACCCCGGCGCCAGGTTGAAGACCACCAGGCCCAGGTTGGCCCCCAGGAGGTAGATGCTGACGCCCCGCAGACCGTTGAGGAATGTCTCGCCAGCCAGAAGAAGCGGGCCGGTTTCTGCGCTGGCCAATTTCCAGAGCAGGAAGGCACCACCGGCCAACACCAGGTTGACCAGCGGCCCGGCGGCGGCCAGCCAGAACTCCACCCCGGGGCTTTCGGGTTCGTGTTCGATTTCGGCGATGCCCCCAAACAGGAAGAGGGTCACCCGCCGGACGTTGATATTGCTGCGCCGGGCGACCCAGGCATGCCCCAGTTCGTGGGCCAGCACCGAGGCGAAGATCAGGAGCGTGGTCAGTGCGCCCAGCAGCCAGGGGATGAGGCTGTTTTGGCTCGCCAGGCTGTGAGCCGAAAAGCGAAAATAGCCGGTCGCCAGCAGCCAGGTGCCGATGGCAAAGACCAGAAACCAGCTGCTGTGCAGCTCGATGGGGATATTGAAAATTTTTCCGAGGCGAAATCTCATGGAGAATTGTGTCCGATCGGGGTGCGGCTCATCACCCAGGAGGCTTTACCACACCGCAACCCACTTTACCATGGAAAAATTTCTCAGTCAAGTTGACAAGAAATGTCAATCTTATGGGTGTATGATTTGTTATGATGATTTTAGTGAAAAGGGGCAGCTCAGGTCGATTTGCCTGCCCAGACCCCTGCAATCGTTTTTTTCGGAGGAGAAAGCACTATGTTTCGTAAGCCCATCATGATACTTCTTTCCATATTAATGATCATCACCCTGGTTTTGCCCAGCCTGCCGGCCCGGGCGGCGGACGGGCGGGTTACCAGCCACTTTGGCGGTGACCAGAGCTGGATCGACCTGACCCTGAGCACGGCAGGCGCCCCGGGGGTGGGCGGCACGGCCGACCTGGCGCTGGACGGATTCACCCAGCTGGACGCCCCGGCGCTCCACATTCACTGGGAAGCCCCGGCCGGGGTGGAACTGGTTGGCACAGCTGACGAAGACCTGGGCGCCCTGGCGGCCGGGCAGAGCTTCCGCTCGCTGCGTCAGGTGCGCTTCCCGGCGGAGGGGATTTACCAGATCACTGCCCAGGCCAGCTATTCGCCTGGAGCCGGGATGGATATCTCGGGGGCGGCGGTTTTGTTTTTCACCATCCGGGTCTTTGGATCGCAGGTCTCGTATATTGACCCGCTGGCCTTCAACCCCAACCACACCCAGATCCCGACCGAGGTGACTGCCGTCCCGGCAGCGCCGGCGGCACCAGGAGTGCCGGCGGCACCGGGGGCTGTGGCCAGCACGCCCTGTTTCACGGTGAAAGGCAATGTTACCCGCACGGACCGCGAGGCCAATAAGGATATTAACGATAATTTCACCTACAAAGATACCACCAAGCCCTTCAAGCATGTTCAGGTTGAGGTGCGGGAAGAAGACCTGATCGCCGATGACTCGTACGGTGAGGTGTATACGGATGACAACGGCGACTACGCTCTCTCGTTTTGCGATGATGATGGTCTCTTTGACAACACCCTGGAGATTTATGTGCGCGTGCGGGTGGAGCTGTTCTATAACGGTCAGGCTGTGGTGCAGGTGGAAGACAGTTCGTGGGTGGATGAAACCTACGAGTTTGACAGCTCCATCTTCACTTCGGGCGGCGGGACGATCACCTACAACCTGTTCGGAAATGTGCAGCAGAGCAAGATTTTCAATATTGCCGAGGCTGTTTTTGACGCCTGGCGTTATTGGAACCTGAGCGGCGGTGAGGACGGCGGGGATGCAATTTTCCAGGGCGAAGCCGAAGTGCATTACGAAGAAGGCTATGGGGATGATGGTTCGTACTACAATCCCTACCAGAATGAGATCACGATCGCCGATTCGGTGGACCCGGATGCCTGGGATGACTCGGTTATTATTCACGAGTGGGGTCACTATTCGGATGACTGGTACGGCTGCGACGACGCTGGCAGCGGCGAACACTTTATCAACCAGATTCTGGAAGACCCGGAACTGGCCTGGTCGGAGGGCTATTCGAACTACTGGCAGAGTGCAGTGCGCGACTGGCGGGCTGACCTGGAGCCCAGCTATTATTTCGACCTGAACGCCTCTGGTTTTGCCGGGATTGCGATCAACCTGGAAACCTATGATACCGATAAGCCCAGTGTCAAGAGCAGTTTAAATGAAATGTCGGTGGCTGGGGCGCTGTGGGACCTGAACGACGACGTCAACGATGGGCAGGATATGGTTACCTTTGGGCATGCCGCCGTCCAGAAGATCTTCACCTCGGATGAATTCCAGTCGGTGGCGTATGGGGTGTTTGACGACACCTGCTCGTTTGACACGTATCTGGAGGCATGGACCCTGAGCTACCCCAAAGACACTGCCACGGCGGCTGTGGTCTGGCAGAATACGGGCTACGTGCTGACCCCATCCGGGGCGCTGGCCGACGCTGAGAGCGCCGGCGGCCTGGATCTGGCGGCAGAGGCCGGCCCTGCGTCCCCCCTGGGCGGCGGCGGCGGTGTGCCGCCGGCTTCGGGCCTGGATGATGGGATGTGGTGGAACCAGGTGACTTATGTGGCTGATAACAGCGCCTCGATGGCGGGGGGCAAATTTACGGCGGTCAAAACCGCCCTGAACGAAGCGGTTAATGACCTGGGCAGCCAGCCCAGTGGTACGGAGTTCAGTCTGTACACCTTTAACAATACCAGCAGCCAGAACACGGCTAAATTTGCCGGCCAATTTTACCCGGCCAACCTGACCAGCACGATTAACGGGCTGACGACTTCGGCCAGCGCCGACCCGCTGTGCAAAACCTATGCTCTGCGGGCGCTCGACCAGGCGATTATGAACCAGGGCAAGGGCGATATGTGGCTGTTTACAGATGGGGATACGGATACCACCAGCCCCAGCCTGGACCTGCTGGCGAAAAACCTGAACGACCGCCAGATCCGGGCTTCGGTGGCGCTGATGGGCACCTGTGCGCCGGTCCAGATGGATGAAAGCCAGCCCACCCCAGAAGCGGCAGCCGCCGCCGCCGCCGAGCAGACCGCACTGGACGGGGCAGCCCGCAACCTGCTTGGCCCGGCAGCCGATGGCGCCCCCAGCGGCCTGGTGCCGTACCTGCTGACTGCCATGAACACCGGCGGGCAGTTCCTGTATGTTTCGCCAGCCCAGGCCAGCAGCGCCGCCGAGATCCTGCGGGCGCAGATCACCCACAGCGCCGGGGCCGGCCGCTGGAGCGACTATGTTTCGGATGCGCCGACTTACCAGTACGAAAAGCTGGCCACCTGGGAGTACGGCTGGGTGGATGCCCGCACCAACGGTGTTTCGGCAGGCAGCCCGGGCTCGCCGAGTACCTCGGTCACGATCAACCTGGCGTCCAATTTTCGCTTTTACAACAACCGCTCCGGGTACAGCAGCCTGACGGCTTACCAGTATGGCTACCTGGTGTTTGGCACATCCTTTGGCTCTACGGGGACCAACACCAGCCTGCCCAATGCCGCTGTGCCCAACAATGTCCTTTACCCGCTCTGGGATGGGCTGGCTCCGTTGTACGTGTTGTGCGACCAGCAGGGTGTGGAGCAGACGAACTGCGGCCTGACCGGCGAGGTGTACACCCAGTCGGTGGGCGATTGGTTTGTGATTGAATATGACCAGTATGTGGCTTCGGTGGGCGGCGGCAGCAACACCTTTGAAGTTCTGCTGAACAGCAAGACCGGTGAGATTCGCTACCAGTATCAGACCGTGCCCAGCGCCGGCACGGCCACGATCGGCCTGGAAAACAGCACCGGCACCAGCGCTGTGCAGGTCAGCTACAACGATTTGACCGGCGCTACCAATGGGATGGGCTACAAGTTCACCCCGGCCCCGCCCCAGCCCAGCAAGATCTATACCGTGACGGTGGACAGTATGATGAGCAATGTGGGCTTTTTGCTGACTGGTTACAGCGGCGATTTTGACCCGATGACTCTCAAGAGCCCGTCGAATGCGGTCCTGACCTGTGCCTCGAAGGGTGTGACCTGCCTGAACCTGGGCCTGGTGCAGTATATGGAAGTGGCGGTGAACGCTGAAACCGGGGTGTGGAGCGCGACTGTGTCTGCCGGGCCTTCGGGCGGCGGTTCGTTCAGCTTTACCAGCATGGCCGTCGGCGAGCTGAAGGTGCAGGGCAGCGGCGGGCACAAGATTTCGCCGCTGGGCGCCCAGTTTGTGGTTGATATGGGCAAGACGGTGGATGGGGGTATCCTGAGCGGGCAGTTCAGCCAGCCGGATGGCAGCCTGCTGGGCGGGGCCTTCAGCCTGTTTGATGACGGCCTGCACGGCGACGGGGTTGCGGGCGATGGGCGCTTTGGCTCGCTGCCCGGGCTGTACCCCGGCAAGGGCACGGGCTATTTGAATGTCAGCGGGCATAAGGGCGGGGTGCCTTTCAAGCGGGTGGAAGCTGCGCCGTACGTCTTCCAGCCGGTGGCGGTGACTGCCCTGAACAAAACCGCCTTCAACCAGGGCGGCGGGACGGCGTTGACCTTTGCGATTAACAACCTGGACAGTGTCAGCCACTGCTATACCCTGACCTCACAGGTTCCCACTGGCTGGTGGCTGAGCGGGCTGGGCGTCGGGCGGCTGTGCCTGGCGGCGGGCCAAACCTACAATCTGCCGCTGACGGCTTATCTGACGGCGGGTTTCACCAACAGCCTGCCCTCCGGCACAACCGGCGAGGTGCTGCTGGGTGCGGTGGAAGAAGAGCGCGGCGAGATCAGCGCCAATGATGTAAGCGTGGTAACCCGCTCAGGCGCGGCAGCTTCCATTCAGATTGTGGCCTACGCCCAGCAGATCAAGCCGAACGGCGAGCAGGCCAACCTGGAGTTTTGGGTGACGGATGCCTCTGGTTTCCCGGTGGCGGACGGCACGCTCGTGAACCTGAGCGCCACCCCCGGCGGGACCCTGACCCCCACCTCGGGCGGCACGCTGGGCGGGCTTTTGAAGGCGGTTTACACCAGCGGGGCAGCCACGGGGCTGATGACGATTACGGCCCAGACCCAAAACGCTGTCAGCGCCAATACCACCCTGGAGGTCAGCCTGCCTGAGCCGAACCAGATTTCGATCCAGCTTTCCAAACACCAGATGCCGGCCGACAACAGCTCGACGGCCACGGTGACGGCCCTGGTGCTGGACCGCTACGGCAATCCGGCGGCTAATAAGACGGTCCATCTTTTGGTGAACGGCGACGGTGAAGGGGCCTTGTTCGGCGGGGCGCAGATCGTGACCCTGACGACCAACGCCAGCGGGGTGGTCAGCGCAGTCCTGACCAGCGGCAAGGCCGCCGGTATGACCCTGATTTCGGCCGAGCTGGTGGTGAACGGGGCGGTGGTTCAGACTGCCAGCGATCAGATTCTGCTTGGCAGCCAGCTGATGTTGCCCTTGCTGCGGCGCTAAAGTTTTGATGGGGCTGTCCACAAAGTGGTTTGGACAGCCCCATCAACCCATATTTGGGTAGCTTGGGGTTGAGCTAACCCCAGACCCCACTTTGGGGACAACCCCTGCACCTCTACTTGAGTAGAATGGGGCTCACCACCAGGACTGGTGGCGTGAGCCCCATTCAGCACATATCCGCCAGCCCCCTCAGATTAGAAACTGGTCTACACTTTCTGCCTGTGGCGGCGCCAATCGTAGATGAACACGGCCGCGGTCAAAACCAGCATTGCCAGGGCTGTCCAGACAGGCTGGCGGGCAGGTTGTAAAAACCATTCATTGACATTGAGAACCGTTGGGCCGGGGGCAGTGGCGCTGATGGTGTATTCGGCATACGGATTGTTGGCGCTGCTGGAGGTGATGTGGTTTGTGTTCGTATCCAGCACGGCGCCGGTATCTTCTACCCAGGCCTGGCAGGGTTTTTGGCGGGTGTAGAGTTTGAGGCCAGCTTCGTTGATGCCGGCGATCTGCCAATCATTATAGTGAAAGCGGAAGGTCGCAGCAGCGTTTGGTCCGCGCTGACTTTCCACCTGCCAGAGCAGGCCGTTGGTGGTGGTATCCTGGCTGCAAGTACTTTGGGCAAAGTGGGTGATATATACTGAGCCGCGGTCGCCGCTGGAATAATCAACGTTCACACCGCCGAGGGAAATCGAAGGCTGATTGCCGCTGGCTATGACTGCGCGGTAACGCGCCCCAGGCGCGCTGCCAGCGGGGCCGCCATTGGCAGCGCCGTAGTCGCTCAGAACCAGGTAGGCCCGCCCCTGACTGCTAAAGTAGCCCGGAACCCCAAACAGAAGATCTTCATAGCCATCGCCGTTGGTGTCGCCAACGCCAGAAACGCTGAAGTAAGCCGGGTCGCCATTGGTTTCATCCTTGTAGGTTACATCGGCGCTGCTCAGGCTGACGCTGGCAGGTTTGGCGCTGCCCAGCAGTAGATAGGTCTGTGAAGATCCGTAAGACCAGGCTCCGATTAAGATGTCTGAGTAGCCGTCGGCATTGACATCGCCGGCGCCGGCCAGTCTCCCGCCAGAAAAAACGTCTGGGGTTTGCCCAGCAAAGGCGGCATCTGCCGCGTCGAGGTATTGACTTGCCTGGTAAGTGGGTTTGCCCAGCACCAGATAGCTCACCCCATCGGAGGAGGTTCTGCCGGGAGCGCCGATGAGGATATCTGCAAAGCCGTCGCCATTGACATCGCCGGCGCCGGCCACACTGGTACCGGCTTCATCATTGACAGAAACACCGCTGTAGGCAGTGGCAAGAATCAAGGATATGCTGGAAAGACTTGCACTGCCATAAACCAGGTACGCCGTGCCTTTGAAAGTGGTGGCACCCGTTGCACCAATCAGCATATCGGCATAACCGTCGCCATTGAAATCGCCAGCGCCAGCCACACTCGTGCCGGCATAATCGCCAATTTCGCCGGTGAAGAATAGGGTGGTATTTAAGTTCAGGCTGGATGGACTGGCGCTGCCATAAACCAGGTACACCCGGCCCAGGCTGCCGTTATAATTCGGCGCGCCAATCAGCATATCGGCATAGCCGTCGCCGTTGACATCGCCAGCGCCAGCCACGCTGGCGCCGGCTTTGCTGGAGGCTTCGCCGGTGAATATGAGCGCTGAATTCAGATCGATCGGCGGATTTGAGCCCCCCAAAACCAGGTAAACCCGCCCCTGGTTGGAGGAGTATGCTGGGGCGCCAATCAGCATATCATCGAAACCATCGCCGTTGACATCGCCAGCGCCGGCCACGCTGTAACCTGCCTTTTCATTGACTGCGAGGCCTTCGTAAACAGCTTTGGCGGAATATATCGTCTCTTCCATTGTCCAGCCAGAACGTCTGCCAAGGTACAGAAACGCCCCGCCTTTGTTAAATGAAAAGCCTGGCGAGCCAATCAGCAGGTCATCGAAACCGTCACCGTTGACATCACCCACGCCGGCCGTGCTTGCACTAAATAAATCGCCGCTGCCCGCCCCATTAAAAATGGCGCTGCTGGATTCCAGACCACCTCCGCTGAGGCCGGGAGGTCCGCCTTCGGCCCGCCCAGCGCCAACCAATACAATGCTGAGGATGATGACGGTCAATGCTGCGAGGTTTGTGCGTTTCATTTCGATCTCTTTCTTGGTATTTGGATTACAAGTTTAGGGGAAGGATATTCTTTTATTGTACCCGGATTCCAAACCGCCAAATCAATGAATTGGTTTACATTTTTTACCCGAAATTTATTACTTACGAACGCAGTATTATTATAATGGGATTGATTGCGTATCCCCCCCTGAGCCCTTTTTGATAACCGATTTCTGGAGGCTGATTTATGAATGTATTGAACCGATGGCGTATTACCGCGGTCATTTTAACTTTGCTGTTCCTGACAGCTGCCGGGATGTTTGCTCCCTCCGGTCGGGCAGAGGCGAATTATACGGCAAACCTTCCGGCGGAAAACCTGAACATCCATCTGGGCGGTTTCCACTCGCCCATGGCGGGCTTAACCGACTATTTCCCGTTAGGGACTGGTGCTGATAATGGTGTAATCAGGACAGTCCTGGTCAGTGGAGAAAATCTTTATGTAGGCGGCAATTTCACCAGCATTGGTGGCTGCACCAGCGGCTGCAACGGCGTCGCCAAATGGGATGGAACGAGCTGGTCTGCCCTGGGAACGGGTATGGCCGGTAATACCGCTGATGTATATTCGCTGGTAGAAAGTGGGGGTTTGATCTACGCCGGCGGTGATTTCACCAGCGCCGGGACCTGCTCCAGCGGCTGCAACAGCGTCGCCAAATGGGATGGAACGAGCTGGTCTGCTCTGGCTTCAGGACTGGATAACTGGGTGGGAGCGCTGGTTTTTGGCGGCTCGAACCTGTATGCCGGCGGGGCGTTCACCAATCATATCGCCAAATGGGATGGAGCCACCTGGACGAACCTGGGCACAGGCATTAGTAATGCCGTGACCTCCCTGGCATGGGATGGAACAAACCTTTATGCAGGCGGTGTTTTTTCCGAAGTAATTGATTGCTCCATTTCATTAAACTGTCAAGGCATTGCTAAATGGGACGGAACTAGCTGGTCGGCTCTGGACACAGGCATACCAGGCAATGTCAATGCGCTGGCCTGGGATGGGTCGAACCTGTATGCCGGGGGTATATTCAGCACTGCCGGAAGCTGCGACAGCGCCGCCGGCTGTAACAACATTGCCAAATGGAACGGCAGCGCCTGGTCAGCGGTGGGCACTGGAATGGGCAGCACGGTTTTTGGGCTGGGATGGAATGGAACAAATTTGTATGCGGGTGGTTTTTTCACCCAGGCCGGGAGCTGCGACAGCGCGGCCGGCTGTAACTACCTGGCAAAGTGGGATGGAGCAAGCTGGTCAGGTGTGGGAAATGGCACGAATAACGCTGTAAGAGGGATTACCTTTCGGGGCGCGGATATTTTAATCGGCGGGCAGTTCACCAGCGCCGGGAGCTGCACCAGCGCCGCCGGCTGCAACAGCATCGCACGTTACGGAGAGGCGCCCATCTGCACCGCCAGCGGTTCTGGCAGTTGGAACGATGTCTTTAGCGCATGCAGCCCTGGTTCAAAACTGGTCATCCCGGCCGGCGCCAACGTCACCCTGGTGGATGACCCTACAATCATCAGCGAAGACCTGGAGATTCAACCTGGGGCGACGTTTAATCCAGGCACTAAGACCGTCATTCTCAACGGCGGCAGCGCCCAGACTCTCACCGGCAATCCACTCACCTTCTATAATCTGGTGATCGATAAAACCAACAGCACCGATACGGTCACCATCGCGGGCAAGCTGAAGGTCAGCAGCAAGCTGACCGTCACCAAAGGCAAGCTGGTGAGTGGTTCGGACTATGCCGATGTGCAGATCGACTTAACCGGCACACTGGTGCTGACCGATACGATCACCGTCAGCGGGGATTGGACCAACAACGGCGCTTTCGACGCACAAGGCAACACCGTCACCTTTGATGGCAGCGCCCTGCAAACCTTGACCGGCACGAATTCCACAGTTTTCGCCTCCTGGGTGATCTCACCCACTGCGAAGGTCTTCATCAATACGGAGCCCATCGTCATAGATACGATCACCAACAGCGGCACACTCAGCCAGAGTATGGTTTTCGCTCCTGGCGATGGCTTCCACTTCCTCGAGATCTCCGACCTGGGCGGGGTGCGCAAATATCAGGGCGTAAATATCACTTCCACGGTCACCGATACCCTGGGAACAGTCTCGGTCACCATCCAGGGTAACGCCCCGGTCTGCACAGATGACGCCGGCAGCCCGCCCTACCGTCACCGCTGCTTCCGGGTGAACCTGGAAAACGCCGGGATCGCCAGCATGACTTTCTACACCACCCCTGGCGAAGATGACATCCCAGACCCCGAAGATCTCTATCTCTTCTTCTTCGGCTCCTGGTCAGCCCAGACCGCCGCATGCGGCTCCAACCCCGGCGACCCCTGCACACGACCCGAGATTGAGAACCTGAGTGCTGGCGATAATTACTTCCTCATCGCAGGGGCAGATAGCCCGACAGCCATCCACCTGTTGAAATTCACCTCCAGAGCATATCTGGCTCGCAACTGGCCTGCGGTTCTCTTCTTCAGCATGGCATGCCTGTGGATCATCCTTTTCTGTTGGAAATTCCTTTTCCGCCGGAAATTCTATTTCCGCTAGCAAGCGCCTTCAAGTTGAAACGCCTGCCCATTTGACCTGCTTCTTTTTGCGGCTCCATGAGTGATTGGATTGTTTTATACAGCAGTTCGAGATAACTGAAAATAAGGTTTTTTGTAGGGCTGATCAAAAAAGTGAGGTTTTGGGTTCTTCCATCCGCAGAACTGGGGGTGGAGGAACCCAATCTTAACTATTTATGGTGGTTTGGGGTTGTCCAAAATTACTTTTTGGACAACCCCACGAAATGAGTTTACAATTGGGGGCGGAAAGGATATAAACCTATGCTGGCATTGATTGGCAGCGGCGAGTATTTGCCGCCGATGGAACCTGTGGATCGTTATTTGTTGGAACGGCTGGGCGCCCCGCCGCGGGTGGTCTGCCTGCCGACCGCCGCCGGGACGGAAGGACCGGAGCGGGTGGGCTATTGGATGGAGCTTGGGCTGCGGCATTACGCCGGCCTGGGAGCGGCGGTGCAGGCCCTGCCGGTGATTGACGCCGCCAGCGCCAACGACCCGGACTTTGCCGGGGAGATTGCCCAGGCCAATTTTGTTTTTCTGTCCGGCGGGCGGCCGGAGTATTTGTTCCGGACGCTGAACGGCAGCCGGGTCTGGCAGGCCATTTTGGGCGTGCACCAGGCGGGGGGCGTGGTGGCGGGCTGTTCGGCCGGGGCGATGGTGCTGGGGGCCGGGTTTCCGGGCTTCCCGCGCTGGACGCAGGGCTTTGGCCTGCTGCCCGGTGTGGTGATTTTCCCCCACTTTGACGAGATGGCGCCGCTCTTTGTGGGCGGGGTGCGCCGGCTGGTGAAGCGCGGCAGTACGGTGCTGGGGATTGACGGTTCGACCGCCCTGTTTGTGGATGGCGGCGAGAAGTGGGTTTTGGGCCTGGGCGGGGTGACGGTTATTGGGGCGGGCAGCTCCACCCGCTTTACCCACGGGCAGGAGGTGAACTGGTGATGGCGGAAATTTACTATACCAATCTGGAGACCTGTTCTGCCTCGCGCGGGGCGGTGGTGGTGATTGATGTGCTGCGGGCCTTTACTGCCGAGTGTTTTGCGTTTATGGCCGGGGCCGAGCGGATTTTGCTGGCGGGTACGGTGGAAGAGGCCCTGGCCTTGAAGGAGCGCTTTCCGGGCTCGCTGGTGATGGGGGAGGTGGACGGCCTGCCGGTGGAGGGGTTTGATTTCAGCAATTCGCCCTCGCAGGTGCAGGCGGCAGACCTGACCGGCCGGACGCTGGTGCACCGGTCGTCGGCGGGGACCCAGGGGGTGCTGCGCTCGCCGCAGGCTGACCCGCTGCTGGTGGGCAGTTTTGTCTGCGCTTCGGCCACAGCCCGTTATCTGCGCGGACTGGGGGTGGGGCAGGTTTCGTTTGTGATTACGGGGGTTTTGGGGCCGCGGGATGGGGATGAGGACCTGGCCTGCGCCGAGTATATGGCTGCCCTGCTGCACGGCGAACAGCCCGACCCGGCGCCGTATCTGGCGCGGGTCTTCCATTCGTATTCGGGCCAGCTCTTTGCGGACCCGGCCAAACCCCAGTTCCCACGCGCCGACCTGGACCTGGCGCTGCAGGTGGATGCGTTCGATTTCCCGCTGCTGGTGCGGCGGGAGGGTGATCTGCTTGTGGTGCGGCCGGGGGCTTAGCTGGTGGGGAGAATGTTGGATGGTGGGTTATCACCGACCACCCTGGAGGATGGCCGGTGATAACCAGTGAAGACGATGGGTGCGGATCAGCGTTTCTTGAAGGCCAGCGCCACTGCCAGAAGGCCTGTGGCCAGGAGCCCGATCAGCAGGAACGGACCCGCCGGGCGGGCGGTCAGGCTGGAGAGGCTGACCGCGTTGGGCGGCACGCCGCCGCCGATCAGGAAGTTGTTTACCCCGGCCTGTAAGTTATCCACCGCTTTGGTGCAGGACGCACCCGCTCCTGCTCCGCAGGATGCAGTCAGGGCGGCCCAGGTGCCAAAGAAATCCTGGTAGATATCGTCGTTGGTGGCGATATCATCCTCGGCAGCGGTGGTATAAAAGGTCATCGTGGCTGCCACCGTGGGGGTGGTATCCACTGAAACGCGGAAGCAGCGGTTGCGGTACGGCGGGCTTAATGGATTGCTGGTGCAGGTGGTGGAATTACCCTCGATTGCAACTGAGACACTGCCCAGGTTTTCGTCGGTGGCGTCGATATCCACCCCGTTGTAAAGGTTCGTGCCGATCTTTAAGAAGTTGACGGTGCTGTTGTTTACGGTGACTGTCTGGCTGATGATCCCGTTATTCACAACCGAGTTGGTGGCGTTGGCGGTGATTTCACCCGTCCCCAGGGTTTCGATAAATACCCTGGATCCTGGGTTGAAAACCAGATCGTAGAATGGGGTGGCCTTTGTGCCGCCGATGGTCTGGAGGGTGGCGCCGGCAAAGGTGACTGAATTGGTTACAGGAATAAAGTCGCCGGCGAAGGTCCAGCTGCCGGTCACCGTGATCGGTTGGGTCAGCTCCAGGATGCCCTCGGTGGCGATATCTACATCGCCGTAGTCGCTGGCTGAAGTGAGCTTGCCGGTGGTGATGGTCAGCTTTTTGGACACTTTGAGCTTGCCAGAGACCGTGACCGTATTGGCTTTGGCGGTTTTGTTGATGACCAGGTTGTAGAAGGTCAATGGGCTGCCGGTGAGGGTTTGAGCTGCGCTCCCGGTGAGGGTGACTGTCTTGCCGTTGGGGATGAGCGTTCCGCCGGAATTAATCTCAAGATCGGTGGCAATCGAGATATCCGTATCGAGTGTCACGTTCAACCCGGTGGGGATGATGAATTTGGCGCCCGCCGGGCAGCCCAGGAAGGCGTCGCTCCAGGTGACCGAGCCGCTGCCGAGACCGGTGCAGCTTGTGACGGTGTAGTTTTCGGCGCTGTAATCGGTGGCAACGCTGGTGTAGGGTTTGCTGGCGGGGGAGAAAGTGTAATTGGTTTTGGAGGGGGTAACCGAGCCCGTCCAATTGAGGGATACGTCCAGGGTGTAGTCGCCGTTCACGTCGGAGGTGGCAGTTTTGAGCGTGCCGTCTGTATAACTGAGGGTTGCCCCGGCGATGCCGGCGTTGCCCGAAATGGTGTAGGGTGATTGGCCGTAGCGGGCGAGATAGGCGATGTTATTATATAAGCCATCGCTGATGTAGCCGGCGACCATGATCTGACCGGTGGAAAGCAGTTTGAAGCGATGGAAATAATCGTAGGCTATTGAAACTCCGTTGGTGGTGTCGGTGAGGTTGGTCAGGACGATGCCATTGGTGCCGAAAGTGGTATCGACTGCGCCCGCACTGGTGTACCGCACCATGGCAATATCGCTGACAGCAGGGTTTACAGTCAAATCATCGTTGGCCGTACCGCCCAGGATGATTTTGTTATCTGGCTGGACGAGGATTTCCCTGACAATTTGAACCTTGCCTGGGGTGACCACGGTGGACACAATCCCGGTGGTATTAAAGGTGGTGTCCAGGGCGCCATCGCTGGTAAGCTTGACCATGTCGAATGAGGTTGAGGCATTCTTGCTGCCGGCTGCCACGATCTGGTCCCCGGGAAGAAGGGCTATGCTGGTAAACATATCCTGGACGGTGGATGGGTCGTATATGTAGAAGCCAGGGGTCCCATCGGCAGCTGAGTAGGAATTGTCCAGCAGGCCGGTGGAGGTGAAGCGAGCGACAATTGCGGCGCCGTCAGAATTATCGGTGGTGTAGCCGGTCAGCAGGAGCTTCTGGTTGCTGTCTTCGACGGTCATATAGGCGTAGGCGGCCGGTCTGCCAAAATCAACACTGGTTACCATCCCCCCGACGCCGAAAGTGGTATCCAGGGTGCCATCGATATCGAATTTGAGCATGAAAATCTGGTTGTTGGCTGAAACATCGGGCGCAGCGCCGGTGATCAGGATTTGGCCGCTGGCGAGCTGGATCATATCGCTGACAACGACGCCGGCCTGGGTATAGAGGGTTGGGATAAAACCATCCCCGCCGCCGAAGCTGGTATCGAATGTGCCGTCTGCATTGAGGCGTGCAAGCCAGACGACCCCGGCATTTTCGCCAGCGACCAGGATCTTACCGCCGGGCAGGCCGAGCATGACCACCCGATTGACTTCGAAGTTCGGATTGTTGATTGGGATGATGGTTTTGCCATTGGTGCCAAAGGCTGGTGAACCGCAGTTGACGCCATCATCCAACAGGCCGTTTTTGCAGTAGCGGGCGACAAACCCTTCCCATGTGTAGGAAGCTAAACCCACATCGCCGTCGTAAAAGCTGCCGGCAACCAGGGTCTTGCCATCGGCGAGGGGAACGAGGGCATTGAAAATGGTGTCGACAGACGCATCGGTGGGATCGGTGCCGCCAAATTGGAGCCGTGCAACGCCGCCGGTTCCAAAGCGGGTGTCCAGGACATCGGCTTCGGCCAGGACGACCTGCGCCAGCGGTAGGGCGAGCAAACAGATCAGGAGCAGCAAAACAAATGGGCGTTTTCTTTGGAACAAAACGGGCATACAATCTCCTTCTTTCTTTGTTTGGAATGATGGGCTTTGTGTGAATAAAGTCACATAATATATATTTTATTGCGGCATCGATTTTATGACAACCGTTTTTGGTGTTTTTTATATATTATTTATTCTTTAGGCGAAATTTACGGGCTGTTTGTGCTGATCGGCTGGTTGGGGTTGATGGCTTTCGCAGCCGGGGGATAAGATTGTGGCGCAGCCTGCAACAAACACACTCACAAACCCCGACTTCAAATAAGGCGTGGCTATGAAACTATGGCTATTTCAAGAAAGCTTGACAGGTAGACAAAAAGATCCTTCTCGGTAAAATGGTGTGACCAAACAGCCAAAAAACCGAGGAGGATCAAAATGGAGTATAGCACGCTTAAGCCCTGGCAGGAGATCGGAGAAACAGGGATTGTACATGATAAGAGCAGTTTGTATGGGCGATTTCACCATATCTGCGATCCTCGAGGGGCCAAGGGGAAACAATACAGTCTGGTGATGTTGTTGGCAATCATTTTTTTGGCCAAACTGGTAGGCAAAGATAAACCGGATGAAATTGCTGATTGGGCGAAAAACCATGCGGTGAAATTGTCTGAACTGCTCGAACTGAAACGTGAGCAGATGCCCTCGCATAGTACGATCCGGCGGGTGTTTCACACGATTCTGGAGGAAGCAGGGTTTGACCGAATGGCCCAGGGGTACCAGCAACAGGAGCAAAGCGGATCCGGCAAGGTTTTATCAATGGACGGCAAGGCGTTGCGGGGTACACGGATTGCCGATCAAGAGGGTAGTGATCAGATCTTGAGCCTATACGATGTAGAAGATCAACTTGTAGTAGCGCAAGCGGCGGTAGACACGAAGGAAAACGAGATTGTGGCAGCCCCACGAGTTGTGGAGCAAGTTGAGATCGCAGGAAAGGTGATTACCGGAGATGCTATCCATACTCAGCGGGCTATTTCTGAACAGATTGTGGAACGGGGTGGGCATTATATCTGGCCTGTAAAAGCCAACCAGCCACGCTTATACGAAGATATCGAGCGATTATTTGCTCCAGACAATCCTAAACCAGGCTTTGGGAAGATCACCACGGATTTCCAGACCGCTACTAAGACCAATTATGGTCACGGAAGACTTGAGAAGCGCATCATCCAAACCAGTTCGATGCTCAATGATTACCAAGACTGGCCTGGGCTGGGGCAAGTGTACCGCCTCGAACGCAAGTTCGATTGGGTGCGCCAGGGCAAAGTCTTCAAATCAAGTTGTGAGATTGAGTATGGCATCACCAGCATGCCAGCAGGCATTGCCTCACCATCTCAAGTGCTTGTGTACAGGCGCAGTCATTGGGGAGTGGAAACTGGCCTCCACTATCGGCGGGATGTTACTTTTCGCGAAGATTCTACTCGCATGACGATTGGGGCTGCCGGTAGAATCCTGGCTACTGTGCATAACTTGGTGATCGGGCTAATCAAACGTGCCGGGCACCATAACGCCGCAAAAGCCCGCCGATACTACGAAGGGCACATCTCTGAGGCTTTTGCCCTATTGCTCACCGTAAAATGCCCCTCTTGAAAAGCTATTGTTGGCGCAAAATCACGAAAAGCCGCCCTGATAAATTGTCTGACATTTTCTTGAAAAAGCCATAGCTATGAAACGCTTAAGCGCAGCCAATCGTTCTATGGTATACTATAGGTGCAATTCGGGGATGACAGGCTTCGACGGGGGAGGCTGGCTCCGGACTGCGAGCCGAGAGGCGCCGACCTCGTTAAATCAGTGCAACAATCAAGTGCCAATCGCACTAACTCCTACGCTGCAATGCCCCTCGCTGCATAAGCGAAGCTGAACAGCCGGCCCTTGATCGGGCCACGTCTGCCCACCCCGTTCGCTGTCCGGAGGTGGATGCAGGCGTCACAAAGTCAGCGTGCCGCACGTAATGCTGCTAAGCGTGCGAAAGAGGGGCTTTCGGGTCCCAGCAACTAGTCGGATGGTTCTTTTGCCTGTCGTGGGCCACCTGATGAGATAAACGATCGGCTACGCTCGTAGATGTTCGCTGTCGAATCTTTCGGACGCGGGTTCAATTCCCGCCATCTCCACAGAAAACCCCTTTCGGCTGAAGCCTGAAAGGGGTTTTTGTTTAATTACACCTAAAAAGCGAATCCCGCATGGTTATTTCCATACGGAGATGTTTGTTTTCGCATAAACGGTTGAGAGATCAAATGAAAACGAAAATTCCAACCAATCCAGTAAGTGGATGAAATTAAGTCTTGATCTATGATATCATTATTGATATCATAGATGTGTGTCAAAGATCTCTGAAATCATCATCTTGATACGCCGAAATCCCAAAGGAGTTAGTTTCAAGGATTTGTGTAAAGTTTGTGAGCACTATTTTGGGGAGCCGCGCCAGGTTGGCAGCAGTCATCGAGTTTATAAAACACCATGGATTGGAGATCCGTGAGTCAACATAAGATGATAAAGGTATGGCAAAAGCTTACCAGGTAAAACAAGTGTTGAAAGCGGTCGAGCGAATGGAGAATCAAAAAAATGCTGAATAATGACCACTACACCTATCGTGTCACATGGTCTGAAGAAGACGGCGAATATATTGGTTTATGCGCAGAATTTCCCAGTCTGAGCTGGCTGGCGTCCAGGCCTGAAAGTGCTTTGGAGGGGATCCGCCAGATGGTTGCTGATTCGGTCGTCGATATGCAGGCAGAAGGTGAGTCTGTACCTGAACCAATTGCTTCAAAAAAATTCAGCGGACGATTTATGGTGCGAATACCACCTGAACTTCACAGGCAGTTAACCCTTGAGGCCGCAGAGGCTGGGGTAAGCCTGAATCGCCTGGTGAGTGACAGACTGCGCAAGGCGTAAAGATATTTGCTGCAAAGCATATCTGAACTACGTAGATTTGCCAAAATTTATGTAGTTCAGGTACATTGTATTTTTGTAAAACACCCATCGCATGCCGAGTTCCCGCGATGGTGATAACAACCGCAAATGGCAGTTCTGGCGCATTGTGACTTTTATTATTAATCAATGTAGAGGCCTGGGGTTTACTCACGCCAAACTCATCAAATACTTTTTCTGTTTCCTGTGAGGTTTCGGCCTGGTTTTGTTTTATCAACGATCGTATTCTGGCGGATCAACATCGGCAACCTTTGCCATTGCTTCATCAAATTTTGCTTCACTGGCTCTTTGAGCGCGTTTTTCAAGATATTCCAGCGCTCCCATTGCCGCAACTTTCTCTGCCAATGCCAAAGTAACAAATTGGTTGATAGAAATATTTTCTTTTTTAGCCAATTCGCGAACTGCTTTGTGTAAAGATTCTGGTAGTCTCAGGGTTAGTTTGCTCATATCACCTATGCTGATTATAAGCTCTTGCATACTATTATTGTGCAGTTAATGCCGGTTTGCCTGAACATGAAAGACCAATTTAGAGGCTGCGTTCTAGAAAACGTATCGCACGCCGCTCTAGAGTAGAAACTGACACACTTGATTGAACAAGCCAGACACAACGGAATCTGCCTTTACTTCTTCCACATCAGCAAATCCATGTTCGCAGCCACTTAATATTCGCAATTGGTGGACGACTTGATGTTTTGCTAAAACAGCGTCCATTTCTACAGAACGTTCGTAAGGCACATCCGTATCTTGATCTCCATGAATAAGCATCGTTGGCGGGTAAGCGGAAGTTACATTTTGGATAGGGCAAAATCCAGAAAACCAGGCTTGATTTTTTTGCAGATCCTGTCCGGCAATCTCCTGAGGCCACAGACCATGTTGGCGGCAGTAGAGATAAAAAGGGGAACGTTTATTGCAGTCGCCGTCAACAATCGGAACCTGGCCTACCGCGGCGTAAGCCTCTTCCTCCGAGACGATCTCTTTTTGACAATACCAGGGATCAGGCTGGCTGTACCATGGACTGACAATATCACCATATCCATAAAATGAAACGATTGCTTTCGGCCGAGGGATTATCACGAACCCAGCCATTAGGGCCAGATAGCCGCCCGCGGAATGCCCAACAACCGATATTTGGTCAGGATCGACAGCAAATAATTCAGGTCCGCGCTCATATACCCATTGAAATGCATCCTTGATGTCTTCAATAATCGCTGGGAGCTTTGTTTCAGGCGCCAGGCGATAATCAATCGAGATTATGGTAAAACCAAAATCTAAATATTTCTTCACCTGGTATGCTGAAATCATTGAACGGCTGCCGCAGACCAGAGCACCGCCATGGATCCATACGACCGCTGGCTGTTTTTTGCCATTTTCAATCTGGTATACATCTGCCTGGATTCTACAACCTGCGACAATTTTGTAGGTATAGGTTTGCTTGTTCATTTCATTTCCTATCTCACCGATCTTGATTGGGCGATTAAGATTGCTCGCCCGGATTTCTGACATTTCGAAATTCACGCCATCCAAGATGATGTGTAATTTCTTCACAGCCTGGCAGGATATAGGGTTCAGATAAAATTCCCATAACCAGGGATCCATCATCCAGCAGAATTCGGCCGATAACAAGGCCTGGAGGCTCTTTAAAGAGTAAATCGATGGTTTTTTCGGGGTTTATCTCCCATAGCTCTAATGAAATTGAGGCCCCATATTGTTCGTCGCGCATCATTGCTGGATGTTTATTGGCAACATTCCATAACCGATAGCACGGAGCTGTGCGAGCATCGCGTACAAACTCAGCACAAGCCTCAATCATCAGATTGTTGGCTGCATGACCTTTCATAAGTGTACCGTTGACAGCAATTATCATAAATCCCTTAATTGATTATTGGTTTGAACAAAAGTCTGCATAGAGCTGTTCGATTTCCTGGAAGCTGTTGATTTTTCGGTATAGCAACCTGGCCTTGACGGTAATTGTTTCACCTGCCCTGACATTTCGTCCGATTATGCTGAAGTCATGTGCAGGTGCAAATCGGTTTGGGGAAAGGGCAAAACACTGTTCAGGTTCAATCATCTGGATTATGGCTGGTTCGGCCAGAGTTTTGTTAGGCAAGGTGACCATAACGGGAATATCGTAGAACTCATTCAAAACCCGGTAAGCGTAGCCTCGCGCAAATAAAATATCCCAGCGCTGATCATTCACCACATCCATAAATTTCTTTTCTCTGGCAATAAATAGCTGCTCTCTGACATCCAGGCGTACCTCGGGTTGAAGCCAATTCCCACCCATCTTTATCCAGGGCGGGTTTGTACCCGGAATCATATAGGAAGCAATAAATCCTTCAAAGTTTAGCAAAGTATCACCAAAAGTGAATTTGAAAGTGATATCAATCGTATCTTGTGCTATAAATTGGTAAACAATCCAGCTCTCTACCTTCCAGTCATTCGTTGGTGAGAACTTGATCTCCAACCAATCATCGCCAACTTTGCTAGTGTGCAGACATTGATCTCTGGGCACAAATAATCCTTGCCGCCCACTTGCTTCGTAATGTTCCAGATTCATAAAGCATTTGCCTGGATCAGTTACAGGCCGGCCTTCTGTATCATGGGTGATCACCAGCCCATGCATATGCCCAAAAGGTCGGATGAATCCAGAAATGCTGGGTGTCACAAATTCAAACAAAGGGCGGTCGTTCAGCAAATAGCTTGATGGCATTGGCTTTTCTTCCTTTCCAGTACGGATCAGAATAAATTATTGAAGCCCACGAAAATCACTCAACACCCATTTTATTGAGAAGGTACGAGCCCACATTATTGGGATGGTCCGCGGAGTGAATAAAGCTGTTCTGCATTCTTGTGAAAAATGCTCTCAGCATAGGCCATCGCCTGATCTTCTGTGAACCATCCCTCCTGGATCTTTTTCTCCAGGACACGGGCCACATTTTGCCGCATGATTACACTGTGTCCATAAATACCTTCGATGAAAAGATAATCACCGCCGAAAACAGTGTGTTTATTTTCCGGAATTGTCTCGATCAGCAAATGAAGAAGTTCTCGGCCCGCTTTCGGTGAAATAATCCATAACCATGCCAGGTCCAGCCAAACATTCGGAAATTCCTTACCAAGAGCAGCATATTCATATATCCATGGGTAGCCACCATGAAAGAGTATGAAGCGGGCTTCAGGATATTCGAGAAACAATGGAATCAGATGGGTTGGGTTTGCATCCCGAATGTCGTTGTATACGCTTTCAAGCAGCCCAGTATGAATTTGAATAGGCAGCTGATATTGGATCGCCAGGCGAACCATATGGTGGATCATATAATCTCTAAGCGGTGTGGCCTCCTTCCAGCTGATCTCTTCTCCCAGTTGGAACAGCTCACTTTTGCGTAAGAGCGAATTGAACACTTTTTCCGCTTCACTGAACGAAGGTCGGGTTACCTCGAGACTGGTCACATAAGCTTGCGGCATCTTAACAGCAACGACGCCCTGAGCTTTTGCCCTCTCAAAAACCAGACTACAGATATTTAGCCACTCATTTAATGAATGGGCGGGACTATGCTCAATGGATTCCGTGACCAAATCCAATTCAGCTTTACTTTTGATCCACAACAGCTCACCAGTCCTCAGAACCTGGCGAGTCAAATCGGGTGAGTCGTTTGGTTTGAGAAGAATACCAGGATCTGTATCCTGAACAATGGCGATTTTGATATTCGCCTTTTCAAAAACCTGCTGATAAAGCCCCCGTTTGGAGGCTAATTGCATTTTCTCATTCAAGGCGGAGACTGTCGTGTCCGTCAAGTCTTCCACCTGATATAAATCCCGAATTGCTAACCGGATCGAAAGCCCGTAAGCGGTGTTTTTCGTCATATCCCAATAAGGCTTAATCTTTAACCAGCGGTCTTCGATCGATATAGAAGTATTGCGAATAAAAGGCAGCGATTTTTTAGGCATACCGGCCAGAAGCAGGTCCGTTGAACTGTAGTGCGAAAAAAGCGTCGCAAAGCAATCTCCCCCCAGTTCAGAGCGTTCAGTTTCGGGACGTAAATGCTCGTGGGTATCAATCAGCGGTAATCCTGAAAGATCAATACTCATATTTTCTCCTTCGTGTGACAGTTAACCCTTCAGCGCCCCGGCTGTCAGGCCTTCAACCATATACCTTTGCAAAAAGACAAATAGAATCACAACAGGTATTGTCATGATCAGCGACATAACCATCATATTCCCATATTCGGCCCCCAGTGAAAATGCAAAAGTCTGACCAACGCCTGGCGGGAGGGTGCGCAGGTTGTCCGATTGAATATAGGTAAAGGCGAAAAGGAATTCCTGCCAGGCATGTAAAAAAGCAAACAGGACGGTCGTGGCCAATCCTGGCGCGGCCAGAGGCAAAACAATCAGGGTAAGGGTCTGGAATCGATTCGCTCCTTCGGTCAAGGCTGCCTCTTCCAACTCAAAGGGGATCGTATCAAAATAGCCTTTTAAGAGCCAGGTGGTAAAAGGCATCACAAAAGTGGAGTAGGCAATAATCAGACCTTGAAGTGAGTTAATCAGATGGTACGTCTTCAGCACAATGAACATGGGTGCCAGGAATAAGGCCGCAGGAAACATTTGCGAAGTGAGAATAAAGAGGATGTATATTGGTTTGGCTTTAAATTCGTACCGTGAAAGTACATAAGCAGCAAGACAGGTGATGATCACCGCCAGAAGAGAGGTGCCCACCGCAACGATCAGGCTGTTTTTAAAGTAGGTCGGCACATTGGTCTCAAAAAGGATATGGATATAGTTATTTAACGTTGGGTTCTTCGGGATCCATTGGGGCACGGAGGTCAACATATCCACTTTGAACTTAAAGGAGGTCGATAAAAGCCATAAGAAAGGAAAAGAAAGCATGAAAAGAATCAATATTAAGGAAAAGTGGGTGGCTGTACTGGTGAGCGCCAATTTCTGGTTCCGGCTTAACTTCAGCATGCCGTTAGATCTCCTTGCGTGATACGGTTCGAATAAAAATGACAGAAAGGGCCAAAAGAATCAAGAGCATGCTGACCGCCAGGGCTGAACCATAGCCGATATTTTGAAATGAAAAGGAAGTCAGATAGGTATAAATAGAGAGGAGATAGGTGGAATATCCAGGTCCCCCGTTGGTAAGGATGTAGACCATATCAAAGGTGTTGAAAATCCAGGCAAATCGCAAGGCGCTTGCGATGACCAGGACAGGCCGTAAAAATTGAATCGTGATATACCAGATTTGCTGTAACGGACTGGCGCCATCGATCTGAGCAGCTTCAAACATTTCTTTCGGTATTGTTTGCAGGCCAGCCAGAAGCACAACAGTTGTCCAGGGCAAACCTTTCCATACTTGAATAATAATGATGGCAGGAAGTGCAAGGTTACCATCGGCCAGCCAGCCAATATTGCTGTGGATAATTCCAAGCTTTCCTAAATAGTAATTGATTAAGCCATAGTCGCCTGAAAAAATCCAGCCCCACAAGACTGCTGCCGCAATACTCGGCATCACCCATGGCAGCAGGAGCAGACCTCTGTAAACCCAACGGCCGCGAATGGGTTGGTTTAACAACTCTGCAATGATAAAAGCAAGCGGGAGTTCAATCAGAATGCATGAAAAGGCATAGATAAAAGTTGTTCTTAAACTGATCCAAAATACATCGTCTTTTAACAGCTTGGCGTAATTCTTTAAACCAACAAAACTGGACTGCAGGCTGATTGAATCGGTATGGGTAAAACTTAGGTAGATGCCATAGAACAATGGATAAATAATAATTGCCAGTGCGAACAGAGTGGCCGGGGCCAGAAACAGGGTAATTTCAACCTGCTTTTCACTAATAAAAACCGGCCTTGTGGATGATTTTCGCTCAATGATCATTGAATGCGTCCTAAGTCGTTATCATTTACAGGGATGCGGAGTGACCTCATCCCTGTAAATGAAATGGAGTGCGTCGTGAAGATTGGTTAGGCTGTCAGAAATTCGATTTGCTTGATGATGTTTTGGTAGCCAGTTTCGAAGTCAACTTTGCCGCCAGCCATTTCCCCAAGCACGGGTGTCAGGACTTTCCCTTTGACGGCTTCCCAGTCTGGGAAGAATGGGAAAACGCGTTGGGCCTTCTGATATTCGGCCATGCGGGCGGTAACCTGTTCGTGCATCTTCGGCAGGGGGACATCCTTGCGGGTTGGGAGCACTTTGGCTGTTGGGACCCAATATTTCTGCATGACATCTTTGCTGGTTGCCCAGGCAATAAATTCCCAGGCGGCCTGTTTGGCCTTTGATTGCAAGAACATCGACATGCCGAATGCTCCACCCAGGGTAGCTCCAACTTTGTTGCGCATTACCGGTGCAACACGGATTTGATCCGCGATATCTGGGTAGGTACTGACCATGCTGAAATAACTCTGGGTAATGTTACTGAGCAAGCCTACTTTGCCTTCATTAAATAATGGTTCCAGGTCTGATGTTGAGCGCTGCAGGTTGCCCTTTGGAATTACGCCAAAATCATTCCACAGGTCATACCAGAATTTAGCAGCCTCTTTCGCTTCAGGTGTATTAAAGGTGTGGGTCCATTTATCTCCATCGTTCTTGAAAACATCGGAGCCGTTCTGAAATTGGATTTCGAGGAAACGCGATACAATCGGAGCACCGTTGGCCTGCATGCCCCAGGGGTCGCTGACCCCTGAATCCTTTAAGGTTTTGAGGACTTGCACATAATCTTCCCAGGTTTCAGGCTCTTTGGTGATACCAGCCTTATCCCAAACATCCTGTCTGAAATATTCAACTTCGTTTAACTGCTCAAAGACAGGAATTCCATAGGTTTTATCGTTGATTTTCGACGAGGTCCAACTGGCTGGGTTAATATTCTGCTTGAGATCATCATTGATATAACTGTCCAGGGGTTCGAAGTAGGGACGTCCAAGGCTGACGACCTCGCCCCAACCAACATTCATCACATCGGGAGCTTCGCCGGCGCTGACTGATGCGGTCAGTGTGGCAAGATAATTGCCCCAGGACCATTCAACAGGCTCGACAACAATATTCGGATGAGAGTCATTGAATTCTTTCACCAGATCTCTCTGACCTTTGCACATGGTATCGTCCCAACAATTCATGTGTGCATAGCGCACCTTTGCTGGACCGGCTTTCGATAGAGGGGTTGGATTCGATGCTGAGGTTTGGGTCGTAAGCGTCCCGGGAGCGCAAGCTGCCAGAGTTGCACCAGCGATGCCAAGGGTTATGCCTTTTAAAAAGCTGCGCCGGCTTAGCGGTTTACTCGAGTTATCCATATAAGTTTCTCCTTTTGAAATTCTGGTCAAAATTAATTCCAATTGATTGTCCTGCGGTAATTCTTGCTTATCAGCCTCCTGTGACGAAAATTTAGTTGTTTTTTCAGACAATACAGAATTCCTGACGATCGGAGATGCATGGATCATTGTCATCCAATAAGATCGATGATCAGAAAATCGGAAATATGCAAATAAATTACGTTCTCAAAAATGCTTTGCTCAAGGCAAATGCGACAGATTGCTCAACACTATTCTCCGTACTTTTTATATTGGCTACCAGGGCAGACTGAGCAGCGTTCACCTGATGGGATTTTATGCATTCAAGGATTTCTTTGTGTTGATTGAAGGTTTGAATTGTGCGTTCTTTTGAACTAAAATCGTAAATCCGGATGATTCTCAATCGTTCAAATATCACCTCAAGCCTTTCGATGAAAAGGGAATTTCCCGTTTGTTGAGCAATAATCAGGTGAAATTGCTCATCCTCGTTTGCCAGGGTGTCGGCATTTGCTGTGATATTTTCTGGATCCTGCCCCCAATAAGCGTATAATTTTTGCCAATCTGCTTCGGCCATTTTTTCTGCAGCTCTTGATACCGTGTAAAGCTCTAAAGCCAGACGTAACTCATAAAGTTCTTGAATAAATTTTATGTTGGTCTCGACGACGTGATACCCCTTAAAGGCTTCTTTTACCACATAGCCATTTTCAATCAGCATTTGAAGGGCTTCTCTGGCCGGACTTCGGCTGATATGAAACTCACTGGTTATTTGCTCTTCGGTAATTCTGTGGCCGGGTAGATACTCCCATGCAACAATCCGTTGTTTTAAGGTTGCATAGATTTTTCTGGCGCTTTCATGGGTGTTTTCCAATTGGGCTGCGGTCATGTGTCCTCGCAAGTTCTGTATATTGAGTTGCATACTTGATTGTATACAATATTATATACAATATCACGAAAGAGTCAACTACTAATTTTGAAATTCAGTGATGACAAGACCAGTCGGTAGCGATGAAATCAAATACAGATATATGGATGTAGTCCAGATTTGGGTGGTGTGTAGGAAGCACAACTCAGTTTAAGCAAATGCCGTATTAATAACGATCTCCGGCATATTCACCCTGAAGGGCATGATCTCTGAATCTATCCTCCAGGGTTTTACCTGCTGCGAGTTTTTCAATCACGCTTTTGAGAACTGCCAGATTCTTGTTTTGTTTCTGAATACGCTTAAAGTCTCGCCTGAAATGCTTCGTATAGATTATCGTCCGCGTTACTCATCCAGTTCGTCAAAAAGGGCATCAAGACTTTTTACTTTGTGTAAATTTTTCCCATTCAATGCATCATCCATTGCTTGACGAGTTTTGGCATTGGGAATAGCAACCGCAAATGGCAGCCCCTGGCGCATTGTGACCTGCTTAAAAAATAAGGTGATCGCTTGAGTCATACTCAGGCCGAGTTCATCAAACACTTTTTCGGTTTCTTGCTTGAGCTCAGGATCTATTCGGGCAGTAATTAATGTTGATTTCGTCATTCGTTCCTCTTTTGTATAACATTTGCTATACAAATTATAGCATGGCGAAAAAGAAAAGACATTAGGAGAACACATGACGTTTAATTTCTCCTGACTTGGTGTTATAGGGCTACTCATTCAATCAGGCAAGCCTGGGTGAATTTCCCAGACCTGCCTTTTCTATGAAAAATCTACAGGGAAACCGATCGTGATGACCGGATCACGGGTGTCATGTCACCCGGCACCGACCATCAGCCAGAGCGAAAGGGTGTTGCGGCGGGTGAGGTGGGGAGGCGTTTCATCGATTTCGAACAGGCTGATGTCCATCCTGAGACGGTCGCTGGGGCCGGTGACGCCGGCGGCGATCGAGGCCAGGAAAAGGAAATGCTTCAACCGGTTCGCCCGTTGGTAGGCCATAGACGCAAATCCGCAATCTCTTGACGCAGGCCAACCCTTTGACACTCTTGATCATGAGATACAAACGCTAGTACTGGACTTCTTTGCCCTCCAGTCGAAAGATATCGTAACAGATATCTCCCGTGATATCGTCTTTGATCCAGACCAGGTTGTTGCGTGCCATGCCGTTCTCAGTGTGGGTGAATGATGATTTGTGTTTGGATTATAGGGGAGACGCGGATATTTGGCGATGGACAAATGTCCCGTCGATTAATAAAAAATAGTTTTACAACCAGCGTTTTAGTGGATTTTGAAATAGGACAATTTTGTCACACTATAAATATGACGAAAATCACTTGAGAAGCGCACCCTTTTCTGCCACAATATAAGATAATTGTTTAATTTAAGGGGCATTATCTCTTAGTAGAGTCGTACTGAAGTATTGTGAAATAGTTTTACTTAATTTGATTTTGCCCTGAGGGGGCGAGGAGTTATTTTGAACAGGTTATCTCGTTTTCTTCGCTTAGCAACTAATCGAACGATTAATTTTGTTCTGATCTTATCCTGGATGTTTTCATCCTCTGCGCCGCTCACGACAGTTCATGCTGATACGACTCAAACCTACAAAGTCTATCTGCCCTTGATAATGAAGCTGAGTGCTGTGATCCCTCCGACGCCGACACCTACGAATACAGCGCTGTTCACGAATACACCAACTTCGACTGCGACCGATTCGCCTAATGTAACGGGGACACCAACCAATACTCCTACAGCGACCGCCACTGCAACGCCGAGCAACACACATACTTCGACTGCCACAGCAACGAATACACACACCTCAACCTCTACGTCAACCCCAACCATTACGCCATCGCCAACTGCTACCCATACCCCCACTGCCACGGCAACGAACACTCACACGCCCACCGCAACCCACACCCCGACCAACACGCCTATAGCGACGGCGACCGATACGCCGACGATCACCTTGACGCCAACCAATACCCAAACCCCCACCCAGACACCGACCGATACGCAGACGCCCACTCCTACCCAGACCGACACCCAGACACTGACCCCAACACCGACCAACACGGGCACTTCTACGCCCACCCTCGAACCTACCGCCACTCCAACCGGCAGCCCAACCGCGCTGGCTTCACCTACCAGCGAGGCGACAGAAGAACCAACACCTGTCGCAGGTTCCACCTGGTCGATTGTGCCCGTTCCTGCGGTCATTGTGGCCGACACCACCTGGACCGGAGGTTCAGTCTATCTGGTTTCGGGCTTGGTGACCGTCAACGCCGGTGTCACACTGAGCATTCAGTCCGGAGCGGTGGTCAAGTTCCAGAACAACGGCGCTACACCAGGGAAACTTCTGGTCAATGGCGTGCTGCTGGCCCAGGGTGTATTGGGCACCCGGGTGGTTTTCACATCCATCCACGATGATGCCTACGGTGGCGACAGCAACCACAATGGTTACGCCACCTGGCCGGCGGCCGGCAACTGGGACGCCATCAGCATAGCCAGTACAGGATCGGGCAGCATTCTTGATTATGTCCTGATCCAGTACGGTGGCAGCGCCGGGGCTAACCTGAGCGTCAGCGGGGCCTCGGTAACCCTGACCAACTCCAGCCTTAAATGGAGTCTGTACGACGCTGCAAGTTGGATCAACGGCGCTAGCGGCCTGATCCAATACAATTATATTAACCACAATCTGCGCTACGCCCTCAACCTGGCCAACGCCAGCCTGCCATCTGTCGCCAGCAACCTGTTCCTGCACAGCGGCAGTTATGCCATCTATATGGACGGTTCCAGCCCGGCCGATTTCAGCGGCAACTACCTGTACGGCAACGCCTATAACGCCATCGGCGTATACGGTATGTTGGGCAGCGGGACCTGGACGTCCAACCTGCCCTACCTTGCGACCCAGAACCTGACCATTTCAGCGGCCAATGCCCTGACGCTGCAGCCCGGGACGGTGGTTAAGTTCATGCCGAACACCAGCCTGATTGTCCAGGGCACACTCTCTGCTTCCGGCACCCTGACCGACACAATTACCTTTACCTCGCTTAAAGACGACAGCGCCGGCGGCGACACGCAGCAGAACGGTGCAGCCGGCAAACCCAACCCCGGCGATTGGGGTACGCTCTATTTTGCCGATACCAGCAGCGATGCCTCGGTTCTGGATCATGTGGTTATCCGCTACGGCGGGGCGGCCTACAATTACGGCACGGGCAGCGCTACGGCAAACCTGACCTACGATTCGGCTTCTGCCCCTTTGCGTAACAGCCTGATCGAGCGCAGTTCGAGCTATGGTGTGCAGGTATTGAATGCTTCGCAGCCACCACTTTCTAACAATGTGTTTATCGATAACCTCAACCACGGTATCTGGCTAAGCGCATCCTCTTCGCCTGCCGTCAGCGGCAGCCTTCTGGCGCGCAACGGCGGCTATGCCGTCTACCAGGCCGCCAGCAGCCGGGCGACCTACCTGGGCAATACTGCCGTGGGCAACAAAGTCAACGGTGTAGGCGTTACCGGCGCCCTGACCACCAACACCACCTGGAGCGCCGACCTGCCGTATGTGGTTGAGGGCACCCTGACGTTGGGGATCAACACGACCCTGAACCTGACCCCGGGCATGGTGATCAAGTTTGCCAGCGGAGCAGCCATGCAGATCAACGGCACTTTAAGCGCCGCGGGCAATGTCGGGCAGCGGATCTGGCTGACCTCCTTGAAAGACGACGCCCTGGGCGGCGACACCAACTCAGACGGCGCCCAAACCTCGCCTGCCGGCGGCGATTGGGACGCCCTGCGCTTCTCAGGTACAGCTGGGGCTTCGACCCTTGACTACCTCAGCCTGCGCTACGGCGGATCGAACGCCGCCAGCGGCATGCTGGTGATGGACAGCGGAGCGCCGGCCTCGGCCGACCATCTCTGGCTGCAGGGCAGCAAGTACCGCGGCCTGTTCTGCCAGAACGCCAGCCCGTACATCACCCTCTCCAGCTTCACGGAGAACACTTATGGCATCTACAGCGGTACAGGCTGCTACCTGACGGTGCAGAACAGCAATTTCTACGCCAACAGCACGTATGGCCTGTACAACGCCAACACCAGTTACACCATGCTCGCCAGCGATAACTGGTGGGGGAGCATAAGCGGCCCGATCAACGCCGCCAACCCCGGCGGCACAGGCGACGCAGTCAGCAGTGCCGTGACTTTCACCCCATTTGCTACATCCGTTCAAGACAGCCAGCCCAATCCGCTGCCGCTGCCAGCAACCGCGCCGAATCCCACCAAAGTCTCGGGCATTTTGGCTGCCAACACGACCTGGACCCTGGCCAACAGCCCCTACCTGGTGACCGCCGACGTGACCGTTAACCCGGGTGTGCGCCTGGATATTGAGGCTGGCGTGATTGTTAAGTTTTTCGCCGGGACGAACCTGACTATAAACGGCATCCTGGCAGCGGTCGGCGCGCCTGACCAGCGTATCACTTTCACCTCGATCAAAGACGACTCGGCCGGCGGCGACGCCAACGCCGATGGCACAGCCAGCTACCCGCGCCCCGGCGACTGGGGGCGGATCAGCTTTGGCGGCACAAGTATCGATGCCCTCAGTAAACTGCAGTACGCCGTTGTGCGCTACGGCGGCGGTGGCACGCTGCCCAACGGCGCCGTCCAGACCGACGCGGCCGGTCCGAATATCGCCAACAACCTGATTGCCAATAATGCCAGTTACGGTCTGCGAGCCTCCAACCTCTCCAACCCGAAATTCAACAGCAACACTGTTTTGGACAACGGGGCAGGCGGCATCCTGCTCGAAACAACCTCCTTCCCGACGATTTCAGCCAACCAGATCTGGGGCAACGCCGGTTACGCCGTCTATATGGACGCCACCAGCTACCCTGTGATGAGCGCCAATACCGCCGTTTACAACGACAAAAACGGTGTGCGCAGCGCTGGGACACTGGCCTTCAACGTCACCTGGAACGCTGACCTGCCTTACATCTTGGACAGCAGCCTGACGATCAACGCCGGGGCGGCCCTTACACTCAACCCTGGGGTGGTGGTCAAGTTCAGCGGCTCCTCCACAGGTATTGTGGTCAACGGCGCCTTGATCGCTAACGGGGTGATCAGCAGCACCCAGGTGATCTTCACCTCCATTAAAGACGACAGCGTTGGAGGAGACAGTGACAATGACGACGGCATGAACTGGCCCGCCGCAGGCGACTGGGGTTCGATCACCTACAACGACACATCGGATGACGTCCAGAATATACTTAATTTCACTCGGGTGCGTTACGCCGGTGGAGCAAATGTGGCTATTCAACTCAACAGCGCTGCGCCGCATATTGCCAATACCCTCATCACCAGTACCAAAGGTAACGGGCTGAACATTACCGCCGGGTCCAACCCCATTGTCGAGAACAGTACGGTCGCCTACAGCAGCCAGGATGGGGCCTATGTTACCGGATCGTCTGCGCCGACGATTTCGAATAGCGCCTTCAACAGAAATGGCCGTTATGCGGTTTACTTCACAGCTGAAAGTAAGCCGGTTTTCAATGGGAATTCAGTCTTTGACAATACGTACAATGGGACTGCAGTCAGTGGAACTTTTACCGGCAACACTTTTTGGCAGGCGAATTTGACTTATGTGATTATAAGCAGTTTGACTGTACCCAACGGAGCCAGCCTGACGTTGTCTCCAGGTGTTGTGCTCAAGTTTTTACCTTCAGTGAGCATAACTTTGAACGGTCCACTATTTTCAGATGGTTCTTCTGTACAGCCAATCACGTTTACTTCTATTAAAGACGATTCAATCTCAGAAGATACGAACAATGATGCCAATATTTCTTTGCCATCTGCCAGCGATTGGGCTGGCCTGATTGTCAATACAACTGGCAACGCAAGCCGCCTGGGCAGCACTATAATTCGCTATGGAGGTGACCCGGCGATAAAGGTATTCCAAAGTTCGCTAAGTGTGACTTCTTCATTGTTTATGAAAAATACTCGAGCGATATGGTATGACCAATCGACAGGAGTTATCACCGGTACGCAGTTCCTGAGCAACACGCAATATGGCTTGTATGAAACACTTTCTGGTTTGAATCTTCAGCAAAGTCAATTTAAATGGAATCGTTATGGTGCCTATATAACTGGAGCTACTACTGGACATAACCTAATAAGGGGAAATGTTTTCGTCGATAATATTGGCTACGCCTTATATTTTGATACTGCCAGCTTACAATACCTTAGCGTGGACAATTCATTGTTGTACCCCAAAATGATCGGTAACGCAATCCGCGTTGTAAACGGGTCATTGGTCAAAGATACAACTTTAATTTCCCATGCAGTCTATTGGTTGGATGGCTTGAATATTCCAGCGAATATGACTTTAGCTATTCCAGAAGATGTTATCGTTAAGCTTAACCCTGGAACAATTACAGTGGTTGGTACATTATCCGCTCATGGGACGTCAGGGAGTCCAGTGGTAATCACATCCTGGAAAGATGACAATTATGGGGGGGACACCAATGGGGATGGTACGGCGACCCAGGCAGCCAAAGGTGATTGGCACGCAATTTACGTAACGAATGGGACAGTTGATCTGGATTACACGAAAGTGATGTATGGGGGTGGCAACCCATATTTGTACGGATTGATCACCCAATATTATGGGTATTCTGGCGCGGCGTACAATGCCAACATCACCATTAACCACTCGACGCTGAGCAACAGTTCCAGTCAGGGGATTTACCTTGGATATGCGACCGGTGTCAAAGGGATTTTGACGATCACCAATTCGGTAATCGAATCGAACACGAATGCGTCAGTATATCTATACTCGGGCTTTCCGACCACGATTTCTGGGACAACTATCCAAAATAATGGTTTGGGGTTGACGCTTAACACCAGCAGTCCGATAACGCTGACGAACACAACATTCTTGAACAACTTGAATTATGCGGCAGATATTATTATGGCCGGGCAGCTGTTCAAAATAACTGGCAACGACGGCAGTGGGAATAAATATAATGCCATCCGGTTGGCAGGGACGATCGGCAATGGATCGCTTCCTCCGCAAGGCAGCCTGGTGTACCAGTTTAATGGCATTACAATTCCGACCGGCAAAACCCTTGAAATGCAAGCCGGGTCAATCGCCAAGATAACAGCCAATTCAATCACAGTTGTGGGTGCGTTTGTTGCGCATGGGACATCAGGGAGTCCAGTGGTAATCACATCCTGGAAAGATGATAATAATGGGGGGGACACCAATGGGGATGGTACGGCGACCCAGGCAGCCAAAGGTGATTGGCACGCAATTTACGTAACGAATGGGACAGTTGATCTGGATTATACGAAAGTGATGTATGGGGGTGGCAACCCATATTTGTACGGATTGATCACCCAATATTATGGGTATTCTGGCGCGGCGTACAATGCCAACATCACCATCAACCACTCTACCCTCAGCAGCAGCGCCAGCAGTGGGATTTATCTTGGATATGCGACCGGTGTCAAAGGGATTTTGACGATCACCAATTCGGTAATCGAATCGAACACGAATGCGTCAGTATATTTATACTCGGGCTTTCCGACCACGATTTCTGGGACAACTATCCAAAATAATGGTTTGGGGTTGACGCTTAACACCAGCAGTCCGATAACGCTGACGAACA
>Ga0268298_10000876_pt1 | contig 37523 bp, 32 predicted proteins | sample WWTPWeurt_MetaG_FD_194462 | JGI IMG/M metagenome (GOLD analysis project Ga0268298, IMG submission 194462) | Activated sludge microbial communities from WWTP in Nijmegen, Gelderland, Netherland - WWTP Weurt | ecosystem: Engineered > WWTP > Aerobic digester > Activated sludge | place...
AATGGTGGGGTAAAACCCGGGATCTTCACGGCCAACGGTCGAAAATCGCCTGTTCTTCATCATGGTTATGACGGGGCGCGCAGAAATCATGGGTTGTTCAGGGAATCCCTTGAAACTGACCGCCGTGTGCGTCTGCAGAGGAGAAGGCGGTGCTGATACTGGAGCGATGTATGGAGATTCGGATACTGAGGAAGCAGGCGGGGGCGCGATCAATCCTGCGGGAGTGACGGATTGATCACCTAGTTTCCCAGCCAGATTTCACACTGGAGGGGTCATCTGAATTGCCGATGATCCGAATGATGAAGGACGGGTCGTGGCAGCGGCCTACCTGATGACAAGAGCTTTCCGTCACTGAGTCTTGGTCAGCTCTGCGGCATCGATGGTCAGACTAAACGGTAATCAGCTCCAGGCCGACAAAAGATCACTGCACTGCGTGCAAATCCTCGCTCGCTGGATGGCGCCAGCATTGCTGTCAGTGCTCGCTGCTTGCCTTCGCGTTTCCCGAATCACCGCGCCTGCCTGTTCTTCACGCCGAGATTACCGGGCTCACCGGGTGAGCCATGGACCTGTCAATATCGCCCCCAACGGCTGGAGACAGGACAATCAATGCAGGCGATTTATTTGACACTTGTAGTGTGCACTTGTTGTGATACATTAAAGTGACAAATACAACGGGCGCCTTCCATGGACAACTCACCCTCCTACGGCTTCGAGGAACTCTGCGGGCTGGTCGACCTGCCACCGCGGACCGTGCGCTACTACATCCAGATGGGCCTCGTCGACCGGCCCGACGGACAAAACCGCGGGGCGCGTTATGCGGCCCGGCACGTAGAGCAGCTTCTCTTCGTGAAAAAGTGGCAGGCCGCCGGACTTGCGCTGGAGCGGATCCGGGAGTTGCTGCATGGCACAGACGACGATTTCCCCCCTCCCCGCCGCAAGGCGCCGGGCGCGGTGGAAGTCTGGAGCCGGCTGCAGGTGGCCCCGGGCGTCGAGTTGAGCGTCGAGGCCGGTGAGGCCGGGCTGAGCCCGGAGCAGTTGCGCAGTTTCTTCAGAAAAGTCCTGGCCGCCCATGAGGAATCCAGGAAAGAACACCACCGCGATATTGGGAAAGGACAAGATGATGAGTGACTTTGGCTTGATGAGGCAGGATTCGGAGGAAATGATCGCCCTCAAGGGGGTCGAGGTGATAACCCGCATCGCCGGACTGCTGGCGGAAACCCGGCTCACCCAGAAATACCGCAACGACACGCCGGACAATCTGGAACTCGCCTACACCTTCCCGCTACCCCTCGGCGCGACCCTGCTTTCCTTCGCAGTGAAGATGAGGGACAAGCACTGCATCGGCGAGGTCATCCCCAGAAGCCAGGCGGAAGTGGACTACGAGGAAGCCATCGCCGAAGGCAATTCGGCTTTCCGGCTCCAGGAGATCCAGCCCGGGATGTACAACGCGACCTTGGGCAACGTCCTTCCCGGGGAGGCGGTTGAAATCATGCTGAGCTACGCCGAAACCCTGGCCTGGAACGGCAATGCGATCCGCTACCGCCTGCCGACCACCATCGCCCCCCGCTATGGCGAGCCCACCGGGATTCAGCCGTGGCAGCGGCCGCTCACCAGCCTCGCCCCGGAATACCCCCTCGCGCTTTGCCTGCATGTGCAGGGCACCCTCGCCCTGAGCGCGGTCTCCTGCCCGAGCCATCCGGTAGCCTTCAAACCCGGTCCGGATTCCTTGCGGGTCACGCTGGCCAGCGGGGCATGCCTGGATCGCGACTTCATCCTCGAGATCCGCAACGAAGAGGTCCAGTCCCTCGGCGTCGCCGCCTCTGCCCGCGACACCCATGTGGCAATGCTGACCCTGCTGCCGCCCGCCGTCGATCATCCCCGAAACGACCGGGATACCGTCTTCGTCATCGACTGCTCTGGATCCATGGCGGGAGACAGTCTGGCATTGGCCAAGGAGGGGCTCCACCTCTCCCTGGGCAGCCTCGATCCGGCGGCGCGATTCGGAATCGTCGCCTTCGGTAGCCGCTGCCTTCACTTTGACCAAGCGCTGCAACCGGCCAACCGCAACAACCTCGACCTGGCCCGGCGCTGGGTCGGTCAATTGGGCGATCTGGGTGGAACTGAACTGGAACAGGCCCTGGAGACGGCCCTCGCTTTCCATGCCGGGCGGCCCATGGATATCCTCCTCCTGACCGACGGACAAGCCTGGAACCTGGGGGGGATCATCGCCAAGGCTCAGAACAGGGGCGTGCGCATCTTCACGGTGGGCATCGGCTCGGCGGTGGCCGAACAAACCGTGCGCAGCCTCGCCGACGAGACTGCTGGCGCCTGCGAACTGGTCTCTCCCAACGAGGACATGTCGGAACGCATCTTCCGGCACTTCACCCGCATGCGCCAGCCGAAAATGGAGGGGTTGGGGATTGCCTGGCCGATGGTTCCCCTCTGGGAGACCCGGCCGGCCACGGGCTGCTTCGCGGGCGATGCCTATACCGTGGCGGCGGCCTTCCCTGCCCCGCTGGCCGGATCGATCCGGGTCGAATTTCAGTTCGCCGATTCGCCCTCCTCCACCCTGAGCGTTCCCATGGCCCAGCCGGAAGACCTCGCCGATGCGATGGTCCGGGTGGCCGCCCGGAAACGTCTGAACCAATTGCCCGAGACCGACAGGCAGGATTGGGCGATCAAATACCAGTTGATCACGGATCAGACCGACTGCCTGATCAAGGTCGAGCGGGCCGGCGCCGAGAAATCCGAAACCCTGCCCCAACTCCAGGCCATTCCCCAGATGTTGCCGGCGGGCTGGGGAGGGTCCAGCAGCGCTCGGTATATGGCTTTCGATCGCGTCGACGCTTGCATCCGTCCGGATTTCAAGGATTTCAGGCAGAACTCGACCCAATCCGACATGGCCTCCTCCTGTGATTTCAGCATGAGCGGCGAAGTGCCAGCCGTAATCAGGAAACGCAATGTCACTGTTGATACGCTCGCCGATATACGGGCTTGCCGGTATTCCCCGTTTATCAGGAAACTCAATTCCCTCGCCGGCCGGAAAATATTCCGCGGCTTGCCGACCTCCGTCGCCAGACTCATAGGCATTCCACTGCCGGACGACCTGCAGAACCTGCTGGATGAATTGGGCCAGGAGGGCGTCACGGAGGAAGCAATTGTCCTCGCCTTTTACCAGGCCATCCTCACCCATGCGGGCCAGGACCGACTGACAGCGAAGTGTCGGGCCGCAGTGACCAAGCTGATTGGAAACCGTCAGGGAGATGCCGACCTGGTCGCCCGATGGATCACCGTACTCGACCAGTTGCATGCCGATGAGGAAAACGGTGCGGGATCCAGCCGTCACGACATTCTGGCGTTCCTCAGGAAACAAGCGGAATAGCCAGCCCCCGGTGGCCGGGTACAAATTCATGGAGACTTAGGGAAACGCTGAACAATTCAGCCCGCCAAGCGTGACGGTGTTTGAATTTCCCGCCTCGCCAAGGAAATGGCTGATTTCTGCAGCCAGGAGACGAGTTTGGCGGGGCATTTTGCTCATTTCCTGTTTTCAGGACGCACCTTGGGTATCAGTGCCGAGCAACGAACCCCGCGCAAGCACCAGATTGGCAAAGCCGAACAGCGAGAAGAGTTGCGCGGTGTTCTTGGCCAGGCCCCGGTAGCGGGTCTTGCGATGGCGAAAGAGGTTCTTCACCACATGGAAAGTTTTGATCGAAACGATAAGCACCAAAGGCGCGGTCATAGACAATCGGCGCATGCAGGTGATTTTGCATGTAGAGAAGGTCGCGCTTAAAAGTGGCGGGGGATCGCGCGCCGAACTTCAGAAGGTCAAGCCGAATTCTGAAACGGCAGCTGAGAAGGATTCCTCGATAGTCGGAAATCATGACGGCAATGCCGTCGAATTCGGTGCCCATGAAAGCGTCTCCAGCACTCCAAGAGCAGAAGGAGAAGGAACTGATCGTCCAGGAAAAGACGGAACCGGGGGGCGAACTGGCCTGGATGGGGGCAATGGAGTATCGGCAACTCCTGGGAGTACAGGAAAGCCCGCCACCGGCACCGGACTGATTCCGAAGTCCGATTTCACCATCACCGCCGACTTGGGCATCGGGGACGGCGGGACAAAAACCAAATTCAGGAACAACCTCGCGGCCATTCGAGTTCTAAAGGAACTCGAAGCCCAGGACCGGAACGACCGGAACGCGACGCCTGACGCGCAAAAGGCGCTTGCGCGCTATGTCGGCTGGGGTGAGACGTCCCCCTCGGAATTGAGTAGCGCGTGACTTTAGAGTCCAGTCCCACGATCAAGGATGATTGGACATGAAGAAGCGATTCAGCGAGGAGTAAGTCATTGGCTTTCTGCGAGAGACCGAAGCGGGGCTTCCAGTTAAAGAACTGTCCCGCCGTCCCCCTTGATGATCTGGGCGGCTGAAATTGTTTCGCAAAATGGCAATAGCTGCGATCAAGGCCCGGACATGATCCGGGTTTTTCGTTCATCGGGATGGCGTCGTCAGATAGAATCTGCGGATCACAATGAATCAGACATGCCCATGAGAACCGTGTACCCATGCGTGTACCTATCGCAAATGTCGATTGTTAAACGTCTAGTAGCGGCGGGCCTTTGCGCCTGCTACTACTGATTTAGATCCAATCTGGAGTGAGGATGGCCGGCAATCTTTACGTCGTTGCGGCTCCCTCCGGGGCGGGAAAGACCACCCTGGTCCGATTGCTGCTGGACGCCGAGCGCGAGGTCCGCCTGTCAATTTCCTGCACGACGAGGCCGCCCCGTCCCGGTGAAGTCGATGGCCGCGAATATCGCTTCCTCGATCGGAAAACCTTCGATTCCATGGTGGACCGCGGCGAATTTCTCGAATGGGCCGAAGTCCACGGCAATTGCTACGGTACGTCCAAGACTTGGATCGAGGAAGAACTGGCGGCGGGCCACGACGTCCTCCTGGAAATCGATTGGCAGGGTGCCCAGCAGGTAAGGGAATTGTTTCCTACCGCGGTCGGAGTCTTCATCCTGCCCCCCTCCCTGGAAGAACTGGAACGTCGCCTGCGGGGGCGCGGAACCGACAGCGCCGAGGTGATCGGCCGCCGCCTTGCCGCTGCCCAGGCCGAAATGCGGCATGTGGGCGAGTTCGACTATGTTATCATTAACAATGAGTTGCAGCGGGCGGCGGAGGAATTGCGCCTCGTGGTCCGCGCTTCCCGGCTGCGTTTCGTCATCCAGCGCCAACGCCACGCCGATCTGATTGACCGCTTGTTGTGATTTGAGGTTTACCTAAATGGCCCGCATTACCGTCGACGATTGTCTGAAAAGAATCCCTAACCGCTTCCAGATGACCCTGGCCGCCACCTACCGCGCGCGCCAGCTCGCCAGCGGTGCCACCCCTCTGGTGGATGCGGAAAAGGACAAACCGACGGTCATCGCCCTGCGGGAAATTTCCCTCGGCAAGGTCGGCCTGGAAGTCCTCAATCGCGGTCAGGCTTGAGGATGAGGGCGGTGCAGACTGATGGATCCCGCTCCGCCGCTGCCTACGCCCTCAGTTGAAGACCCGGATTTCCGGGCCTTCGTCGATAGCCTCGTTTATCTTTCCCCAGCGGAGGTTCGCCGCATCCGGGAGGCTTACGCCTACTCGGCGCGGGCGCATGCGAACCAAAAACGCCTCTCCGGCGAGCCTTACATCACCCACCCCTTGGCCGTCGCCGGAGCGGTGGTCGAGTGGCGAATGGACACCGAAGCAATCATGGCGGCCCTGCTCCATGATGTCCTTGAAGACACCGGGGCCACCAAACGAGAACTGACCGACCTCTTCGGCCGCGAGGTCGCCGAACTGGTGGATGGCCTCTCCAAACTGGACAAGATGGAGTTCGCCTCGTATCACGAGGCCCAGGCCGAAAATTTCCGCAAGATGTTGATGGCCATGGCGCGGGACTTGCGCGTCGTCCTGATCAAGCTCGCCGACCGCCAGCACAACCTGGCCACCATGGCCGCCGTGCGCCCCGACAAGCAGCGCCGGATCGCCTCGGAAACCCTCGAAATCTATGCGCCCATCGCCCTGCGACTGGGACTGAACAAGCTCTACCGGGAGCTCCAGGACAACTGCTTCCGTCTGCTCCATCCCCACCGGGCTGAGGTACTCGCGAAGGCCGTGCGGGCCGCCCGCGGGAACCGCCGGGAATTGCTGGCCAAGATCACCGATGGTATCCGCGGCAAGCTCCAATCTGCGACCATCGAAGCCGACGTTTTCGGCCGCGAAAAGACGCTGTACTCCATCTATCGCAAGATGAAGGAAAAGCAGCTGTCCTTTTCCCAAGTGCTCGACATCTACGGCTTCCGGGTCGTGGTGGGCAGCGTTCCCGCCTGCTATTTGGCGCTCGGTGCCCTTCATGCCCTCTACAAGCCGGTCCCCGGGAAATTCAAGGACTATATCGCCATCCCCAAGGCCAACGGATACCAGTCCCTGCATACCACCCTGATCGGCCCCTATGGCACTCCCGTCGAAGTCCAGATCCGGACCGAATCGATGCACCATGTCGCCCAGGAAGGGATCGCAGCCCACTGGCTCTACAAAGACACCGAGCAAAGCGGGGCCGAACTCCAGATCAAGACCCACAAATGGCTGCAATCGCTGCTCGAGATGCAGAGCGGCGATTCCGCCGAATTCTTCGAGAACGTCAAGATCGACCTCTTTCCCGACGAGGTCTATGTCTTCACGCCCAAGGGCAAGATTCTCGCGCTTCCGCGAGGGGCGACCGTGGTCGATTTTGCCTACGCCGTCCACACCGATGTGGGTAATCACTGTACCGCAGCCCGCATCAACCATGAACTGGCCCCGCTGCGCACCGAACTGAAGAACGGCGACCTGGTGGAAATCATCACGGCGCCGCACGCCAGTCCCAATCCCGCCTGGCTCACCTACATCAAGACCGGCCGGTCACGCAGCAAGATTCGCCATTTCCTGCGCACCATGCAGAACGAGGAGTCGGCCTCGCTGGGCGAGCGGCTTCTCAATCAGGAACTGATGGCCCTGGGCGTCGTGGCTTCGATGGTCCCCAATTCGGCCTGGGAGCAGCTGCTGAAAAACAGCGGGAACAAGTCCCGCGATGAGGTCTTCACCGACATCGGCCTGGGCAAGCGCCTGCCCTCCGTGGTCGCCCGCCGCCTGCTCGCACGTGACGACGCCCCGGCCGCCGAAGGCGGCGGCGCACTCACCATACGGGGCACCGAAGGCATGGCCATTCAATTGGCCAAATGTTGCCAGCCGATCCCCGGCGATCCGATCATCGGTTCCATACGCAAGGGGCACGGGCTGGTCGTCCATACCCATGACTGTCCCACCATCCGCATCTCCCGCTCGAGCGAGCCGCAGAAATGGATCGACGTCGAGTGGGAACCGGAGGAGGGAGCTCTGTTCGACGTCCGCATCCGGGTCGAGGTCAAGAACACCCGCGGCGTCCTGGCCCAGGTGGCGGCGGCAATCGCCGAAGCCGGGTCGAATATCGAGGATGTGTCCATGGATGCCAGCCCGGAACGCTTATTCACCTCCCTGGGCTTCATCATCCAGGTCGCCAACCGGGCCCATCTCGCCCAGGTGCTCCGTGGGTTGCGCCACATCCCGGAAGTGAGTCGAATCTACCGCGACCGTGGAGGCCAGGAATGAGGGACCGCTCCAGTCTCACAAGGCTGGACGACTGATGCGGATCCTGGTGCTCGGCGCCGGCGTGGTCGGCACCGCGAGCGCCTGGTATCTCGCCCGGGACGGCCACCAGGTCACCGTCGTCGACCGTCAGCCCGGCGCCGCCCTTGAAACCAGTTTTGCCAACGGCGGCCAGATTTCCGTCTCCCATGCGGAACCCTGGGCCAACCCGCACGCGCTCGGGCGAATTGCGGCCTGGATCGGCCGCCAGGACGCCCCGCTGCTGGTCCGCTGGCGATTGGACCCGGACTTCTTCCGCTGGGGCCTCGGTTTCCTGGCGAATTGCCTGCCGGGTCGCACGCAAGCAAACGTCCGGGCGATCGTCGCCCTCGCGCTCTACAGCCGGCGCTGCCTGGGGGAGCTGCGCCAGGAACTCGGCCTCGAATACGACCAGTTGCAGCGCGGCATCCTTCACATCTATACCGACGTCGGCGAATTCGCTCAGGCCAAGGCGGCGGCCCGCTTCATGCGCTCCCTCGGACTGGATCGCGAGACCGTCACCGGGGCGCGTTGCCAGGAGATCGAACCCGCCCTGGCAGGCGCCCGCCAACTCATCGTCGGAGGAGACTACACGCCCTCCGACGAGTCGGGGGATGCGCACCGCTTCACCGTCGCCCTCGCCGAGCGGGCCGCCGCCGCAGGGGTCGACTTCCGCTATGGCGTGACCCTCCGGCGTCTGGCCCCCGCAGGCAAACGCCTGGCCGGCGTGGTGGCGGAGACAAACGGAGAAGGCGCGCTGATGACGGCCGACGCCTACGTGCTCGCCCTCGGCAGCCATAGCGCCGGACTCGTTCGTCCCCTGGGCATGCGATTGCCGGTCTATCCTGCCAAGGGCTACTCGGCGACTTTGCCTCTGGCTCCGGACAGCGGCGCTCCTCGCGTCAGCCTCACCGACGACGGGCGGAAGATTGTCTTCTCGCGCCTGGGAGAACGTCTCCGCATTGCCGGAACGGCAGAATTCAACGGCTATAACCTGGACCTCGACCCAGTGCGCTGCACGGCGCTGATGGACCGAACCCGGGAGCTCTTCCCGAACTTGCGCGCTGCAGGAGAACCTCGGTTCTGGTGCGGCCTGCGTCCGGCAACGCCCTCCAATCGTCCCCTCGTCGGCCGCAGTAGCTTGGACAACCTATGGTTCAATACGGGTCACGGAACCCTGGGTTGGACTCTGGCCTGCGGTTCCGCTGCCGCCCTTGCCGACCTGATCGGCGGCCGGCGCCCGGAACCCGAATTCCCGTTTCTCGGATGCTGATCGACACGCACTGCCACCTCGACGCGCGCGAATTCGACAAAGATCGTTCGGACTTGGTCGCGGCGGCGAACCGCGCCGGGGTGGCCGAGATCGTCGTCCCGGGAGTTTCCGCAGCCGATTTTGCTCGCCTGCGGGACTGCTGCCGAGCTTATGCCGGTTGCCACCCCGCGTATGGACTGCATCCCCTCTACGTCCGCGAGGCAGCGCCGGAAGACCTGGACGTACTACGGGATTGGCTGGTCTCCGAGCATCCGGTCGCGGTGGGCGAAATCGGGCTGGACTGCTACTTGCCCGATCTAGACCTGCCTCGCCAGGAATTCTTCTTCGTTCAGCAACTGAAACTCGCGCGGGAATTCTCCCTGCCGGTGATCCTGCACGTGCGCCGGGCCGTCGATCATGTCCTCAAACATCTGCGTCGCATCGAGGTCCCCGGAGGCATCGCCCACGCCTTCAACGGAAGCCGCCAGCAGGCCGAGACCTTTTTAGCGCTGGGATTCAAGCTGGGATTCGGCGGCTCGATGACCTACGCGGGATCGACTCGCATCCGGACTCTCGCGGCAACCCTACCCCTGGACGCCATCGTCCTCGAAACCGACGCCCCGGACATCCCGCCGGCCTGGCTTGATCGTGGCCGCAACACGCCGCAAGAACTGACCGGAATTGCGACCGAATTCGCTCGGCTGCGCGGGATGGACCTGCAAGAAGCGGCGGTGGCTTGCAGCGCCAACGCCCGAAGCGTCCTTCCCCGAATGGGCTAGCCCCTTGGGTTTGATCTGGATCAACAAATAGCCAAAAGGAGGATTGACGCTCTCCAGGTTTGACTTGAGTTAAGAACACCCTACCGCTCCCAGGGATAAATTGCCCGGACCACTCATCGACGAGTTGCCCATGGCTTCCCTTGCTCCCACTCCCGCACACATTTCCAGCCTCATCGTCGCCGCCAGGCCCGAGGGGGGCGCTGCGCTGCAAGCCGCGCTCTCAGCCCTGAAGGGCGTCGACATTCATGCCGTCGCCGAAGATGGGCGGCTGATCGTGACGCTGGAAACCGGATCCGACGAGGCGACCGTCACCCTGTTCGAAACGATACGCCAGCTGCCGGACGTACTGTCTGCGTCGCTGGTGTATCACCGCTATGAAAACAATCCAGACGAGGAGGCCTGAGATGATCGAAATGAAACTGACCCGGCGTGACTTCATCAAGACTCAAGCCGCCGCCGCGGCCGCCACGGTCGCCGGCTTCGGCGCCCCGACGGCGTTTGCCCAACAGAAGGGCAAAAACGACGGCGTGCGCTGGGACAAGGGAGTCTGCCGCTACTGCGGCACCGGTTGCGGAGTGCTGGTGGGCGTCAAGGACGGCCGCGTGGTCGCCACCCAGGGCGACCCGGACGCGCCGGTGAATCGCGGCCTCAACTGCATCAAGGGCTATTTCCTTTCCAAGATCATGTACGGCAAGGATAGGCTGACCCAACCGCTCCTGCGCATGAAGGACGGCAAGTTCGACAAGAACGGCGACTTCAAACCCGTCTCCTGGCAACAGGCCTTCGACATCATGGAGGAGAAGTGCAAGGCAGCTCTCAAGGAAGGCGGCCCGCGCAACGTTGCCATGTTCGGTTCCGGCCAATGGACCGTGTGGGAAGGCTATGCCGCTGCCAAGCTGTTCAAAGCCGGCTTCCGTTCCAACAACATCGATCCCAATGCCCGCCACTGCATGGCCTCCGCCGTCGCCGGCTTCATGCGCACCTTCGGCATCGACGAACCCATGGGCTGCTACGACGACATGGAACATGCCGACGCCTTCGTGCTCTGGGGCTCCAACATGGCCGAGATGCACCCCATCCTGTGGTCGCGCATCACCGACCGTCGCCTCACCGCCAAACACGTCAAGATCCACGTCCTGTCCACCTTCGGCCACCGCTCCTGCGAGCTCGCCGACAATACTCTGATCTTCAATCCCCAGTCGGACCTCGCCATCCTCAATTACGTCTGCAATCACATCATCCAGAGCGGTGCAGTGAACCAGGCCTTCGTGGACAAGCACGTCAAGTTCGCCAAGGGCGTCACCGACATCGGCTATGGCCTACGGCCGAACCACCCGCTGGAAAAGGTGGCCATGAACAACGGCTATCCCGGCGAGGACGGCAAACCCAAGGGCAACCCGAACAACTCGTCGCCGATGACCTTCGACGAATTCAAGGCCTTCGTTTCCGAGTACACCCTGGACAAGGCCCACGAGATCTCCGGCGTTCCCAAGGAAAATCTGGAAGCCCTGGCCAAGGCCTATGCCGATCCCAAGACCAAGGTCTGCTCCTACTGGACCATGGGGTTCAACCAGCACACCCGGGGCACCTGGGTGAACAATATGATCTACAACGTCCACCTCCTGGTGGGCAAGATTTCCGAACCCGGCAACGGCCCCTTCTCCCTCACCGGCCAGCCCTCGGCCTGCGGCACCGCCCGCGAGGTCGGCACCTTCGCCCACCGCCTGCCGGCCGACATGGTGGTGATGAACCCGAAGCACCGGGAAGTCTCCGAAAAGCTCTGGAAGCTCCCCGCCGGCACCATTCCCGACTGGATCGGGCTGCACGCCGTGGCCCAGTCCCGGGCCTTGAAGGACGGCAAGGTGGGCTTCTTCTGGTCTACCACCACCAACAACATGCAGGCCGGGCCCAATGTCAATGAGGAGGTCTATCCCGGCTGGCGCAACCCGAAGGCCTTCGTGGTCCATTCCGACGTCTATCCGACGGTGTCCGCCATGTCCGCCGACCTCATCCTGCCTTCTGCCATGTGGATGGAGAAAGAGGGCGCCTACGGCAACGCCGAGCGCCGGGGCCAGTTCTGGCGCCAGCAGGTGAAGGCACCGGGCGAGTGCAAGTCCGATCTCTGGCAGTACGTGGAATTTTCCAAGCGCTTCAAGATGGAAGACGTCTGGCCTGCCGAACTCCTCGACAAGGCGCCGGAATACAAGGGAAAGACCCTCTACGATGTCCTCTACGCCAATGGCCAGGTCAACAAGTTTGGTCTGGAGGACGTGAAGACGACCAACGAGCACGGCATCAAGGGCTACATGAACGACGAATCCCAAGCGGTGGGCTATTACCTGCAGAAGGGTCTATTCGAGGAATACGCCGCTTTTGGCCGCGGCAAGGCTCACGACCTGGCCCCCTTCGAGGTCTATCACAGGGCACGGGGTCTGCGCTGGCCAGTGGTAGACGGCAAGGAAACCCTGTGGCGCTTCCGCGAAGGCTACGATTCCTACGTGCCCAAGGGCGAAGGCGTACGCTTCTACGGTCATCCGGATGGGAAGGCAGTGGTTTTCGCCCTGCCCTATCAGCCGGCGGCAGAAATGCCGGACAGCGACTACGACCTCTGGCTGTGCACCGGCCGCGTGCTGGAGCACTGGCACACAGGCTCTATGACGCGGCGCGTTCCCGAACTCTACAAGGCGGTACCCGACGCCGTGGTCTACATGAATCCGGAAGACGCCAAGAAACGGGGGCTCGCCCGCAACGATGTCGTCAAAGTGGCGACCCGCCGTGGCGAAATCCAGCTGCGCGTGGAGACCAAGGGCCGCAACAAACCCCCAGTGGGACTGGTCTTCATCCCCTTCTTCGACGAAAGCCGCCTGGTCAACAAGCTGACCCTGGACGCCACTTGCCCAATCTCGAAAGAGACCGATTTCAAAAAGTGCGCGTGCAAGGTGGTCAAGGCCTGAGGCAAGCGTAGAACGGAATAAGGCAATCAGGGAGTGCCGAGCAAGGGTGGGGCCCTGGCCCCACCCGCCGGCCGACGACCATGGCCCCTTCCTCTTCCGCCGCCCGCCGACAATTTCTCGCCGACAGCGCCAAGATGGCATGCGGCGTGGGCATGCTCGGTCTGGGGCTGGGGCTCTACGCCAAGCAGTCCAAGGCGTTGCCGGCGCTCGCCCTGCGCCCCCCCGGCGCCGGGCCGGAGGAAGACTTCCTCGGCGCGTGCATCCGGTGCGGAATGTGCGTCCGTGACTGCCCCTACAAGATCCTCAGCCTAGCCAAGCCCGAAACACCGGTTGCCACGGGAACGCCTTATTTCACCGCTCGCCAGGGCCCGTGCGAAATGTGCGAGGACATTCCTTGTGTCAAGGCTTGCCCCACGGGTGCCCTGAACCACGGACTCACCGACATCAATAAGGCGAAGATGGGACTTGCCGTCCTCATCGACCATGAAACCTGCCTCAATTTCCTGGGGCTGCGTTGCGACGTCTGCTACCGGGTGTGCCCCGTCATAGACAAGGCGATCACCCTGGAACTGGTGCCCAATACCCGCACCGGGCGCCACACCATGTTCCTGCCCACGGTACATTCGGAACACTGTACGGGCTGCGGCAAGTGCGAAAAGTCCTGCGTCCTCCAGGAAGCCGCCATCCGCGTGCTACCTGCAAAACTGGCCAAGGGCGCCTTGGGAGAGCACTACCGGCTGGGCTGGGAGGAAAAGCAGAAAGCCGGCCATGCCCTGATCGACGAAAATAGCATGGTGGACCTGCCGGACCGCCTTCCCGAGGGCGTCACCCTGCCCAATCATGACGATCCGGCCAGCGGAGGCGTCGCGGTTCCTTCGGCACCCCCCGGGATGCCGGGCAGTGTCGCCGGCCCGGTGCCCAGCTCTCCCCCTGGACTCGGAGGTGGCAAATGAGTCCGGCCGTCCCCCGCCGTACTGGTGCGGAAGCCATCGCCACCAAGGGCTGGTGGGCTGCCCACAAGTGGCTGATCCTGCGCCGCTTCACCCAGTTGGGTCTCCTCGCGCTCTTCCTTGCCGGCCCCCTGGCCGGGCTGTGGATCGTCAAGGGCAATCTCAGCTTCAGCCTGACTCTCGGCGCGCTACCGCTGGCCGACCCCTACGTCGTCCTGCAATCCCTGGCCACCGGGCACGTTCCGGAAAAGCTTGGGCTGATCGGCGTCGCCATCGTCGTCGCACTGTATCTGCTGGTCGGTGGTCGCGTCTATTGCAGTTGGGTCTGCCCGGTCAATCTGGTCACCGACGCCGCCGCCTGGCTTCGGCAGCGCCTCGGCCTCAAGGGCAGCATCCACCTCTCCCGGCACACCCGTTATTGGCTGCTGGCCATGACCCTGGTCGGCTCCGCCCTGACCGGCGTTGTCCTCTGGGAACTGATCAATCCCGTCTCCATGCTGCACCGGGGACTCGTGTTCGGCCTCGGCGCCGCCTGGACTATCGTCCTTGCCGTCTTTCTTTTCGACCTTTTCGTCATGAGCCGTGGCTGGTGCGGGCACCTATGTCCGGTAGGCGCCTTCTACAGTCTCCTGGCCCGCTGGAGCCCGCTGCGGGTGAGCGCTCACAAACGCGGCGCGTGCAACGACTGCATGGATTGCTTCGAAATTTGCCCCGAACCCCAGGTGATCCGGCCCGCCCTCAAAGGAGGCGGCACCCCGGTTATCCTGGCCCCTAATTGCACCAACTGCGGCCGCTGTATCGACGTCTGTTCCAAAGACGTTTTTCGCTTCGGCTCGCGTTACGCCCATCCGGTAACGGCATTGCCCGCGGCCTCCGCAGATTTGCCGACTTCCGCCAAGTGACCTGAAAATTTTTAAGGAGGAGCGCCCATCATGAAACTAACATTGAAGACGACTTTTGCCATCCTGGCGAGCGCCGCCTGCTGGACACTCGCTCCGCAGGCGTTCGCCGATGAGGCCCTCAAGGCCATGCGCGGTGCCGACGTTGCGGCCCCCGACCAGGCCCCGGACGCCAAGAACTACCTAGGCGGCAAACCGGGTGGGCAGCAGAAGGTAGCCCGCACCTTCAAGGATCAGCCACCGGTGATTCCTCATGCGGTGGAGAATTTCGACGAGATCAGCCTGGAAGAAAATCAGTGCCTTTCCTGCCATGGTGCCGATGTGTATAAGAAGAAGAAGGCTCCCAAAGTCGGCCAAAGCCACTTCCTCGACCGGGATGGCAAAAAGTTGGACGAGGCGTCGGCCCGTCGCCACAACTGCGTCCAGTGTCACGTGCCCCAGGTGGATGCCCCACCTCTGGTCGGAAACGACTTCAAGGGCGACGTTGCAGAAGCCAAGCCAGCCGCCAAGAAGAAAAACTGATTCCCGGCCGGCGCCTGTCGCAGCACAGGCGGATGTCCGAGATCCATCCCGCAGCGAGGGGAATCCGGTGGATTTCCCTCGCTTTTTTGCGGCTATCTCGGGCAGATTTCCCGAGACGGAGCGGGCCGTTGTTGCCACAATTCGACTCGAGCTGAGAGGCTCTCGGTCCGAACAGGATAAACTTGCGCCTTTCGGAGAATCAGCCCCGCGAGTTGCGGTATTCCCCTCGGGCCAATACGAAATCCTGGCAGAGCACTTACTCAACACACCGGCGGCTCCGAGCACTTCCTCTCTCGTCCGCGCCCTATTGGAGACTTCATGACTCGCTCCCCTCGCCTTTGGCTGACCGTCGCCGCCCTCGGCATCTTCCTGCCTTCCGCCGCCATTGCAGCGGACCGTGGGCGGGCCTACGTCACGCACCAGGACGGCGGAGTTGCCGTCGTCGATATCGCCAGCGGCAATATTGTCCAGACACTGGATGTGGGCGGCCATGGCCCACGAGGCATCGGAGTCACCGCTGACGGCAAGCTTCTCGCGACCGCCAACAAGGATGGCGGCGACCTCACCGTGGTCGATCTGGCCTCAGGCAAGCCCGTGCGGCAGATCAAGATCGGCAAGAATCCCGAATTCGTCCGGGTCCTGGGCGATCGGGCCTTCGTTTCCTACGAACCCGGCGCCAAGGGCGGTCCCCCGCCCAAGCCCGGCAGCGCCGCCGCGGAAGACGACGATGACGACATTCCCGCCCGCATCGCCATCGTGGACCTCAAGCGGGGCAAAGTCCTGCGGGAAATCGTCAGCGGACCCGAAACCGAGGGCATCGAATTTTCTGCCGACGGTCGCCGGATGGCGGTGACCAACGAGGCTGACAACACCATTACCGTTTATGACCTCAAGAATGGGCACCTCCTGAAGACCGTGCCAACCAAGGAATACGGCAACCGCCCGCGCGGCATCAAACGCTCGCCGGATGGCAAAACCTACGCCGTGACCCTGGAATTCGGCGACAAGCTGCTCATGCTCGACGCCAATTTCAAGCCCATCAAAGCCATCACCACCGGCAAGACGCCCTACGGCGTCGCCTTCGACCGCTCTGGCCAACGCCTCTTCGTCGCCACTTCCCGGGACAATGCGCTCCAGGTGTACGACGCCCGCAGCCTCGAGAAGATTACCGACATTCCTGTGGGTCTGCGCTGCTGGCACTTCAGTTTCACGCCTGACGACAAGGAGATTCTGATCGCCTGTGGCAAGTCCAACGAGATTCTGGTCATCGATGCCGACAAGCTCGAAGTGACCCGCAGCATTCCCAGTCCCGGCCTGCCTTGGGGCGTGGTGACCTATCCCAAGGCTCTGGGCAGCCTCGATCAGCCCTGACCCCCCAACCCGGCGGCCCCTTGGTGCCGCCTCCCCTGACTTGAAGAGCATGAAGAACACCCCCAGGAAGCGCAAGGCCCTCTGCATCGCCCTCGGAGCAGCCTTCGCCGGCCACGCGGCCGGCGAAGCGACGGTCCAGTTGCCCACCGTCGAAGTCATCGGCACCACGCCGCTCTCCAGCCTCGGCGTGGCGCGGGAGCAGGTCCCGGCCAACGTCCAGTCGGCCCGCGCCCGGCAGATAAAGGAGAAGGAAAGCCAGAATCTTCCCGAATTCCTGTCCCGCCAGCTGCCCAGCGTGACGGTCAATGAGAACCAGGGCAATCCCTATCAGATCGACCTCAATTATCGGGGATTCGTCGCCTCGCCCGTGCTCGGGACACCCCAGGGGATGTCCGTTTACCTCGATGGCATCCGGGCCAACGAGCCCTTCGGGGACACCATCAACTGGGACATGATTCCCAAGTCGGCACTCTCCTCCCTCGACCTCATTCCAGGCTCCAATCCCCTGTTCGGCCTGAATACGCTGGGCGGCGCCCTGTCGCTACGGACCAAAAACGGATTCGACGACGCCGGCGGCGAAATCGAAGCTTCCGGCGGCAGCTTCGGCCGCCGCAATCTGGACCTCTCCTATGGCGGGCACACCGACCAGTTGGGGTGGTTCGTCGCCGGCAACCTTTTCGACGAGGACGGGTGGCGCGATCATTCCAAATCGAACGCCCACCAGTTTTTCGGCAAGCTTTCCCATCGCAGCGCGAACCTCGATGCCGATCTCAGCCTGATTCATGCCCGTTCCGACTTGATCGGCAACAGCGTCACCCCCGAATCCATGCTCCGGGAGCGGTGGCGGCAAGTGTTCACCTTCCCCGATCGCACCCGCAACGACGTCACCCAGGTAGCCCTTTCCGGCCGCTGGTGGTTGAGCGACAGCACCAACCTGTCCGGGGCGATCTACCAGCGCCGCAGCAAGACCCGCACGCTCAACGGCGACCTCAACGACGAGTACGCCGACAATTTCCCGCTTGTGGCCGAAACGGGCGCCGACAACCGTACCCGGACGCAGCAGAGAGGCACCGGCGCCACGCTCCAGTGGAACCTGGTCAGTGAGCGCCATAGCCTGGCATTGGGAGCCTCCCACGACCAGGCGCGGGTCGCATTCCGCCAGACCACCGCGCTTGGCATGGTCACCCCCAACCGCGGCATCGCGGAAACCGACGATGAGGAACTCGAAAATCAGGTCCACGGTTCAACCCGCACCAGCAGCGTGTTCGTCACCGACACCTACACCATCACGCCCGAATTGCACCTGACTGCCTCGGCGCGCTACAACACCAGCCGGGTCAAGACCGTAGACGAACTCAATCCCTTCCCCCCCAACCTGGACGCCGATTTCGCCTACCGCAAGCTCAATCCCGCCCTGGGGCTGACCTGGCAAATTCTCCCGGCACTCAATGTTTACCTCGGCCTCAACCAGGGAACGCGGATCCCTACACCCATCGAACTGGGCTGCGCCGACCCGCTCAATCCCTGCTCCCTGCCCAACGCCATGGCCGCCGACCCCTTTCTCAAGCAGGTGGTCTCGCGCACCCTGGAGGCAGGCGTTCGCGGCAAACTTGCCGGCGACGTCAAGTGGAATGCCGGAGTCTTCCGCACGGTCAATCGCGACGATATTCTGTTCGTCGGCACCTCCACCAGTGCCGGCTATTTCACCAATTTCGGGCAGACCCGGCGCCAGGGCATCGAGCTGGGCGCATCCGGCACCGCGCACCGACTGGAGTGGAATACCAGCTACACCTATCTGCAGGCCACCTTCCTCTCCGGAACTTGCGTACTGGCGGAAAACAACAGTACGGCGGGGGATGACTCGCGCTGCGGCAGTGACGAAATCCGCGTCTCGCCGGGCGACCGCATCCCCGGACTCCCCGCCCACAGCTTCAAAATCGGCCTGTCTTGGAAGGCGCTTGATTGGCTCCGCCTGGGCGGAGACCTGCAGGCCTTCTCCAGTCAATACGTCCGCGGCAATGAAAACAACAAGCATCGGGCAGGGAATTCCGGCGGCGAGACCTTCGAGGGTTCGGGCAAGGTTCCCGGTTACGCCGTCGTGAACTTCAATGCCGACGCCGACCTGGGTGGCGGCTGGCAACTCTTTGCCAAGATCAACAACCTGTTCGACAAGCGCTATGAAACCGGCGGCATGCTCGCCCAGAACCCCTTCGTCGGCGGCTCCTTCCAGGCCGATCCGGCCGACTGGCGGCGGGAGACCTTCCTGGCCCCCGGCGCCCCCCGAGCCGGCTGGCTCGGGCTGCGCTATCGCTTCGACGGCAAGTAGCCCCCTGTCGGCTTACCCCATGAAAACGGGCCGAGGTGATCTCGGCCCGCGCTATTTTGGCGCCCGTACCGTGAAGGGCTATTGAGCCGGCTTGCGCAGTTTCTCGACGGCGCTCTGCAGCATGGCTTCCATCTCGGAGCCGGGTTCGACCATGGGCAGGAGCTTTTCCCAGTGGCGCAGGGCTTCCGCCCGATTGCCCGCTTGCATGGCAGCGGCGCCTGCCAGGAGCAGGGCGTGGCCATTCTCCGGATCGAGTTTCAAAGCGGCCTCGACCAGTTCGCGGGGCTTGCCCGTGAAACCGGTTTTTCCCGCCATGACGAGGGTCTCGGCGTACTCGGCCATTAGGCTGGCATCCTGGCGGATCAGGCTCTCTCCTTTGCCAAAGGCATCGGCGGCCTCGGCAAGGCGGCCCATGGCCTTGTAGGAGCGACCCAGCATCACCCAACCCTTGGGATCGTCGGGATTGGCTTTGAGGCGCTCGGCCAACCGGGTCACCATCGCCTGGATCTGCTCCTGCGTCACCTGGGGTCGGGCAACGCGGGCTTCCGGATCGAGGGCAGCAGGCGTGCCGAGCAGGCGATAACCCAGAAGCGCAAGGACGGGAACCGCCAGCAGTACGATGATCGCGGTACGCCGACTGGAATTGCGAGGCCCGGCGATGGAATCTCCGGTCCCATCCACTTCCTGGAGCAGACGGTGCTGGAGTTCCCGCCTGGCCTGTTCAAAATCGGCTTCGGCCAGGCTGCCGTCGGTCCGTTCCTTTTCGAGTTCGCTCAGTTGATCGCGAAAGATGGCCAGATTGGCCTCCCGCCGACCGGCAGCGGTGGCGTCCGGTCGCCGGCCAAACCAGAGTGGCGGCAGCAGAAAGGCGGCGACGACGACGATGAGCAGCGTCGCGAATACGGCAAAAAGGGTCATGGATTGCGGGTTTCGTTGAGGAGGGCTTCGGCGCGCCGAGCCTCGTCGGCGGTCAACGGGGCATCGTCGGTGACCCGGCGATTGCGCTGGCCCAGGTAGCGCACCAGCGCCACCAGGCCGACCAGCATGAGAAGCAGGGGTCCGGCCCAGAGCACGAGGGTGGTGGCCTTGACCGGCGGCCGGTAAAGGACGAAATCGCCATAGCGGGCGACCATGAAATCGATGATTTCCTTGTCCGACTTGCCGGCCTGGATCATGCCGCGGATTTCCCGCCGCAAGTCCTGGGCCAACTCCGCATGGGAATCGGCGATGTTCTGATTCTGGCAGACAAGGCAGCGCAATTCTTCGGAGAGCGCAATGAGGCGTTTTTCCGCCACCGGATCGTCGGCCAGGGGCGCGGCATCCTTGGCGCCTGCTACGGCGGCGAGGCAGACCAGGACGAAGGCGAGGAACAGCCGCTTCATCTGGACAATTCCCCGATCAGGGGCAGGATCGTGCCGCTCAAGACCTCCGGTGTGATGGGACCGGTGTGCTTCATGCGGATCAGACCTGCCTTGTCGATGACATAGGTTTCGGGAACGCCATAGACGCCATAGTCGATGCCGACGCGCCCGTCCAGGTCGAGGACCGAGAGGGCATATGGATCGCCGTGCTGACTGAGCCAGCGGCCGGCCCGCTCAAGGCTGAGTTTCTTCTCTTCCTCTGGAGTCATCTTGCTCATGTCGAATTCGCCGTCGCCCCGTACTTCCTTGTAATTGAGTCCGACCAAGGGAACGCTGGCGCGCTTGGAGAATTCGACCAGCACCGGATGCTCCTGACGGCAGGAGACGCACCAGGAGGACCAGACGTTCAGCAGCCACACCTTGCCCGCCATGTCCTTGGGGCCGAAGGATTGGTCCGGCTTGGCCAGGACTGGGAGGGAAAAGGCGGGGGCCGGCTTGCCCACCAGGGGCGAGGGCACGTCGCGGGGATTGAGGCCGAGGCCAACGGCCAGCAGCACCACCAGGGCGACGAACCCGCCGAGTATCCAGAGGTATTTGTTCATGCGTTTTGTGCTCCGGCGGGAAGGCTGGCCCCGACCCGAGCCTTGACCCGGTAGCGACGGTCGAGCATCGCCAGGAGGCCCCCCAGGGCCATGAGAACGCAACCGCCCCAGATCCAGTCGACGAAGGGTTTGTAGTAGACGCGTACCGCCCAAGCGCCCTCGGGCTTGTCCCGCTCTATGGGCTCGCCGAGGGAAACATAGACGTCGCGCAGGAAGCCGGCATCGATGGCCGCCTCGGTCATCGGCATGGCCGACGAGCGGTAAGTGCGTTTCTCCGGCGCCATCGTGCGGACGAACTTGCCATCCACCGACAACTCCACCACCCCCTGGGCGGCGGAGTAGTTCGGACCCTCGACGGCCTTGACGCCCTTGAAGGTGAAGGCGTACCCGGCCACGGTAACCGTATCTCCGGGTTCCATCTTGACGTCCTTTTCGTCCTGGAAGCCGCTGACCAGAGTCACTCCGGTCACGAAGACGGCGATCCCCAGGTGAGCGAGATGCATCCCGTAAAAATGGCGGGGCTGCCTACAGGCAGCCGTCAGGAAAGGCAGACCGGCTCGGGTGCCCTGGACACGCTCGACGAAATTGATCCCAGCGGTGAACACTATCCAGGCAGCCAGCAGGAGGCCCAAGCCGACCAGGGGCGTCCAGCTGCCGTAGGCGAAGGGCAGGGCGATGGCCACCCCAAGGGCGGCCACGAAGGCCCAACGCACGGTGCGCGCAATTTCGGACAGCGAGGCTTCCTTCCAGCGGGCAAAGGGACCGACTCCCATGAGGAAGAGTACCGGCGCCATGACCGGCACGAAGACGGCGTTGAAGTAAGGTGGCCCGACGGAAATCTTACCCAGGTGCAGGGCGTCGACGAGCAGCGGGTAGAGCGTGCCCAAGAGGACGGTAGCGGCGGCGACCACCAGCAGGACATTGTTGGTGAGCAACATGGCTTCCCGGGAAATCAGGCCGAAGCGCCCGCCCAGGCCGACCTTGGGCGCTCTCCAGGCGAACAGGGCCAGCGAGGAGCCGATCACCGTGGCGAGGAATACCAGGATGAAGATGCCGCGGGCCGGGTCGGTGGCGAAGGCATGGACCGAGGTCAGTACGCCGGAGCGGACGAGGAAGGTGCCCAGGAGCGAAAGGGAAAAAGCCGAGATGGCCAGGAGTACGGTCCAGTTCTTGAAGCTGCCTCGCTTCTCGGTCACCGCCAAGCTATGGACCAGGGCAGTCCCCACCAGCCAGGGCATGAAGGAGGCGTTCTCCACCGGATCCCAGAACCACCAGCCGCCCCAGCCCAATTCGTAATAGGCCCACCAGGACCCCATGGCGATGCCCAGGGTGAGGAAGATCCAGGCGGCGGTGGTCCAGGGACGGGACCAGCGGGCCCAGGCCGCGTCGAGTTGACCGGAGAGCAGGGCGGCGATGGCAAAAGCGAAAGCCACCGAAAAACCCACGTAACCCATGTAGAGCAGCGGCGGATGGATGACGAGGCCGGGATCCTGCAGCAGCGGGTTGAGGTCGCGGCCCTCCTCGGCGCCGGGCAGCAGGCGCTCGAAAGGATTGGACGTCAATAGGATGAAGAGCAGGAAGCCGAAGGCCACCAGGCCCAGGGTGCCGAGAACGCGAGCCACCATGGTCTCCGGCAATTGCCTGGAGAAGAGCACGACGGCCGCAGTCCACCAGGACAGCATCAGCATCCACAGGAGGAGCGAGCCTTCGTGGCCGCCCCAGACACCGGCGATCCGATATTGGATAGGCAGGAGGGAATTGGAGTGCTGGGCCACATAGACGACCGAGAAGTCGTTGGTGACGAAAGCCTGGGTCAGGCAGGCGAAGGAAAAGGTGACGAGGAGGGCGAAAACCATCGCCGCGGGTCGAGCGAGGGCGACCCAGGCGAGACGATTCCTGTGGGCGCCAACGAGCGGCAGGGTGCCGAGAATGGCGGCGACGACAAGGGCCAGGATGAGGGCGAAATGCCCGATTTCGGGGATCATGGAGAGAACCTCGGGTTTAGTAACTGGCGGACGGTTTGACCGCTGCGGTGCCGCCCGCTGCTTCGGCGGCTTTCTTCTCCGCGGCCCGGGCATGGGCGTCGCCCACCGCCTTGGCCGCCTCCGGCGGCATGTAATTCTCGTCGTGTTTGGCCAGCACCTCTTGGGCGACGAAGACCCCGTCGGCGACCAGCTTGCCTTGGGCGACCACACCCTTACCTTCTTTGAACAGATCCGGCAGGATGCCCTTGTAGTTGACCGTGAGGTCCTTGTCGGTGTCGGTGACGATGAAGCTCACGGTGACACCGTCGGCTTGGCGCTTGAGGCTCCCTTCCCTGACCAGGCCGCCGATGCGGAAGACCTTGTCCTTGGGCGCCTTGCCGGCGGCGACGTCGGTGGGCGAGATATAGAGGGCGATGTTGCTGTTGAGGGCATTGAGCACCAGGGCGGCGATGATGCCGAGGATGGCGAGGGCACCGCCGATGAGGGCAAGGCGTTTGTGACGGGTTTTCATTCGGAACTGTTTCCGGAAGCGTTGCGCGATTCGGCACGCAACTGGCGTTTCAGAAGGGCGAGGGTATTCCTTCGACTACGGGCGACCAGGAAGGGTTCGGCAACCATGATCAGCGCGGTGACACCAAAGGAGCCCCAGACGTAGCCGGCATAACCGCCCATGGCGAGAAAATCGGCAAAACTGTTCCAGTGCATGATCACTTTTCTCCGGCGGCGAGCAGAGCCTTGACCCAGTCGGTCTGGCGTTCCCGCTCAAGCATGATGGTTCTTACCCGCATCAGCGCGACGGCGATGGAATACATCCAGAAACAGAGCGCCATCAGGAGCATGCCCCAGAGCATGGTGGAGGCCATGGTCGGCGACTTGGTGAGGCTCACCGACGCCCCCTGGTGCAGGGTGTTCCACCATTTGACCGAGAAATAGATGATGGGGACGTTGACCACGCCGACCAGGAGCAGAAGACCGCCGGCCTTGTCTGCCCTGCGGGGATCGTCGATGGCGGCGACCAGGGCCAGGTAGCCGATATAGAGGAAGAGCAGGATCAACTCGGAAGTGAGCCGGGCATCCCACACCCACCAGGCCCCCCACATGGGTTTGCCCCAGAGGGCGCCGGTCCATAGCGAGAGAAAGGCCATCAGGGCACCGGTAGGGGCGAGCGCCTGGGCCATCATGCCGGAGAGCCGGGTATTGAAGGCGAGCCCGATGGCCGCCCAGAAGGCCATCACCAGATAGATGAACATGGACATCCAGGAGGCCGGAACATGGATGAAGATGATGCGATAGCCCTCACCCTGCTGGAAATCTGTGGGCGCAACGAACAACCCCAGCCACAGGCCGGCGATGCCGAAGACAGCAGAGACGGCAGCAAAATAAGGCACCAGGGTTCCCGCCAGGGGATAGAAGGTGGCTGGAGCGGCGAAGCGGTAGAGATTGAAGCGGTCGTTCATTCGAGGGCAATCTTCAAGGCGGCGGCGGCAGCCCAGGGGGCAAAACCCAGGGCAGCACAAGTCAGCGCCGCCAGCAGCGAGAGGTGAGCCTGACCACCCAGGCCGGTCACCGCCGCATCGACGGCTCCGGCGCCGAAAATCAAAACCGGAATATACAGGGGCAGCACGAGGAGCGACAGCAGCACGCCGCCGCCCCGCAGTCCCAAGGTTAACGCCGCGCCGATTCCGCCTATTCCCGAAAGGGCCGGGGTCCCCAAAAGAATCGACCCGGTCAGCACCAGGAGTCCCTCGGCGGAGAGATCGAACTGCAGCCCCAGGATGGGGGCGAGAACCGCAAGGGGGAGGCCGGAAACCAGCCAGTGAGCGATCACTTTCCCCAAGACGACGAGGCCCAATGGGTGAGGTGCCAGCGCCAACTGTTCGAGGGTGCCGTCGCGAAGATCGTCGGCGAACAAGCGCGGGAGCGACAGCATGGTGGCCAACAGGGCGGCCACCCACAGCACGCCGGGAGCTAGTTTTCTGAGCAGGTCGGGTTCGGGGCCGACGCCCAAGGGAAAGAGGCTCACCACGATGATGAAAAAGAAGAGGGCCGAAACGATGTCGGCCTGACGGCGCATGGCCAGACGGAGATCGCGGGCTATCACCGCGGCGACGATGGAAAGCATCAGGAGAGCCGCAATTCCTTGACTGCGCCTGCGGGGATGTCCACCAGCTGATGAGTGGTCATCACCGCCAGCCCGCCCCGCTGCAGATGAGCGCCGATGAGGCCGGCGAGCCAGGCGACGGCGGCAAGGTCAAGGGCGACGAAGGGTTCGTCGAGAACCCACAGGGGACGCTTTTCCTTCACCAGTCTGGCCAGCGCAACGCGCCGCTTCTGGCCCTGGGAAAGGTACTTGCAGGCCAGATCCTCGCGACCGGCCAGCCCCACCTGCTCGAGGGCATCGAGGGCATCGTCCTCGGGCAGTTCCTCTTCCGCGAGGCGTGCGGCAGCCATCAGATTCTCCAGGGGGGTGAGCTCCTCTTTTATAGCGTTCAGGTGGCCCAGGTAGCAGAGGTCGGCGCGGAATTCGTCGGCCAAACTCCGGATTGGCCGACCCTTCCACTGGATTTGTCCGGATTCCGGCGGCAGCAGGCCGATGAGCATGCGCAGGAGACTGGTCTTGCCGGCGCCGTTCTTGCCCTGCAAAAAAAGGAGTTCGCCGGCTTCGAGCCGAAAGCCGACACCCTTGAACAGGCGCCGGTCGCCGCGTACGCACTCCAGGTTGTCCGCTTCCAGCATCAAAAAAACCGCGAAAAATCAGGGCTGAATTATGAGGGCGCCAGTGTACCGGCAGAATGACCGGAATCAAAACCCCTGAGACCTCGACGGGGGAGTGCGATTCCCGCGCCGGCGGGTGGCGCTCGGCCACTTCCTAGGGCAAAGGTCGCCGCAGCCAGGGTTCCAGGGCTTCGGCCGGACCAGGACGGGAAATATAATAGCCTTGGGCGTAGCGGCAACCCATAGCGACGAGACAAGCCATTTGCTCCGCGGTCTCCACCCCCTCGGCGACGACTTCGAGCCCCAGGCGGCAGGCGAGGGAGACTATGGCCGCTACGATGGCCTCCCCATGAACGTCGTTCGCCAGGTCCGCCACGAAACTGCGATCGATCTTGATCTGGTCCACCGGAAATCGTTTCAAATAGCCGAGAGACGAGTAGCCCGTCCCGAAATCGTCGAGGGCGAGAAGGAATCCCGCTCCCCGCAAGGCAGTCAAGCGGGCGACCGCCACTTCGGTCTGATGCATGAGGGACGTCTCGGTGACCTCCAGGCCCAGACTGCCCGGAGGTATTCCCCGGGAACGGGTGGCGGCAACCAGGCGGACGAGGAGGTCATCTTCCGTAAAGCTGAGCGCTGACAGATTGATGGCGATGGTCTGACCGTCCGCGAGCAGGCCGCCGGCCCGCCAAGCCGCAATCTGGTCGCAAGCGAGCGCGAGGACGCGATGGCCGAGGGCGAGAATGAGGCCGCTTTCCTCGGCCAGGGGAATGAAATCCCCGGGATACAAGAGTCCCCGTTCCGGGTGCTGCCAGCGAACCAGCGCCTCCGCACCGGCCAGACGCCCACTGACCAGGTCCACCTTGGGCTGGTAATGAAGCACAAATTCGTTCTGGGAGAGGGCGCGCCGGATTTCGTTTTCCAGTCTCAGCCGCGCGCTGGCTACCTGGCCAACGTCTTCGCTGTAGAAGGCGTGGACGTCCCGCCCGCGCTTCTGGGCAGTACGACAGGTCTGCTCGGCATTTTCCAGGAGAGTTGCGATATCGCCGCCATCCCGTGGGAACAGGGTCAAACCGATCGATGCGGTAATGATCGAGTCCTCGTGACCGATACGCACCGGCTGACGAATCGCGTCGAGCAAGCGGTCGGCCAGTTGGGAAGCGTCGGTTTCACGACGCAAACGGGACAGCAGCACGAGGAACTGATCTCCCCCCGCCCGGGCGGCCACCTCGATGCCTTCCGGCGTATGGACAAGCCCCGCCGAGGTCGCCGACCGAACACATTCGACAATCCGGAAAGCGATCGTTTTGAGCATGGCGTCGCCGGCATCGCTTCCGAGCTGGACGTTGATTTCCTTGAAGTGGTCGAGGTCGATGAACAACAGCGCGCAGCCGGTGGACGTGCGCCGCGCCTGCTCCAGCGTATGGTTGGCGACTTCCAGGAAAAACTGACGCGACGGAAGGCCGGTCGTTATGTCGTGGTACGAAAGGAAGCGCATGCGCTCCTCGTTCGCGACGGCCTGGCTGACGTCCTGGACGATCGCCTCCAGACGCGGTCCCCGGCCGTTGCTGATCGCCCTGCCGGTTTCCTCCAGGGTCAGCACATTCCCCTCCCCATCTCTGCAGCAGTAACGCAACTGGTAACTGCCACCCCGGGTCAGAGCGCGCTCCCGGGCAGTTTCCAGAGCCTCGCGATCCTCCGGAGCGACCTGCTCGATGAGGGCAGCGGGGTGGGTATTGCGTAACTGGTCTGGCGGCAGTCGCAGGAGCAGGGCAAACTGCTCCGAAAAACTGAACCTGCCGTCACGGGGAGACCATTCCCAACTGCCCATGCGGGCGAGCCGTTGGGCGCTGTCCAGGCTGCCTCGGCTGGCCGCCAGCGCCGCCCGCGCGCTTGCCGCCCGAAGATTGAAGCGGACCCGGTGAATCAGCAGATTCCAATTGATCGGCTTGGTGATGAAGTCGTCTGCACCGCACTGATAGGCGCGCTCGATGGATTCCGTATCATCGAGGCCGGTGAGCATCATGATCGCCAGATTCTTGCCCACGTCGCCGGCCCGGAGTCGACGGCACACTTCGAATCCATCGATTCCCGGCATCACGATGTCGAGGAGGACCAGATCGGGGTGGAACTCCGGCGCCCGCTCAATCGCCTCCTCACCGCTAGCCACTTCGGCGAGCTCGAAACCCGCCCTCTGGATCGTTTGGCCGGCCATGGCCCGGAGGACTGCATCGTCATCCACCAGCAGGATGCGGCCACTCGCCAGCTGATTTTCGGGATTCACGGCTTCTCTCCAATGTCCAGCCATTGCGGCGCCAGGGATTCGACTCCGGCACGGCAGCGGTCCAACCCATCCCGCAGTCTCGGAACAAGATGGGGATCGGGTCGCCACTGGCCTGTTTTCAGCGCATTTTCCACCGCCCGGGCGGTAGCTGACAAGGAGAGGGCTCCGACGGAAGCGCTGGACGACTTGAGGGTATGCGCCAAGCGCTGGCAACGGACCAGGTCTTTCGCGGCCTCGGCCTGGGCCAATTCGTCCAGCAAGCGAGCCGATTCGGCGAAATACATGCCGAGAATCCGCCTCGCCAACGAATCGTCGCTTTCGCCGAGATAGTTGCGTAGGACTGCCGGATCAAAGCTCGCCTCTTGCTCGACCACCGGCGGCGGCGCGGACGTAGTCCGACCGGCCTGGGCGGAAGTCGCTCCGGCATGGCGTGACAGCATGCCCTCGATTTGCGCCCGGCTGAAAGGCTTGGCGATGTAGTCGGTCATTCCCGCCGCAAGACAGCGCTCCCGATCGCCGGCCATGGCATTGGCGGTCAGGGCGACTATCGGTAGTCTGGCCAAGGCCGGGCTCTCAGCCTCCCACTGGCGTATGGCCCGGGTCGCTTCATAGCCGTCCATGACCGGCATCTGACAGTCCATGAAAACCAGGTCGAAACGCTGGCCACTTTGCACCGCGACAAGGGCCTCACGACCATTGACCGTCGTGGTGATGCTGCAATCGAATCGCTTGAGCATGGTGGTGATCAGCAGGGTGTTCACAGGATTGTCCTCGACCACCAGCACTGCAAGCCCGGCGACGCGAGTTTCCGGCTGAGGGCTGGGCGGCCCGGGCTGGCGCCCGCGCAAGAGGGCGAGCAGGTCGGCCATCACCACCGGTTTTGGAAGTGCCAGTTCGTCCACAGCCACTCCGGAGGAACTCGCATCGCCGGTCCACTTGAGGGGCACCAGCCGAATGCGGAATTGCTTGCTGTCTGCCCTTTCTGGGAGCCGCCCCACCGAGTCGTCGGCGATCACCAGGTCAAATTCGGTCAGATCGGACGGAACCGCCCCGGAGCCCGTGACACGGCAGCCCAGGGCAGTCAGACTGGAGGTCAGGTGGTGCAGGCCAACTGCTCCAGGATAGATCACCAGCGCGCTATGATCGCGAAGGATGGGCTCCAGGCTCTCGCGTTCGCTGCCTGCTTGCCGAGCCGGTCGGATTGGAAGAACGATCCAGAAGGTCGATCCGCTCCCCGGCGTACTGACAAAACCGGTTCTTCCCCCCATCAGTTCGGTCAGTTGCCGGACGATGGCCAGTCCCAGGCCGGTGCCCCCGAAGCGGCGCGTCGTCGACGCATCGGCCTGGGAAAAGGCTGAAAAGATTTCGCCCTGCGCGGCCGCGGGAATCCCGGTCCCGGTGTCGCGGACGAGGATGGCCATTTCGCCGGGGCCTAGCAGACAGGCGTCGGGCGCATCCCGGGGGTCGTCGGTCACCAGAATCTCGATTTGGCCCGTCGCGGTGAATTTCACCGCATTGCTGATGAGGTTGCCGATCACCTGCTTCAACCGGAACGGATCGCCCATCAGAGTCTCGGCAATCCCTTCGGCCACGTGGCTATCGATAGCCAGCCCCTTGTCCTGAGCCGGCCCGGCGTGAATGCGGGTGACATCCTCGATCAAAGTCCGGACGGGATAGACGGTGTCTTCGACCATTAACTTGCCGGCCTCGATTTTGGAGAAATCGAGGATGTCGTTGATCAGGTGAAGCAGGGTTTTGGCGGAACTGCTGATGGCCTCGGCGAAACGCTGTTGCTGTTGGTCGAGGGGCGTGTCGAACAGAATTTCGGTCATGCCTATGATCCCGTTCATGGGCGTCCGAATTTCGTGGCTCATGTTGGCCAGGAATTGCGACTTCGCCAGATTGGCTTCCTCGGCCTGTTCCTTGGCCACGCGCAACTCCGCGGTCCGCGCGTCCACCTGCGCCTCGAGGTCGGCCCGATGCCGCTGCAATTCCAGATCGCGCGCCTGGAGATCGTCGAGCATCCGATTGAACCCCCGCACCAGGACGTTCAGTTCGGCGACGTCCCGGTTCTCGCGCACCCGTACGCCGGTACGCCCCCCCTCGCCTATGCTGCGCGTCGCTTCGACCAGGTCGACGATAGGCTCGCTGATTCGCCTTTGCAGACGTTTGGCGAGGCGCAAAGCGAAGGCGAAGATCGCAAGCGTGGCCACGATTCCGAGGAGCAGGCTCTCGAGCGTATAGCGCCACATGTCGTGCAGGTCGACGGCTAGCACCAAGCTGCCCAGGCGTTCGCCCTCATGGTCTATGGGCCGCCGCAACCGGACCGCAACGGCAAGCGTACCGATAGGCAATTGACCGCGGGACAATTCCGGCAACTCGGCCGCAGCGTGCAGGTTCGCATTCTGGGGGTAGCTGGCGAGCACGCTTCCATTGTTGCGGACGATCCAGGCCCCCTGGACTTCGCCGCGCCGGTCGAGGGCGGCGAGGATGCTCGCCGCCGCCTCGGCATCGTCGAAACGAATGGCCGCGCTGCTGTTGCGGACGATGACTTCAGCCATGCCCTCGAATTGCCGGACCTGGGCCTTCTGGTCACGGACGGTACTGCTGATGGAAAAGTAAAGCAGGACCAAGGCCAGGCCAAAACCGGTGGTGATGGCGACGATGGTCTGTAATTGCGCCCCCAGGGTGCTCTTGCCGGATGACGGGAGGGGATTCATCGTCTTGGCCTCATCGCGCACGCGTATCGATCACATTGCGGGCCAAGCGCAGAAGCTGAGAACTGGCCTTGAGTTGCGCCTGGGAGAGTCCGCTCAGGTTCACCTCGAACTGCAGACGGTTGTCGCCGGGGACCAGGCCAATCATCCCGCCGATGTCGATGAATCCTTCGGCGTCGCTGACCGTGAGCACCGGTAGGTTCTGCAAACCCCGTAGAAGGGTCACAATTCGGCGGACGTCCGGATCCGAGAAATAAAGGGCGTGGCAACCCTTGGCGTCGTCGATGCCATAAACGCTCCGAACGGCGACCGGGTGTCCCTTGACGATCTTGCCTGAGATTCCCGCCAGATTCGCCGGGCTCTCGCCCCCGAGGACGCCGAGGATCAGGGGAGCCTCCTGGCTGGCGAATGACCGCTCCGGCCAATCGACATAGCGCAAGAAATTGAGGACGAAGGCCGCTCGCAATTGCTGGTCGCTGAACCCGCCCTGCTGGCCGAGGACAGCCGCCCCGCCCGACAGGGCGGCGAGGGCAAGAAAGCCTCGGCGAAGAAATCGGCGGCGCTGGCTCATGCCGACTTCAGAATCGATGTTCCAGTCTTACGTAGCCTCCGCGCGCAATCTTCACCAACGCAGAGGGCAGGTAGTCCGGGACATATTCGAGAACGCGCTCGTGAAGGAGGTTCTGACCGACCACGGAGAGTTCGAGGTTGCGATCTAACTTCCAGGCATAACGGATATCCAGATTGGCCCGGCCTGGGATCGAGAAGGCCTCGATCCGGCTCTTGTATTTGAACCAGAAATCCAGTTGCTGCGAATTGCCCAGATTGTGCTGGGAACGCAGGGAGAACAGGTGCCGGGGAACCCGATCCTCGTCCCGCTGGGCAAGCGCCTCCGACGAGATGTCTCCAAGCCCCTCGGCAACGGCGTATTGCCAGGTATAACTCGGCTGCAATCGCCAGGTCGGCGTGATCTGGGCGAAGGCGGCGAACTCCAGTCCCTGGATTCGCGTATGCTGGCCATTCACCGTCGTAACGAACTGCTGGGCGTAACCCTGGGTGAAGACGGTGCTCAGGTCGAGGGAGCCCGTCACCATGGAAATACCGTCGCGATAGCGATGGACGAAGGCCGTCGCATCGAAGGAGTAATTCGGGTTGAAGCGCCGGCGATAGCCCAGTTCCGCCGCCTCCATGCGCTCCGCCTTGACCCGGCCGCCGCCGTCGCCCTGATAGATCGCCTGGATAGGAAAGGGTTGGGGGCCGGGCGGCACCACCGCCACCACGATGCGGGCATCCATATCGGCCCGCGACGGCGTGCGTGTAGCGCCCGACAGCGCCCCCCACACGGTCTGTTGCGCGTCGGGCGTCCACAGAAAACGGGCGGTGGGCTGAAATGCGGTTCCGGAGAAGTTGTTGTTTTCGAGCCGTGCCCCCACGGTCACTCGGAACTTATCGGGAACCAGGGTGATTTCGTCATTGAAGAAAAGACTGGCCAGGCGGAAATCGCGCTCACCCTGGGGGAAACTCAGATAGGGCGACGATGTGGTGATGCGGTCCCGGGAATGGCGCAGATTGACGCCGACGATCAAATCGTGGCGACCCAGGGGGGCGAAGCGATACTGGGCGTCGAGGTCTACCGTGCGCCGCCTTTCCCGGGCAGCGGATTCCGCATTCACTTCCGTCTGGTTGAAATAGGCCTGCAGGGAGATTTCCGAGCCATCGTCCTGCAAGGCGTCGAGACGTCCCTGGAGATGAGCGCCATGGAGGTGGAGGCGGGATGAGAAGGTATTGACATAACTCGGAGGCCGCTGGGGGTCGGCGAACTGATACACGTCGTCGCCGTGCTGGCGATAGACGTCGCCGCTGAGCATGACGCGCTGCCCGGGCTCCGCGAGAAAGTCGGCCCGGAATCCGGCCATCCCGAAATCGCTTTCGTCGTGGGCTCGCCCGCCCCCGGGGGCGTCGCCCGAACGCCGATCGACGCCCTTGCCATAGATGCGCATGCTGCCACGGTCCCCGAGAGCGAAGCCGTAGCGGGCCGTCACGTTCGCCCTGTCCTCACTGCCGGCCTCCACGGCAATCAGACCGCCCTGCGTGTCGCGCGCCTTGCGGGTGATGATGTTGATGGTCCCATTGACCGCATTGGAACCCCAGGCGACGGCATTCGGGCCGCGGATGATTTCGATGCGCTCGATGTCCTCCAGCGCCATGTCCTCGGCCTCCCAGGCCACTCCGGAGAACAAGGGGGAATAGACGCTGCGCCCGTCCTTGAGGACCTGGAGCTTGTTGGCGAAACGCCCATTGAATCCCCGGGCGGAAACCGCCCAACGCCCGTTGCCTAGCCGGGCCACCTCGATACCGGGTGCCATCGCCAGGACGTCGGCCAGATTGCGGGCGCCGGAGCGGGCGATGTCCTCCTGGGTGATGACGAAAACTGCCGCTGCCACATGCTGTTGATTCTGGGACTTGCGGGACGCACTCGTGATTTCGGTATTGACCAGATCTTCCAGGCTCATGTCGGGAACCGGCAAGGCCGTGTCCGCCATCGCCTGCCCGCTGCTCATGACCGCAGTCGCGGAAATCAGCACCCATCGCCCCCAACTCGCACCCATCGCCGCTCTCCTGAACATTGCGGCAGGGCGCAACGTTCTATGCCTTTAGTAGTAGATAATTTTGGAAGACTACCCGCATTTTCGGCAGCACGTATGTGGTGCTCTCCATGCTCTCGCTCGATTACGACGACACCCTGATGGCCGCCGCCGGCCACCAGGCCGAGGCGATCATCGAAGAGGTCAAGAAGAAGTACAAGGGCAACTACATCGTCGCCGTCGAAGGCAACCCGCCCCTCAACGAAGATGGCATGTTCTGCATCCACGGCGGCCGCCCCTTCGTCGAAGTCCTGAAGGAAACCTGCGCCGACGCCAAGGCCATCATCAGTTGGGGGGCCTGCGCCTCCTACGGCTGCGTCCAGGCCGCCAAGCCCAACCCCACCCGGGCCACCCCGGTCCATAAAGTCATCTCCGGCAAGCCCATCATCAATGTGCCGGGCTGCCCCCCGATCGCCGAGGTGATGACCGGCGTGGTGACCTACATGCTGACCTTCGACCGCATCCCCGAGCTGGACCGCCAGGGCCGGCCCAAGATGTTCTACGGCCAGCGCATCCACGACAAATGCTACCGCCGCGGCCACTTCGACGCCGGCCAGTTCGTCGAGAAATGGGACGACGAGGGCGCGCGCAAGGGCTACTGCCTGTACAAGATGGGCTGCAAGGGCCCCACGACCTACAACGCCTGCTCGTCCATGCGCTGGAACGGCGGCGTCAGCTGGCCGGTGCAGTCCGGCCACGGCTGCATCGGCTGTTCCGAGGAAGGCTTCTGGGACAAGTCCAGCTTCTATGACCGGGTGACCGAGATCAAGCAATTCGGCGTCGAATCCAACGCCGACACCGTCGGCAAGGCCGTCGCCGGTACTGTCGGGGCCGCCATCGCCGCCCATGCCGCCGTCACCGCCCTCGTCCGCGCCCGCCAGAAGGCCGGCGAGAGCGAAAAAATCAGCGATACCGCAGGAGAGAAGTAAATGGCCGCCTACGAAACCCAGGGCTTCAAGCTCGACAATTCCGGCAAGCGCGTCGTCGTCGACCCGGTCTGCCGCATCGAAGGCCACCTGCGGGTGGAAGTGAATCTCGACGCCAACAACGTGATCAAGAATGCCGTGTCCACCGGCACCATGTGGCGCGGCCTGGAAGTCATCCTCAAGGGCCGCGACCCCCGCGACGCCTGGGCCTTCACCGAGCGCATCTGCGGCGTGTGCACCGGTACCCATGCCCTGACGTCGGTGCGGGCCGTGGAAGACGCGCTGGCCATCAAGATTCCCGAGAACGCCAACAGCATCCGCAACATCATGCAGTTGAACCTCCAGGTCCATGACCACCTGGTGCACTTCTACCACCTGCATGCCCTCGACTGGGTGGATGTCGTTTCCGCCCTCAAGGCCGACCCCAAGGCCACCTCGGCGCTGGCCCAGAGCATCTCGTCCTGGCCGCTTTCTTCGCCCGGCTACTTCCGCGACATCCAGAACCGGGTGAAGAAGTTCGTCGAATCCGGCCAGCTCGGACCCTTCATGAATGCCTACTGGGGCAACCCGGCCTACAAGCTGCCGCCGGAAGCCAACCTGATGGCCGTCGCCCATTACCTGGAGGCCCTCGATTTCCAAAAGGACATCGTCAAGATCCACACCATCTTCGGCGGCAAGAATCCGCACCCGAACTGGTTGGTGGGCGGCGTCCCCTGCGCCATCAATCTGGAAGGGACGGGCGCCGTCGGCGCGGTGAACATGGAGCGCCTCAACATGGTCAAGAGCATCATCGACCGCTCCGTCGAGTTCATCGAGCAGGTCTACATCCCCGACCTCGTCGCCATTGCCAAGTTCTACAAGGGCTGGCTTTACGGGGGCGGGCTGTCCGGCAAGAGCGTGCTGTCCTACGGCGACATTCCCGAGAAGGCCAACGATTATTCCGCTTCCAATCTGCTTTTGCCCCGGGGCGCCATCATCAACGGCGACCTGTCCAAGATCCATGAAGTGGACCTCAAGGATCCCGAGCAGATCCAGGAATACGTCGCCCACTCCTGGTACAAGTACCCGGACGAGACCAAGGGCCTGCATCCCTTCGACGGCGTCACCGAACCCAACTTCGTTCTCGGCCCCAACACCAAGGGGACAAAAACCAACATCAAGGAACTGGACGAAGGCGGCAAGTACTCCTGGATCAAGGCGCCGCGGTGGCGCGGCAACGCCATGGAAGTGGGGCCCCTCGCCCGCTACATCATTGGCTACGCCCAGAACAATCCCGAGTTCAAGGAACCGGTGGATGCCCTGCTCAAGGAACTCGGCGCGCCGGTCACCGCCCTGTTCTCGACTCTCGGTCGCACGGCAGCCCGGGGTCTGGAGTGCCAATGGGCCGCCCACAAGATGTCCCATTTCTTCGACAAGCTGATGGCCAACCTCAAGGCCGGCGATCTCAACACCGCCAACATCGACAAATGGGAACCCAGCACCTGGCCGAAGGAAGCCAAGGGAGCCGGTTTCACCGAGGCGCCCCGCGGCGCTCTCGGCCACTGGATCAAGATCAAGGACACCAAGATCGACAATTACCAGTGCGTCGTGCCGACCACCTGGAATGGCGGCCCCCGCGACCCGAAGGGGCAGATCGGCGCCTTCGAGGCCTCGCTCATGGATACCCCGGTGGCCAAGGCCGACGAGCCCCTGGAAATCCTGCGCACCCTCCACTCCTTCGACCCCTGCCTGGCCTGCTCGACCCACGTGATGAGTCCCGACGGTCAGGAGATGTCCTCGGTCAAGGTTCGCTAACCCGGTCCAGGAAAGGAAGCGATCATGCTCTCTCAACAGGACATGCTGGAGGCCGAACGCCACGGCAAACAGGTGCGTTCGATCTACGTGTATGAAGCTCCGGTGCGGCTCTGGCACTGGGTGAATGCGGCCTGCATCCTGGTGCTTGCGGTGACCGGATACTTCATTGGTTTGCCCCTACCCACGGTGCCCGGCGAAGCGGCGGAGAATTTTCTTCTCGGCTACATCCGGTTTACCCACTTCGCCGCCGCCCACATCTTTGCCGTCGGCCTGGTCGGAAGGGCCTACTGGGCGTTGGTGGGCAACCATCACGCCAAGCAGATCTTCCGCCTGCCGATCACCAACGCCCAGTGGTGGGGGGAGGTCTTCTTCGAACTGCGCTGGTACCTCTTCCTGGAGAAATATCCGAAGAAGTACGTGGGCCATAATCCCATGGCCCAGCTCATGATGTTCTTTTTCTTCACGCTGCTGGCCTTCGGCATGTTGTTCACGGGCTTCGGCCTGTACAGCGAGGGCGCCGGCCATGGCCACTGGAGCGACACCTTGTTCGGCTGGGTCATTCCGGCCGTCGGCGGGTCGATGCAGTTGCACAGCCTGCACCGCCTGGGCATGTGGATCATGATGACCTTCGTGGCCATCCACATCTACGCAGCCGTCCGCGAAGACATCATGAGCCGCCAATCCCTGATCTCCACCATGATCAGCGGCTGGCGGATGTTCAAGGATTGAGGATGCCGCGGAGAGTCTCCGAACTCGTCCCGGCGCCCTCGATCAGGGTCATCGACTTCCTTGCACGCTCCCCGGCGGGCACCTCTGCGCCCCCGGGGATTTTTTTCCGATGGAACATCATGAGCCAGTCCCAGAAACGCATTCTTGTCCTCGGTATCGGCAATCTCCTGTGGGCCGACGAGGGTTTCGGCGTCCGCTGCGTCGAGGCCCTCAACGCCGCCTGGCGACTGCCCGCCCAGGTGACGGTCATGGACGGCGGCACCCAGGGCCTCTACCTACTGCCCTACGTGCAGGAAGCCGATTGCCTCCTGGTCTTCGATGCCGTCGATTACGGCGACGCCCCGGGCACCTTGCACGAAGTCGTCGGCGCCGAAGTGCCCCGCTTCATGGGCGCCAAGAAAATGAGCCTGCATCAGACCGGTTTCCAGGAAGTGCTGGCCGCGGCCGACCTCACCGGCAAGCTGCCGGAGGAAATGGTGCTGATCGGCGTACAGCCGGAACAATTGGAGGATTTCGGCGGCAGCCTGCGCGACGTCGTCAAGGCCCGCATTCCCGAAGCCCTGGCCCTCGGCGGTGCCTGGCTGGAAAGGTGGGGGGCCGCACCCGAAGCCCGCATGGGCGACGCCGACCCGATCAACGATCAGGCGCTTGCCATGGACATCTACGAATCCCAGAGGCCGCCAGCCGACGTGGCCTACCGGCTGGGCGACGCCCGTTTCCTGAATCAGGAGCATGCCTGATGTGCCTCGGCGTCCCCATGAAAGTCCTCTCCTGTTCCGGCCTGATCGCCGACTGCGCCGGTCGCAGCGGGATGAGCCGCATTGACCTGGCACTCGTGGGCGGCCAGCCTCCGGGAACCTGGCTGCTCACTTTCCTGGGCGCCGCTCGGGAAGTCATCGACGCCGAGCGCGCCCGGGTCGTCGACGCTGCCCTTGACGCCCTGGATGCGCTGCAGGACGGCCAAACCGACCTCGCTGGATTTTTCGCCGATCTCGACCGAGAGCCCCAGTTGCCCGATTTTCTAAAAAAGGAAGCCGCA
>Ga0268298_10000877_pt1 | contig 37498 bp, 38 predicted proteins | sample WWTPWeurt_MetaG_FD_194462 | JGI IMG/M metagenome (GOLD analysis project Ga0268298, IMG submission 194462) | Activated sludge microbial communities from WWTP in Nijmegen, Gelderland, Netherland - WWTP Weurt | ecosystem: Engineered > WWTP > Aerobic digester > Activated sludge | place...
CAACGCAGCCTGGACGCTGGGCGGCTCGCCATTCCTCACCCGCGAAGGTTCGCTGAGCCAGGCGCTGGCCGAGGCCATCCGCGCCGAGACCGGCCTCACGCCCACGCTCAGCACCACGGGCGGCACCAGCGACGGCCGCTACATCGCCAAGGCCTGTGAGCAGGTGATCGAGTTCGGCCCCATCAACGCCACCATCCACCAGGTGGACGAGTGCGTGAACCTGGCCGACATCGAACCCTTGAAGAACATCTATCGCCGAACGTTGGAATCCTTGTTGCGATGAAACTGATCGAGACCATCGAGCAGCAAAGCGCCCGCCTCGATTCGGCGGGCGTTTCGTTTGGCCATGGCACCACCAACGCCTTCGACGAGGCCGCCTGGCTGGTGCTGTGGCGCCTGGGCCTGCCGCTGCACGCGCTGGACGAGCACGCGCAGCGCGAGCTCGATGCCGACGAGCAGGCCGCCGTGCAAGCCTTGGTGGCGCAACGCATCGCCACCCGCCAGCCGGCTGCCTACCTCACCGGCGAGGCCTGGCTTCAAGGCGTGCCCTTCACGGTGGACGCGCGCTGCATCGTGCCACGCTCGCTGATCGCCGAATGCCTGGCCGATGGCGAGATCGACGTCTTTCTGCCCGACGCCATCGAGCGCGTGCTCGATCTGTGCACCGGCAACGGCAGCCTGGCCGTGCTGGCCGCGATGGCCTGGCCCGAGGTGGTGGTGGACGCCACCGACCTCAGCGCCGATGCGCTGGCCGTGGCGCGCATCAATGTCGATCGCCATGGCCTGGCCCAACGCATCAGCCTGCACCAGGGCGACGGCCTGGCCGCAGTGGCTGGCCGCAGCTACGACCTGATCCTGTGCAACCCGCCCTACGTCAACAGCGCCAGCATGGCCGCGCTGCCGGCCGAATACCGCGCCGAGCCCGAGCTGGCCCTGGCCGGTGGCAGCGACGGCATGGACTTCGTGCGCGCTCTCTTGCGCGCCGCCCCGCATCACCTCACCGAGCACGCCGTGCTGGTGCTGGAGATCGGCCACGAGCGCGAGCACTTCGAACGCGCCTTCCCAACGCTTGAAGTCGTCTGGCTGCCCACCAGTGCCGGCGACGACCAGGTGCTACTGATTCCCCGAGCGTCCTTGAAATGATCCTCATAAAGAACCTGACCCTGCGCCGCGGCGTCAAGGTCGTGCTGCAGGACGCCAGCGTCACGCTCAACCCGAACGACAAGGTGGGCCTGGTCGGCCGCAATGGCGCGGGCAAGTCCTCGCTGTTCTCGCTGATCGCCGGCCGGCTGCATGCCGACGCGGGCGATGTGGAGATGCCACCGCGCTGGCGCATCGGCGAGGTGGCGCAATCGATGCCCGAGACCGACGAGCCGGCCACCGATTTCGTGCTCGACGGTGACCTGCCCCTGGCCGAAGCTCAGGCCGCGCTGCGCCTGGCCGAGGACAGCGAAGACGGCCACGCCATCGCCGAGGCGCACATGCACCTGGAGCAGGCCGGCGCCTTCGATGCGCGCTCGCGGGCGCAATCGCTGCTGCTGGGCCTGGGCTTCCGCACCGAGCAGCTCGACGCGCCGGTGAACAGCTTCTCCGGCGGCTGGCGCATGCGCCTGCAGCTGGCGCGCGCGCTGATGTGCCCGGCCGAGCTGCTGCTGCTCGACGAGCCCACCAATCACCTGGACCTGGACGCGCTGGTCTGGCTGGAAGGTTGGCTCAAACGTTACACCGGCCTGCTGGTGATCATCAGCCACGACCGCGAGTTTCTCGACGCCATCACCACCGTCACCCTGCACCTGGACAACGCCAGCCTCACGCGCTATGGCGGCAACTACACCACCTTCGAGGAGATGCGCGCCGAGCGCATGACCCAGCAGCAGGCGGCGCTGGCCAAGCAGCAGGACAAGATCGTGCACCTGCAGCGCTTCATCGATCGCTTCAAGGCCAAGGCCTCCAAGGCCAAGCAGGCACAAAGCCGCGTGAAGGCCCTGGCGCGCATGGAAAAGCTCGCGCCCGTGCTCACCGACAGCGAGTTCGACTTCGAGTTTCGTGAGCCGGCCAACCTGCCCAACCCCATGCTCGCCATGCAGGACCTGGTGTGCGGCTACGGCAGCACCGCCATCGTCCGCAACGTGGAGAAGACTGTGCTCGCCGGCCAGCGCATCGGCATCCTGGGCGCCAACGGCCAGGGCAAGTCCACGCTCGTCAAGACCATCGCCCACGCACTGCCACCGTTGGGTGGCACGCTCACCGAGGGCAAGGGCTTGGCCATCGGCTACTTCGCCCAGCAGGAGCTCGATCTGCTCAGCGAGGACGACACGCCGCTGCAGCGAATGGTGCGCCTGGCCCGCGACGTGAGCCCCTCGGCCAAGGAGCAGGAGCTGCGCAACTTTCTCGGCAAGTTCCGCTTCACCGGCGACATGGTGCACCAGAAGGTGGGCACCTTGTCCGGTGGCGAGCGCGCCCGCCTGGTGATGGCCACCATCGTCTGGCAGCGCCCCAATCTGCTGCTGCTGGACGAGCCCACCAACCACCTGGACCTGAACACCCGCGAGGCGCTCTCGATCGCGCTGAACGAGTTCGAGGGCACGGTGATGCTGGTGAGCCACGACCGCGCCCTGCTGCGCGAGGTGTGCGACGAGTTCTGGCTGGTCACCTCGGGCGGCGTGCTGCCCTTCGATGGCGACCTGGACGACTACCAGCGCTGGCTGCTCGATGTGTCGCGCGCCACCGCGCGGGGGCAACCCACACCGCCAGTGCCGGGCAGCACGCCGGTGGTGGCGGAGCCGCCCGTGGTGGCCACCAAGGCCGCCGACAACGGCCGCTCCGGCAAGGCTGGCAAGCCAGCTGCATCGGCCGCATCGGCGCCCAGCCCTGCCAAGCGCGAGGACCGCAAGGCCTCGTCGCAAGCCCGCGCGGAGTTGGCTAACCGCACGCGGCCCATGCGCCAGGAACTGCAGCAGATCGACACGCGCCTGGGCAAGCTGGCCACCGAGCGTGGCAATCTCGAGGCGCAGATGGCCACTGGCACCCTGCCCGGCGCGGACATGGCCGACGCGGGCCGCCGGCTGAACCACATCGCCGCCGAGGTGGCCATGCTGGAAGAACGCTGGCTCGAACTGCAGACCGAGATCGAGACCCTCGGCGCCCAGCTCGGCTGAGGCAACTGGCGAGCGGCGCGCAGTTCGCAACGCGCCGCCCGTCCAACACTTTCCGCCTCGCCGCATGGCCCTGCCACATGCGCCAATGCCCACATAGATTGTGTGCAATTGAATTGTGGGCGATGATTCAGCCATGCCACGGTCTCGCCCCCCATCCTCTGCCGCCGACAACTGGCTGGCGCTCGACCACCAGCTCTGCTTTGCGCTGTACTCCGCCTCGCTGGCCATGACCAAGGCCTACAAGCCCTTGCTCGAGCCCTTGGGCCTCACCTACCCGCAATACCTGGTGATGCTGGTGCTCTGGGAAGGCGATGGCGTCACCGTCTCGCAGGTGGGCGCCCGCCTGAGCCTGGACAGCGGCACGCTCACGCCGCTGCTCAAGCGCCTGGAGGCCACCGGCCTGCTGCAGCGCCTGCGCGATGCCGCCGACGAGCGTCGCGTGCTGCTGCAACTCACCCCCGCCGGCCGCAAGCTCAAGGCGCGCGCGGCCAGCGTGCCGCAGACCATCGCCTGCGCCACCGCCTGCGAGCTGCGCGACATCAGCCAACTGGCCACGCAACTCAAGCAGTTGCGTGAGCGCCTCACCGATTCTCCCCAGCGCGCGGGCTGATCCGCCCCGCCGCACCCCACCCTGCCTCTTTGAAAGGAAGCAACCATGGCCCTCGACAAAGTCCTCTACACCGCCCACGCCACCGCCACCGGTGGCCGCACCGGCACCGCCGAATCGTCCGATGGCGCGCTGAAGGTGGCGCTGTCCACGCCGAAGGAACTCGGCGGCGCCGGCGGTGCGGGCACCAACCCCGAACAGATGTTCGCGGCCGGCTATGCCGCCTGCTTCATCGGCGCCCTCAAGGCCGTGGCCGGGCGCATGAAGATCAAGGTGCCGGACGACGTGTCCATCAGCTCCGACGTGGGCATCGGCCCCATTCCCGCCGGCTTCGGCATCCAGGTGGCCATGCGCGTGAGCCTGCCCGGCATCGAGCGCGCCCAGGCCGAAGCCCTGGTGGCCGCCGCGCACCAGGTGTGCCCCTACAGCAACGCCACGCGCGGCAACATCGACGTGGCGCTGTCGGTGGTCTGATCGACTTGACCAAGGGCCGATGCGTGCGGGCTGCTCAGCCCCCGCGCATCAGCGCCAGCATCAGATCGATGCGCGCCTGCCAGGGCGAGCCGGCCGACGCAGCCGGCAACGCGGCGCCGCGTGTGCTGGCGGGTGATTCCACGATCACGCCCTTCGCGCAGCGCGTGCTGCGCACCACGGGCACACCGGCCGCCACGGCACGTTCGAGCGCCGACTGCAAGGCCTGGTGCACCGAGCCATTGCCGGTGGTGGCCACCACGATACCGCGCACGCCGGCTGCGCACATCGCGTCCACGCCGGCGCCGCCCAGGCCCGCGTGGCTGGGCATCACCGCCACCCAGGGCCAGGCATCCGGTTGCGCCGAGATCGCTGCCAGCCCCAAGGCCTCACCCTCTGGCCACGGCCTGAAGCGGCGCAACTGCCCCTCTTCCACCAGGCCCAGCGGCCCTGCATCACCTGAATCGAAGGCGTCCAGCCGATAGCTGTGCACCTTGCGCACGTCGGCGGCGGTGTGCACGCTGCCCGCCAACACCACGACCACGCCGCGCGCACCGGGCTCGCGTGCCACAGCCACCGCATCGCGCAGGTTGGCCGGGCCGTCGGCACTCAAGGCGCTGGCCGGGCGCATGGCGGCGGTGAGCACCAGCGGCTTGGCGGGCGCGAGCACGCGGTGCAGAAACCAAGCGGTCTCCTCCAAGGTGTCGGTGCCATGCGTCACCACCACGCCGCACACATCGGCACGCGCCAGGTGGTGCGCTGCGCGCTGCGCCAGGCGCTGCCAGGTGGCGTGGTCCATGTCCTTGCTGTCGAGCTGGGCCACCTGCTCGCATTCGATCGGCTGGCCCTTCAGGCTCGGCACAGCACTGAGCAGATCGGTCACCGAGCGTTGTGCTGCGGTGTAGCCCACGTTGTCGGCAGGGTCGGTGGCCGTGCCGGCAATCGTGCCGCCGGTGCCCAGAATCACGATGGTGCTTGGCATGGAGCTCACTTCTGGATAAAAATACAGTCACTGGATAAAACCGCAGTCAACCCTGGGTGGCCGTTAGGCGCCCGGTGCCCAACAGGAGTTCCGATGGACGAAGGCCCCAAGCTCACCGCCCGGCAACAGCAGATTCTCGATCTGGTGCAGAGCGCGATTGAACGCACCGGCGCACCGCCCACGCGGGCCGAGATCGCCGCCGAGCTGGGCTTTCGCTCGGCCAATGCCGCAGAAGAGCACCTGCAGGCCCTGGCCCGCAAGGGCGTGATCGAGCTGGTGGGGGGCACGTCGCGCGGCATTCGTCTGCAATCCGACACCTTGCGCGCCCTCAACCAGGCGCGCGGCAAGCAATTCTCGCTGCCCCTGCCCGGCATCGCGCAGCTCACCCTGCCGCTCGTGGGCCGCGTGGCCGCCGGCAGCCCCATCCTGGCGCAAGAGCACATCGATCAAACCTTCGTGATGGAGGCCAGCATGTTCTCGCGCCGCCCCGATTACCTGCTCAAGGTGCGCGGCATGAGCATGCGCGACGCCGGCATCATGGACGGCGACCTGCTCGCGGTGCAAAAAACCCACGAGGCCAAGAACGGCCAGATCGTGGTGGCGCGCCTGGGCGACGAGGTCACCGTCAAGCGCCTGCACCGCACGCGCCATGGCATCGAGCTCTTGCCTGAGAACCCGGATTTCAAGCCCATCATCGTCTCGGCCGACAACGCCGAGTTCGAGCTCGAGGGCGTGGCCGTCGGGCTGATCCGCAACACCATGCTCATGTGAGGCGGGGCATGGCAGTCAAGGCCCCCAAAGTGCCGAGCCCGGCGCATTGCCAGCGATTGGAGGATCTGCCCAACGTGGGCCCGTCCATCGCCAACGATCTGCGCTCGCTCGGCATTCAGCACCCGCGCGAGCTGGCGCACCAGGATGCCTTCGTGCTCTACAGGGCGCTGTGCACGCTCACCGGCAAGCGGCAAGATCCCTGCGTGCTGGACACCTTCATGGCCGCCACCGATTTCATGCGTGGCGCCACACCCGAGCCCTGGTGGCGCTACACCGCGCAGCGCAAGCGCCTGTACGGGGCTGTATGAGGAGAGGGCCCGCGCCAGCGGGCCCTGGGTCGGTCAACGCCCGGTGATGTTGACGTGGCAATCCGAGCAATTGCGATTGCGGTGATCGCTTCGGTCATGGATGCCGATCAGCCCCGGGTTGTTCTTCGCTTCGTGGCATTGCACGCACAGGCCCGTGTTGGTGGCTGGCAATCTCAGGTCGTAGCCCAAGCCACCCGTGCCGCGCAGCGCCATGCGCGATGGCCCGCCCGACAGTGCCGACGCCGAGCTGTCCTGCGTGTGGCAGTTGCCGCACTGCGCGGTGCCGCCGATCGCCGCACCCAATGCGCTCGCGCGCGGTTCCACACCGTGGTTGATGGTCTGGTAGGTCTGCACCGGCACCACCTGCGCGCCACTCGGCAAGGGTGAGCCCTGCAGCGGGCAGAGTTGGTCGATCTGCGCCTCGGTCGCAGCCGGATTCATGCCCAGCGCCACCGCGCGGCAGAAGCTGCCCGTGCGAAAGAACTCGAAGGTCGACTGCGGAATCAAGGTGTTGCTGGCCGTGCTGCGCGCCAGCTTGCCCCAGTGCTCCTTCATCGGGTAGATCTTTGCCGCAGCGGTGTTGAGGGCTCCGTTCGGGCGGCCCATCACATAGGCCGCGGTGCCCACGGTCATCTTCAGCGCCGTCGCGATGTTGGCGGGCAGCGGCTTGGTCGGCGTGTTGGTCAGCGGCTCGGTCAGGTAGTAGACCTGGCTCGTGCCGTCAAACCACTGGTAGGAGGGGCGCACCGGTACCGGCGGCACGGCGGTGCTGCTCTTGAGGTCGTCCGGCAGCCAGCCGCCGCGGCCGTTGCAGGCCACCTGGGCCACGTGCGGGCTCTGCCAATCGCGGGCCATCTCGGTGGCCACGCCCTTGCCGAAGCTCGGGATGTGGCAGGTCTGGCAGGCCACCTTGGCCGCATGCCGATTCAGGCGGGTGCCCAGTGTGGTGTTGCCACTGGCCACCGTGGACGTGTGCGGCGTGGCGTTGTGGCAGCCGGCGCTGTCGCAGGTCAGGCGTGTCGGCACGTCGTTGGCGCGCAGGTCCAGCCCGCGGCCGCGCACCCGGTGCAGCGTCTTGCCCGCAGCGTCGTTCACGTTGTGGCAATTCGAGCAGGTGAGGTTTGACCCGCCGGCACCGGCACTCATGTGACGATCCAGGCTGTTGTCGACGCTGGCCGCGTTTTGCGAGGACAGGTCACCGCGCTTGGCACCGTCGGCACCGGCCGCGCCGGCGTGGCAGTTCAGGCAAGACTGGCGCGTGGTGCGGTGCACCTGGCGAGCTGCCTCTTCAGTGGTGAGCGTCATGCCCGGCACGGGCACGCCAGCCGGCAGCGGGATCACGCTGCCGGCGGCGCCCGAGGGCCGGTACATGAAGTCGCGCCGCACCAGATCAACGTTGGGAATGCCCAGCAAGCCGGAGCGGATCACCGTCTGCCCGGGCGCTGCCACGAGCAGGCCGGACGGGTCGAGCATCACGTTCAAGAGCTTGAGGTCGCCAAAGCCGTAGCCGGTGGCCGTCCAATCCGGGAAGCGCTTGTAGGCCTGTTGGTGGCAGGTCAGGCAATCGATGTTCGCCAGCTCGGTGAGTTGGCCTTGCGTGCCGGCGCCGAGCGCCGTGAACTGGGTCGGCGTCAACGGGAATCGCCCATTGCCGACGTGGCAGTTCGAGCAGGCAAAGCGGGGCGAGTTCTCGTGCGTGCCGCAGTAGCTGTTGACAGCCAAGGCCGCACCCGAGCCCCCCGGCTTGCCAGCCGGACCTTCACCGGCATTGCCCGCGATGTTTGTGACGAAATCGGTCGGGCCGTTTTGCTGATAGTGCAAGGAGCCATGCATCTGGCGCGCCTGGCTTTCATGGCAGCTGATGCAGGTCTGCGGACCGAGGTAATTGGTGATCGTGGCGTGCGCCACGGCGGCGCTCGAAGTACCCGCATCGAGGATGGTGGCCACGCCTTGGGCCACGGCCAGGGTGGCATTGGTCGGCGCACTCAAGGCCACGCTGAAGCTCTCGTTGCCCTCCACCACGCTGTCGGCCAGCGTCGTGACGGTGAACGGCTGGCTCGTGCTGCCCGCCGGGAAGCTCAAGGTCACGCCGCTGCGCGGCGTGTAGTCACCAGGCGCCACCGCGCTGCCGTTGGCGGTGTTGGCCAACACCGTCACCACCTGGGCACTGGGTGCCGACAGGCTCACCGTGAAAGTGGCGATGCCGCCCTCGGTGACACTCACCGAGCTGATGCTCAGGGCCGGCGTGCCTCCGGTCTGGCCCACGTTGGTGAGCGTGCCAACGCCCTGGGCGGTGGCGATGGTGGCATTGGTCGGCGCACTCAAGACCACTGAAAAGGTTTCGGTGGCTTCGGCCAGCGCGTCGGCCCGCGTCACCACGGCGAAGGTCTGCACCGTGGTGCCGGGCGCGAAGCTGAGCGTCTGGTTGCTGCGCGCCGTGTAGTCGCCGGGCGCAACGGCGGTGCCGTTCGCCGTGTTCACGACGACGCTGACGGTCTGCGCGCTCGCGGCCGACAAGGTGACTGCAAAGTTCGCCGTGGCGCCCTCGGCCACGGTCACGCTGGCGATGCGCAGGCTGGGAACGACACCGGCTACCGGGCCGCAATTGGCCGGGCGATTGCGCACGTCGCGTTCAATCGGCGAACTGCCGCTGCCCGACTGTTCGGCCCGCACGCGGCAAGGCACCTGTGCGGGGCGGCGAATCCGCTCGCGCCAACGGTCGTCCTCAACCTGATCGGTACCCAGCACCGCCCCGTTGCCCACATTGCGCACCGTCACGGCACGCCCGTTGCGGCCCCGGCCCTCCACGGTCAGCCGGCCACCATCGTCACTGCTCCATTCAGCAGAGGTGATCGAAAAAGTGTCCGCGATGGCCTGCGAGGCCGGCATCATCAGCCAGACCAAGGCGAGCATGGCCTGGCACAGAAGCGACCCGCGCCAGCCCGGCCACGTGATCGCAAAGTGGACGAGGCCCTCAGGCGCATGCGCGCCCTCTCGTGAACCGTTCATGTTTATCTCCTGGGTGCGCTTGCGTGGGCTCGAATCCCGAGCTGCCGTCTTCATCTGCGGGCCCGGTGTGCGATGCAAATCGACACGGGCCGCAACAGAGAGGCCACGCTACGTGCAGGGGAATTCGGTCGTCCGTTCGCCGGCGCACTTAGCGCGCGGCGGCGATGTTTCGGCGGGTAACAGTACCCGCCACGGCCGGCCCACGCCAAGCAGGCGCAGGTGCTCAGCCCCGCCCTGACGGCGGGCCGATCGAACCCAGGATCGTGGTGCTTCTGGCGGCCGCGCTACCCGCCGCTCGCAGGACGCACCACCAGCACGTTCGCGCCACCCTCCCGGGTGCCCCACAGCGGCACGTACTCCACCGCCGCCCAGCGCGGTGCAAAGCTGCGGTACAGCGGAGACCAGGGGATGCCACTCTGGCCGGTGCTGTGGATGATCATCGACTTGGTCGGGTCGGCCAGGTCGTAGAGCGCGCGCAGGCTCGGGCCATGCTCGTCGAGGTAGAGCTCGCCGGTGCTCGGGTCGGGCCGCAGGCTCACGCGGGCCACGTTGACGGTGTAGGTGTCGCCGCCCATGGGCGTGCGCACCTCGAACCAGCGGGCCAGAGCTTTAACGTTTGAAAACGGGCGGTGCTCCGATCGAGCCTGGTGGGCCTGGCCCCAGCGCCAGGCGGCGGGGTCGGCGCCTTGCAGGGCCTGCAGTTCATTCAGCGCGTCGGTGAGTGCGCTGTCGGCCTGGCTGGCGCAAGTCTCGGCGGCCGGCGTGGCCTTGTCATCGCACCACCAGGCGTCGTTGCGATCGAGCACCACCTCCAGCGTATCGGCATAGCCGCGGGTGGCGAGCGTGCGCTCGTACAAGTCGGCGCCGATCTCGTCGGCCAGCACGCGCCGCGCCAGGTGGCGCGACCAGGACCAGAAGATCAGCGGGGCAGCCTTGTCCGCCGCCATGCTGCCTTCAAAGCCACTGAGCTGCTGCATCGCGGCGGGGGCCAGCGGGTGGCTGGATTTCGCCTTCATCAGCCACGGCAGCAAGCGCGGCGCGGCCAGCGATTTCACGTCCGCATGCATGTTGCGCAGGTCGGCCTGCGAGTGCTTGGGCGCGGCCTCGATCATCTGCACGATGCGCTGGTGGCGGTAGGGCAGCGCCCAGTTGCTGGTGAGGAAGTGCGGGTAATCGGGCGGCACGATGCGCTGGTTGGCGGTGGCGATGTAGCCGCTGGCCGGGTCGCGTTGCTGGAACAAGGCGTCGAAGGGCAGCCAGCCGGCCCAGTCGTAGCGCGCGTCCCAGCCCGGCGCGGGGGCCAGGCCATGCAGGTCGTTCTCGGGCTTGCGCAGCGGGATGCGGCCCGGTGCGATCAGGCCGATGTGGCCGGCGCGGTCGGCCACCGCCATGTTCTGCATCGGCGCCACCCAGCCGCGCGTGGCGGCGATGAAGGCGTCCACCGAGTTGGCGCGGTTCATCTGGATGGAGGTGCTGACGGTGTCGATGTCGGCATCGAGCGCCGTCCAGCGCAGGGCGAGCACGTGGCTGGGCTGCGTGCCCAGCACGTCGTCGGCCAGGCCGGCGTCCGAGATCACCGGCCCGTGGCGCGTGCGGCGCACGGTGAAGGGCACGTCGGGCGCGCCCTTCACCTTGATGGTCTCGGTGATGCTCTCGAAGCGCGCCCAGCCTTCGGGCGTCTGGTATTGCGTGGCGTCGTCGGGCTTCACGCGCTCGAGGTACAGGTCCTGCACATCGGGGCCGGTGTTGGTGAAGCCCCAGGCGATGTGCTCGTTCTGGCCCATCACCAGCGTGGGCATGCCGGGCAAGGTGGCGCCGGCGAGTTTCAGGCCCGGCATCTCCATGCGGGCGAAGTACCACAGCGCGGGCGTGGACAGCTTCAGGTGCGGATCGTTGGCCAGCAGCGGCGCGCCAGTGGTGGTGCGCGAGCCGGCGAGCACCCAGTTGTTGGAGCCCTCGCCCTCGATGCCCGACGGCGGCGCGGCGGCCAGCAAGCGGTCGGCCAGGGTCTCGATGCCGGCGGTCTTCTGGCTGAGCTTGAGCGTCTTGTAGAAGGCGGCGTAGTCCAGGCTGGGCAGCGGCTTCTCGCCGGGGTAAGGCGGCAGCACGTCGTCGATGCGTTCCTTGGGCAACTGCATGGCCAGGCGCAGGCGCAGCAACTCCATGTTCCAGTTGGCGCCCAGGTCCCAGGCCATCATGATGGTCCAGGCGATGCTGTCCACCGGCGTCCACTCTTCCGGCTGCAAGCCCAGCAGCACAAACTCAGGCGGGCGCGCGCGCATGGCCTGCTGCACGGTGGCGTTCACGCCGCGGGCGTAGGCCAGCAGCATCTCGCGTGCTTCGCCCTTGGTCTGCGCCCATTGCGCCTGCGCAGCACGGCGCACGCCGATGGCGCGCAGCACGCGGTCGGTGTCCACCGCCTTGGGGCCGAAGGCTTCGGCCAGGCGACCGCTGCCGATGCGGCGGTGGGTCTCCATCTGCCACAGGCGGTCTTGCGCATGCGCCACGCCGAGGCCGAAGGCCAGGTCGTTCTGGTTCTGCGCGCGGATGGTGGGGATGCCGTGCTCGTCGCGCTCGATGCGGATCTCGCCCGCCGCCCCGGACAGCAGCAGTTCGCCCTGCACTTGCGGCAACACGCGCTGGCTGTACACCCAGGCCGCGCCCAGCGCCGCCAGAAGCAGCAACAGCAAGACCGCCAGCAGCCGCTTGATCCATGTCGTCATCGTCAGTCCCTCGCTCCAACCGTGTTTGCCATGAAGCCTAGCAGCTTGGCGAAACCTGCCCGGAACTGGCCGGCGATGCGGCCGTTGTTCGTCACATGCCCGACTTCACAGCTGCTCACAATCGTTTCAGATCCGGTGCCGTATGCCGAAATTCACACCATGAGCCCACTTGCCCAATTTCTGCCGTCGATCATGCTGCGCAAGCGCTCGCACGAGCGTTCGCACAAGCCCAGTGCGCCGCCCAGCAGCCTGTTGAATCACGTCCAGGTGTGCCCGCCGCAGTTGTGGCCCTCGTCGCTCACCCTGTGGGGCCGCGCCCGCCGCTGGCTGATGAAGGAGCACCCGTGGACGCCCGAGGCGTCGCGCCCGGTGAACCGGCTGGCCTTGGTGAAGAACGAATTCGAAGACAGCCTGGCCGGCCTGACCGGTGTGGAAGCCGGGCAGTTGTCGTTTCAGATCGAGCGCGCGCGGTCCTTGCGCGAGCTTTGGCACCTGCGCTCCACCCTGTATGGGTTGCTGGCCCTGGCCTACAGCCAGTCCGAAGCGGAGCGCCGCATGGCCCAGCTCAACCGCCATTTCCCGACCCGGGCGCCGCGCTCGGCTCCCATGCCACTGGACGCCTGATGCTGCCACCCCGCCCACGCACCGCACCCAGTGCCAGCGCACCGCTGCCTGGCGCCGGCATGCCGCAGGAGCGGCTCGCGCAGATCGCGGCGCGGCTGACTTTCGTTGACTTGAAGCACCGCTATGCGGCCGCCGCCGCTGGCGTGCCCGGCAGCCGGGGCGAGTGGTTGCGCCTGCAGGTGCGGCAGACCGAAGCCTTGTCGGACCTGTGGATGCTGCGCGGCGCCGTGTTCAGCGCGCTGAGCGAGCTGGACAGCGACCGGGCCAGCCTGGCCCGGATCGATCTCTACAGCGCCCTGTCCAGCGTGTTCCCGGACGATGACGCGCTGATGCCGGCGCTGTCCTGAACAGCGCCAGGCCTTCAGGCCCTTCAGGCGACGTTCAGGAAATCCGGCTTGCCGAGCGCCACCCCGTTGTGGCGCAGCAGCGCATACGCCGTGGTGCAGTGGAAGAAGAAATTGGGCAGCGCCCAATGCCGAAGGTAGAACTCGCCCGCGAAGTGCAGCGGATCGCGATTGCGCATGGGCAGCACGATCTCCCGCGCCTCGCTGCCGTCAATGGCCGACGCGGGCACCGATTGCACATAGTCGATGGTCTTCTGGATGCGTTGGCGCAGCTCGTCCAGCGTGGCCTCGTTGTCCTCGAACTTCGGCGGCTCCTGGCCCGACAGGCGCGCCACACAACCCTTGGCCGTGTCGCTGGCGATGCGGATCTGCGAGGCGAAGGGCAGCATGTCCGGCGCCAGGCGCAGGCCCAGGTAGACGGCGGTGTCGAACTTGCGGGCCTCGGCATGCGCCTCGGCCTTGTCCAGCCACTTGAGCATGGCGCCAAGCTGCTTCAGGAATACGGGAACGCTGGCAGCGTGCATTGAAATCGACATGGAATCTCCAGGCGGGGTGATGAAGCGTAACGGGTGAGCGGCGGATGCTAGCGGCAAGCGGCCAGACGTGCAGGACACGGCACAATCAAGGCCGCCCATGAACATCATCATCCTCGACGACTATCAGGATGCCGTGCGCAAACTGCCCTGCGCTGCGCGGCTGGAGCCCTTCAACGCCAAGGTGTTCACCAACACCGTGAAGGGCATCGGACAGCTGTCGGTGCGCCTGCGTGATGCAGATGTGCTGGTGCTGATCCGCGAGCGCACGCACTTCCCTCGGGCCTTGCTGGAGAAGCTGCCCAAGCTCAAGCTCATCGCGCAGACAGGCAAGGTGGGCCCGCACATCGACGTGGACACCTGCACCCGCCTGGGCGTGGCCGTGGCCGAGGGCGTGGGCTCGCCGGTGGCGCCAGCCGAGCTCACCTGGGCATTGATCATGTCGGCGATGCGCCGGCTGCCGCAATACATCGGCACCTTGAAGCATGGCGCGTGGCAGCAGAGCGGGCTCAAGTCGGCGTCGATGCCGCCCAATTTCGGGATTGGCATGGTGCTGCGCGGCAGAACCCTGGGCATCTGGGGCTACGGCAAGATCGGGCAGATTCTGGCGGGCTATGGCCGCGCCTTCGGCATGCAGGTGATGGTGTGGGGCAGCGAGGCCTCGCGCCTGAAGGCGGCCGCCGATGGCCACACCGCCGCCGAGAGCCGCGAGGCCTTCTTCGCCACGGCCGACGTGCTGACGCTGCACCTGCGCCTGACCGACTCCACCCGCGGCATCGTCAAGCTCGAAGACCTGGCGCGCATGAAGGGCAGCGCACTGATCGTCAACACCTCGCGCGCCGAGCTGATCGAGGAGAACGCCCTGGTGTCCGCACTCAACAAGGGCCACCCGGGCATGGCGGCGGTGGACGTGTTCGAGAGCGAGCCCATCCTGCAAGGCCACCCGCTGCTGCGGCTGGAAAACGCAGTGTGCACACCGCACCTGGGCTATGTGGAGCAGGACAGCTACGAGCTGTACTTTGGCGCGGCCTTCGACAACGTCATCAACTTCATCAACGGCACGCCGACGAACATCGTCAATCCGGATTCGTTCAAGGTGCTGCGTTGAGCGAGGCGCCAGCGCGGCCTGCGCCGCGCTCTTGCGGCCACTTGTTCTGGGTGTTTCAGCGGCTGGCGCTGCAGGGCTTTGGCGGGGTGCTGCCGGTGGCCCACAAGGAGCTGGTGGAGCGCGAGCAGTGGCTCAGCGGCGAGGAATTCGTCGAGCTGCTGGCGCTGAGCCAGGTGCTGCCCGGGCCCAACATCGTGAACCTGGCGCTGATCTTTGGTGACCGGCACTTCGGCTGGCGCGGCGCCTTGGCTGGCGTGGCCGGGCTGCTGACGGTGCCGCTGCTGATCGTGCTGGTGCTGGCCGCGATGTACCGGCAGTTCGCTGCACAGCCGCAGGTCACCGGGGCGCTGCGCGGCATGGGCGCGGTGGCGGCGGGGCTGGTGGTGTCCACCGCCATCAAGCTGTCGGCCACCTTGAAGAACAGCGTGATGGGCGTGGGCCTGGCGGCGGCTTTCGGCCTGGCCACCTTCGTGGCCGTGGGCCTGCTGCGCTGGCCGCTGGTGTGGGCGGTGCTGGGCATCGGTGGCGTGTCGATGGCCATCGCCTGGTGGCGATTGACACGGGCGAGCCGGTCATGAGCGGATGGGCCATGCTGGGCATGCACGGCCTGGGTTGGCTGGATCTGGCGCAGCTTTGCGGGCACTTCATGCTGCTGTCGCTCCTGGCTGTGGGCGGCGCCATCACCACCGCGCCAGACATGCAGCGCTACCTGGTGCAGCAGCGTGGCTGGATGACGGCGGACGACTTCACCGCCGCGGTGGCCATCGCCCAGTCCGCGCCCGGGCCCAACATCCTGTTCGTGGCGCTGATGGGCTGGCAGGCGGCCGGGCTGGCCGGCGTGGTGGCCACGATGACCGGCATCATGCTGCCCTCGTCGATCATCGCGCTGTCGGTGGGGCGCTACGGGCGGCGCCGCGCGCAATCGCTGCCGATGCGCGCCTTCACCGGGGGCATGGTGCCCATCACGCTGGGCCTGCTGGTGTCCACCGGCTGGCTGCTGGCCGCGCCCATGCGCGAGCATGCGATGGCCTGGGTGCTGGTGCTGGGCACGGCCGTGGTCGCCGCGCGCACGCGCATCAGCCTGCTGTGGATGATGGGCGTGGGCGCAGCCGTGGGCGCCATGGGCTGGGTGTGATGCTCGCGGGCGCGTGGCTGCCGGGGCTGGACGGGGTGCAGAACCTGGCGGTCTTCGTGGGTGCCGGGCTGCTGCTCAACCTCACGCCGGGTGCGGACGTGGCCTTGATCGCCGCACGCAGTGCCGGCCAAGGCGTGCGCGCGGGCGTGGCCGCCGCCCTGGGTGTGGGCGCGGGTTGCGGCCTGCATGCATTGGCTGCGGCGCTGGGCTTGTCGGCGCTTGTGGCGGGCTCGCCATGGGCTTTTGCAGCCCTGCGCTGGGCCGGTGCGGCCTACCTGGTGTGGCTGGGCTGGGGCATGCTGCGGGCTCGAGTGACGCCACGCATGGCCAGTGAGCCCGCTTCGCCGACTGGCGCGCCGTCCTCTTTCGGCCGCGTCTTTTTACAAGGCTTCTGGACCAATGCGCTGAACCCGAAGGTGGTGATGTTCTTCCTGGCCTTCGTGCCGCAGTTCGTGCGCGCGGACGCGCCGCACGCGGCGTGGTCGTTTGCGCTGCTGGGCCTCATCTTCAGCCTCAACGGCACGCTGGTGAACCTGGGCTTTGCGGTGGTGTTGGCCGCTCTGCGGCAGCGCCTGGGCACGGGCGGGCGCTGGGGCATCTGGCTGGGCCGGGGCACAGGGGCGGTGCTGGTGGCTCTGGGGCTGAAGCTGGCGCTGGGCGATCGGGGCTGAGGCTTCAGAGCCCGGCCGGATTCACGCGAAGCGGCCATGCAGAAACCAGCCTGAGGTGCCATCGCCGGCCGCGTCGGGCGGGGCCGGCAAGCGGCTGCGGTAGACCCACACCAGCGCACCGTCGCCAGCCTGGGCCACGTAGTAGTCGCGTGCCACCAGGGCACCGTCCCACCAGCCGGATTCGATGCGCTCGGGGCCGGCAAGCAGTTGCAGCGCCCGGCCATCCAGCCAGGGGCGCTGCGCCTGCAAGCGCAGCGGCTCGGGCTCGGGGCACAGCCAAACTGGACGCGTCACAATTGAGTTATCCATCATCCCGGCAGCCGCGGCCAGGTGGGCCGGGCTGAGCGCAGCGCCCTGCCCCGATCCCTGCCCCACCACCCCACGCGCCAGCCGCGCTGGATCAGCCGCTTGCGTCACGGTGGCACGCTCGGGCCGGTGGTCCTGCACCAGCTGCAGGCTGCGCACCTGCTCGCGGCCCAGGCGCGCCTGCAGGCGCTCGATCAGGCGGGCCAGCCCGGCGTGCTCGCTGGCGCGGGTGGGGAACAGCTCGGCATTGGGCGCCTCGCCCGGCACCAGTGCGTCGCAGTGCAGGCTGAGCTCGAGAGCGGGCGCGGCCAGTGGCAGGCGGCCCAGGCGCTCGCGCAGCAGTTGCTGCAGATGCTGCGGATCGATGGCCGGCTCGGCCAGGGCCAGCTGCAGATCGGTGTGCGAGGCCGGCTCGTCGTCCAGGTCACGGTGGCGCCTTGCCTCGTGGTGCATGCGCAGCGTGAATCGCGCGATGCGCCCGTGCCGCGCCTGCGCCCAGGCCACCAGGCGCGCCAGCAGGATGGCCGCACCGGCCACCACCTGCTCGCTGCGATCGGCGCGGGTGAACAGCTCGATGCGGCTGGCAAATTGCGGCGGCAACACCACCCACGCATGCGGCTCGGGGGCCTCACCCCGGGCGCGGTCCAGATCGAGCAGCAGCCCGGGCCCGAAGCGCCGTGCCAGGCCCGCGCGCGGCAGTGCCCGCAACTGGGCCACGCTGCGCAGGCCCATGCCCTGCAAGGCCTCGTGGTGCTCGAGGCCGGCATCGAGCAAGGCCACCGGCGCGCCATCCAGCAAGCTGCGCAAGGGGCCCAGCGCCGTGCTGTGCGGGCCTTGCGCCAAGTCAGCACGCCAACGCGCCAGCAACTGGGCGCCGAGCGCGGTGGGCGCCGTGGCCATCTGCACCTGGTGGCCCAGCGGCTGCAAGGCCGCCCGCAGGCGCCGCAGCAGAGCCTCCAGCCCGCCGAAGTAGCGCAGGCTGGCTTGCACCTCCAGCCGCACCCCCTGCCCCGCCACGGCCACCGCCGGCGTGAAGGCCAGGGCCGCGTGCGCCACCGCCGTCAGTGCCTCGGCATCGCGCCAGGCATCGGCCTGGCCCAGCAGCAGATCGGGCGCCAGCGCCAGCGCGGTGGCGCGCTTGAGCCCCGGCTGCACCCCCAGCGCCCGGGCGGCCGCGTTGGCCTGCACGATGTGGTGGGCTTCGACCAGGGCGGCGGGCCCAGCCGCCTGCGCGGGCTCGAGCGTGGCCGCAAAGGCTTCCAGCGACAGCGCCGGCAGGTGCAAGGCAATCCACAGCATGGGTTGACGATCGCCATCACTGGTCGTCAGAGACGGGCCTCAGAGACGCCACGCAAAGACGCCGCACCAAGAGCCGCATTGAAGGCCGCACAGGGAGCCACATCACCAACGCCTCGCGAACGACTCACCAACAACTCAGAAACGCCGCGCCAGCGCGGGCTGCAACACGGCGGCTTCCGCCGCCGCCAGGGTCTCGGCGCGCTCGCGCTGACGCTCGCTCAGCACGGGCGGCAAGGCCAGGCGCAAGGGCTCGGCCAGCGGCGGGCCGCGCCGTTTGAGCAGGTGCACCGACAACGCATCGATGCCCGCCGGCGCCAGCAGCAGGCGCAGCGGCGCCACGCTGGGCTTGCTGTGCGCCAGTGCCTCGCGAAACACGAACACCGGCCCGTCGTGCACCTGCGCCGCGAGCTGCAGGCGGCGCAGGGCGTCGGCCTTCAGGCCAACAGGCAGCCAGGCCAGCGCGGCGCCCAGGTGGCCGCTCTTCAAGGCCTGCTCCAGCGCCCACAGCACATCGCGCCCGCGCACCACCAGCCAATGGCCGGCGTCGATGCCGATCTGCGCCAGCGCCCAGCCGCACAGCGCGCCCGGTGGCTCGAACAGCATCACGCTGTGGCGGGCGGGCGCATCGCCGCCCGACGCCGTGGCCAGCGCGGCCAGCGCGGGGGCGAGCAGGCGCATCTCGCCCAGGCCGGGGTGCGGCAACAACAGCTCGGTGAGCACGCGGTGCGGCCAGCCGCCACCGGGCAAGGCGGCGTCCAGCTCGGCAAACCCGCTGGGCGTGACCGCCGTGCAGGCCGAGCCCAGCTGGCTGGCGCGCCACAGCCCGGGGTGCAGCTCCTCGGGCGATGGCATGAAGAAGGGGGCGGCGGCGGGCTCATCCGGCCCGGCCATGCCACGCGCATGCAGCACGCCCAGCCCCGCGCCCCGCTCGATGGGCGGATCGTCAAACAAGGGCAGCGACAAGGTGGGCAGCGGGTTCACGAGAACACTGTACGTTCATACAGTACCCGAGGCAAGCCCGAAACCAGCGTCGATAATCACGCCCGCGCTGCGCCCGATGCCGCGTTCCCCTGGTTCCACACGGCCCATGCCCACCCTGCTGCAGCGCTTTTCCCGCATCGCCCCTTACTTCCGGCAAGCCCGCATCGGCCTGTTGGTGGCCTTGGTCGGCTCGCTGATCGGTGCGGCCACCGAGCCCATGATCCCGGCCCTGCTCAAGCCGCTGCTCGACCAGGGCTTCGGCGCCGGCCAGCTGCCGCTGTGGGCCGTGCCGGTGGCCATCGTCGGCCTGTTCACGCTGCGTGGCGTGGCGGGCTTCATCGCGCAATACGCGCTCTCGTGGGCCACGCAGCGCGGCGTGCAGGATCTGCGGCAGCAACTCTTCCAGCGCGTGCTCACCGCCAGCGGCGCGATGTTCACCCAGACGTCGGCCAGCAGCCTGACCAACACCCTGGTGTACGAGGTGCAATCGGGCGCCGCGATGCTGGTCAATGCGGTGCAGACGCTGATGAAGGATTCGCTCACGCTGCTGGCGCTGCTGGTCTACCTGTTCTGGCTGAACTGGAAGCTCACGCTGTTCGTGGCCGTGCTGTTCCCCGCCGTGGCCGTGGTGATGAAGGTGGTGGGCAAGCGGCTGCACCGCCTCACGCGCGAGGGCCAGGAGGCCACCGACCAACTCGCCTACGTGGTGGAAGAAAACGTGCTCGCCTGGCGCATCGTGCGCATGCACGGCGCGGCCGCCTCGCAGGCCTCGCGCTTCGATCGCCACGCGCTCGCGCTGCGCCGCGTGCTGCTGAAGATCGTGGCCTCGGGCGCGGCCATCACGCCCCTGACGCAGATCTTCGCGGCGCTGGCGCTGTCCGCCGTGGTGGTGGTGGCGCTGTGGCAGAGCCACTCGGGCGGCGCCACCGTGGGCGGCTTCGTGGCCTTCATCACCGCCATGCTGATGCTGGTGGCACCGATCAAGCACCTGAGCGACGTGATGACGCCCATGACGCGCGGCCTGGCCTCCATCGAGCGAGGCCTCGAATTGCTGGACAGCCACCCCGCCGAGCGCGGCGGCCCGCATGCGCCCGAGCGCGCGCAGGGCGCCATCGAGCTGCGCAACGTGACCCTGCGCTACCGCGACGACCAGGCCAGCGCGCTCGACGGCCTGAGCCTGGCCATCCGCCCCGGCGAGATCGTGGCCCTGGTGGGCCCGTCGGGCGCCGGCAAATCCTCGCTGATCAACCTGCTGCCGCGCTTCATCGAGCCCAATGCCGGCGAGATCCTGCTCGACGGCGTGGCCCTGGCGCAGTGGGACGTGGATACGCTGCGCCGCCAGTTCGCACTGGTGAGCCAGGACGTGGTGCTGTTCAACGACAGCATCGCCGCCAACATCGCGCTCGGCGACACGCCCGACCCCGCCCGCGTGCAGGCCGCGCTGCAAGGCGCGCACCTGGCCGAGTTCGTGGCCAGCCTGCCGCAGGGTGCCGACAGCCTCATCGGCCACAACGGCGGCCAGCTCTCCGGCGGCCAGCGCCAGCGCCTGGCGATCGCGCGCGCGCTGTACAAGAACGCCCCGATCCTGATCCTGGACGAGGCCACGTCCGCGCTCGACAGTGAATCCGAGCGAGCCGTGCAGGCCGCCCTCGACGACCTGATGCGCGGCCGCACCACCCTGGTCATCGCGCACCGCCTGTCCACCATCGAGCACGCCCACCGCATCGTGGTGCTCGACGCCGGCCGCGTGGCCGAGCAAGGCAGCCATGCCGAGTTGCTCGCGCACGGCAAGCTGTACGCTCGCCTGCACACGATGCAATTCAGGACTTGAAGGAGACCCCATGAGCCAAGCCATCAGCCGCTACCCCATCCCCGACCTGAACGCCCTGCCCGAGGACATGCGCGCGCGCATCCTCGACGTGCAGGCCAAGTCGGGCTTCGTGCCCAATGTGTTCCTCGCGCTGGCGCACCGCCCGGCCGAGTGGCGCGCCTTCATGGCCTACCACGATGCGCTGCTGGTCAAGGACACCGGCTCGCTCACCAAGGGCGAGCGCGAGATGATCATCGTGGCCACCTCGGCCGCCAACCAGTGCCTGTATTGCGTGGTGGCGCACGGCGCCATCCTGCGCATCTACGAGAAGAAGCCGCTGGTGGCCGACCAGGTGGCCATCAACTACCGCAAGGCCGACATCCCGCCGCGCCAGCGCGCCATGCTCGATTTCGCGATGAAGGTGTGCCTGGAGTCGGCCACCGTGGAAGACGCTGACTTTGAGCGTTTGCGCCCGCATGGCTTCAGCGACGAGGACATCTGGGACATCGCCGCCATCACCGCCTTCTTCGGCCTGAGCAACCGCATGGCCAATGTCACCGGCATGCGGCCCAACGACGAGTTCTTCCTGATGGGCCGCGTGCCGCGCGAGAAGAAGGCCTCGTGATGCTCTCGCCCATCGTGGCAGGCGCCTGGCGCCTGGCCGAGTGGGGCTGGACGCCAGGCGAACGCCTGCGCTGGATCGAGGCCAATGCCGAGCTTGGCATCACCAGCTTCGACCACGCCGACATCTACGGCGGCTACCAGGTGGAGGCCTTGTTTGGCGAGGCCCTGGCCCTGGCGCCCGCCCTGCGGCAGCGCCTGCAACTGGTGAGCAAGTGCGGCATCCAGCTGGTCTCGCCCGCGCGGCCGGGCAACGCCATCAAGCACTACGACACTTCAGCGCGCCATGTGCGCGCCTCGGTGGAGGCATCGTTGCGAGCGCTGCACACCGACCGGCTCGACCTGCTGCTGATCCACCGGCCCGATGCGCTGATGGATTTCGACGAACTGGCGCGCAGCTTCGAGGCCCTGCGCAGCGAGGGCAAGGTGCTGCACTTTGGCGTCTCCAACTTCACGCCCTCGCAGCTGGCGCCCTTGCAGCGCCGCATCCCCCTGCTCACCAACCAGATCGAGCTCTCGCCGCTGCACCGCGCGCCGCTGCACGACGGCACGCTCGATCAATGCCAGGACCTGGGGCTGCGGCCGATGATCTGGTCGCCGCTGGCCGGTGGCCGCATCTTTGGCAGCGATGCGCCCGATGCGCAACGCGTGCGTCAGGCGCTGGCCGAGCTGGAGCGCGAGACCGGCGCCGGCTGGGTGACCTTGCTGATCGCCTGGCTGCTGCGCCACCCCAGCCGGCCCTGGCCGGTGATCGGCACTCGGCGCATCGAGATGGCGCGCGAAGCCATGGCCGCGCTGCGCCTGCAGCTGGACGCCCAGCAGTGGTACCGGCTGTGGCAGGCCGGTGCCGGGCACGAGGTGGATTGATAGGCCCCCACGCTCACTCGCGTTCGCTGCCCCCCGAGGGGGCCGCAGTCGGCTTGGGGCGGCCCGGCGCCGACTGTGCCCGCAGGGCTACATCGTGCGCAAGCACATCGTGAGCAAGGCAGACGAATCCTCGATGGCCTTCAAGGCGTGCGGCTCGCGCTTGAGCAGATGGATCAGCTGGCCGGGCCGCAATTGCTGCGTGCCCGTGGGCGTGCTGAGCTCGAGCAGGCCTTCCAGGCACTGCAGGGTGATCTCGCCAGGCGCCTGGTGTTCGCGCATCGATTCGCCGGCCCGCAGCACGATGCGCGCCAACTCCAGTTGCCCGGCCTTGAACAGCGCCGAGGTCTTGCCGTCTCGCAATCGGGTGCCCAGCGGGGCCACGTCGATCACCTGACCAGGTTGTGAATGCTGCAGTGCCATGGCCGTGCTCCCGGGTTGATTGCTGCGGCCTGGTGGTGGGTGCACCCAAACCGGCCACAGCGGTGTGCGCAGATTCTGCGCCAGATCGCGCGCTCAGCGCGGCCGCCTGTTGAACGGGGCCCGGCCGCCAGGCCGAAACCCCATTTGCAGCCGCAGCGCGGGCCTGTTCGTTGCATTGCCGGCAGCCAGCGAGCCCACACTGGGCGCACCTGTTGGCCGCATCGATGGCCGCTGGAATCCAAGGCATCGCAATGCAGATCATGTCGCTCGAATGGATGGCCACCTTCTGGTCGGGCCCGGCCGTGGCCGCCAACATGGCGGTGTTCCTCAACCTGTTCGGCGCCCTGCTGCTGGGCCTGGTGGTGGGCTATGAGCGCTCTTACCACGGCCGCGCAGCCGGAATGCGCACCTACGGCATCGTCTGCATGGCCTCGGCCGCACTGACGGTGTTCGCCGGCTACCCGCAGTTCTGGTACGGCGGCATGTCCGCGACCACCGCGCCCGTCGATCCCACCCGCGTGGTGCAGGGCATCGTCACCGGCGTGGGCTTCCTGGGCGCCGGCGTGATCATGAAGGAGGGGCTGAACATCAGCGGCCTCACCACGGCTGCGTCGATCTGGGCCTCATCGGCCATCGGCGTGCTGGTGGGCGTGGGCCTGTACAGCGCGGCCGTGCTGCTCACTGGCTTGTCGGCGGCGCTGATGATGTGGGGCTCGCACATCGAGTCCCGCCTGCCCTCGCGGCATGCGATCGGCATCCAGCTGCGCTTCAGCCCCGAACAGCACCCCGACGAAGCCTGGGTGAGCCAGCTCATCAACGCCTGCGGCTACGAGTTGGCCCGCGGGTCGATCTCGATCAACGTGGAGCAAGGGCGCAGCGATTGGCGCTTTGTGGCGGTGGCCTTTGACCGCACCCACGGTGCATCGCTGCCCTCGTTGGCTGCCACGCTGGCAGCGCAGGCCGGCATCGACCGGTTCCAGCTCTCGCACGCGCGCAACTGAAGCCTGCAGCGCAGGCCGCGCCGCGCCTCAACGGCACATCGCGTACTCGCGCCCCAGCGAGCTCAGGATGATGGCGCCGTTGGAGTTGCGCGTGGCGTTCAGGCCCACGTCCTGAAAGCCGACACCATCGCCCGCATCGATGTAGAGCCTGAGGTTCTGCACCTGCCAGCGCATCGCCCCGGCGCGGTTGCTCTGCCCCGCATAGGTGCCGCCGCTGCCCGAGCTGTAGGTCTCGCCGCCCGCATTCATCATCATCACGCCGTCAGGGCGAAAGACCACGCGCCGCGTGGTGGACGTGCCGCTCACCTTGTTGTAGGTGAACGAGCACCAGGCGCTGCTGGTGAGCAGCTGGCGCGCCTGCTGGTCTTGCGCGCCGCCTCCGGCTTGGGCCGGCACCTGCTGGGCCTGGGCCCCACTCAGCGTCAGGACACCAGCAACAAGGGCAGCCAAAGGAACATGGGCAACACGGGCTTTGGGCATGGTGCACTCACGGTGTGGAAATGGGCTGGCGACAGCTACACCAGGACGATGTCGTACTGCTCAGGATTCAGCGAGGGCTCGGTGGACAGCGAGATCGGCTTGCCGATGAATTCACTCAGGCCCGCCAGGTGCACGCTCTCTTCGTCGAGCAGCATCTCCACCACGCTGGCGTTGGCGACGATGCGGAACTCCTTCGGGTTGAACTGGCGTGCCTCGCGCAGGATCTCGCGCAGGATGTCGTAGCAAACGCTGCGCGCGGTCTTCACCTGGCCGCGTCCTTGGCATGTTGGGCACGGCTCGCACAGCATGTGGGCCAGGCTCTCGCGCGTGCGCTTGCGGGTGAGCTCCACCAGGCCCAGCTGAGTGAAGCCGCTCACGGTGATCTTGGTGCGGTCCTTGCTGAGCTGCTTGCGGAACTCGGCCAGCACGGCGGCCTGGTGCTCCTCGCGCGTCATGTCGATGAAGTCGGCAATGATGATGCCACCCAGGTTGCGCAGGCGCAGCTGGCGGGCGATGGCGCCGGCCGCCTCGAGGTTGGTCTTGAAGATGGTGTCGTCGAAATTGCGCGCACCGACGAAGCCACCGGTGTTCACGTCCGCCGTGGTCAGGGCCTCGGTCTGGTCGATGATCAGGTAGCCGCCGCTCTTCAAGTCCACACGACGCGACAGAGCGCGGGCGATCTCTTCTTCGATGTTGAACAGATCGAAGATCGGCCGTTCGCCCTTGTAGTGCTCGAGCTTGGCCACCGAGGACGGCGAGTACAGCGCACCGAAGGCCTGCAGATCGTCGTACTGCATCTTCGAATCGATGCGGATGGTCTGCGTGGCGTCGTTGGTCAGATCGCGCAGCACGCGCTGGGCCAGATTGAGGTCCTCGTGCAGCAGGGTGCCGGGCGGCTTGGACAGGCCCCGCTCGCGGATCGAGTTCCAGGTCTTGCGCAGGTAGGCGATGTCATCGGCCAGGGCCTCGTCGCTGGCGTCCTCGGCATTGGTGCGCAGGATGAAGCCGCCGCCGCCCTCCGACGGGTCGCCGGCCAGATTGAGCATGCGCGCGCGCAGCTGCTCGCGCGCCTCGGGCGAGCCGATCTTTTGCGAAATGCCGATGTGGTTGTCCTGCGGCAGAAACACCAGCATGCGCCCGGCGATGCTGATCTGCGTGGACAGGCGCGCGCCCTTGGTGCCGATCGGGTCCTTGATCACCTGCACCATGAGCGTCTGGCCCTCGAACACCTGTCGCTCAATGGGCACGGGCACCACCACGTCGCCACGCGCCGGGTGGCCATGGTGGTGGCCGCTGCCATGCAGATCGGCCACGTGCAGGAAGGCGGCGCGCTCCAGGCCCACGTCGATGAAGGTGCTCTGCATGCCGGGCAGCACACGCGCCACCTTGCCGAGGTAGATGTTGCCGACCAGGCCGCGCTCGAGGTTGCGCTCGATGTGCAGCTCTTGCACGGCGCCGTTTTCGATGATGGCCACCCGCGTCTCCTGCGGGGCCCAGTTGATCAGGATGTCGTGCATGCGCGCCTTGCGGGTCTGTTGTTCTGGGCCCGCCAGCCGCAGCGTTTCACCCGAAGCGCACGCGCGCGGTTTTCAGCAGCTGGGCCGTCTCGAAGAGGGGCAAACCCATGATACCGGAGTGACTGCCGTCGATGCGCCGGACGTGCGCTGCAAACTGGCTCTGGATGGCATAGGCGCCGGCCTTGCCGAAGGGCTCGCCGCTGGCCACGTAGCAGGCGATGTCATCGGCCGACAGTTCGGCCACCATCACCCTGGATTCACTCATGGCCGCGTGCATGCGGCGCCCGGCCCACAGCGCCACCGCCGTGAGCACGCGGTGCGTGCGGCCCGACAGCGCGGCCAGCATCTCGCTCGCCTCGGCCGCGTCCGCCGGCTTGCCCAGGATGCGCCGGCCCAGCACCACGGTGGTGTCGGCGCAGAGGATGGGCCAGGCGGGCAGGCCGCGCCGCCGCTGGCGCTGGCGTGCGGCGTTCAGCTTCAGGGCGGTGACGCGTTGCACGTAGTGGGCCGCCAACTCGCCGGGCAGCACCGCCTCCAGCGCCTCGGCGTCCTCGTGTTCATCGGCCAGCAAGGGCTCGTGGCGCACGCCGAGCTGATCGAGCAGTTGGCGGCGCCGGGGGCTCTGCGAGGCCAGATGGATCTCGTCGTGAATCATGATGGGCATGAGTGCGCTCATTCTCTGTGGTAGGGGTGACCCACCGTCACCGACCAGGCGCGGTACAGCGCTTCAGCCAGCAGCACGCGCACGAAGGCGTGCGGCAAGGTGAGATCAGACAAGCGCAGGGTCTCGTCGCCCGTGGCCTTGAGCTCGGGGGCCAGGCCATCGGGGCCACCCACCAGCAGCGCCACGTCGCGGCCGTCGCCCAGCCAGAAGCGCAGGCGCTCGGCCAGTTGCGCGGTGGTCAGGCGCGTGCCGCGCTCGTCGAGCACCACGCGGCGGGCGCCCTTGGGGATGGCCGCCTCGATGCGCTGGGCTTCGGCGGCCATCATCTGCGCCGCAGTCTTGCCGCTGGTGCGCGGCTCGGCCTTGATGGCCTTGAGCTCGAGCTTCAGCTCGGGTGGAAAGCGCTTGGCGAAGTCCTCATAGGCCGCATCCGCCCAGGCGGGCGGACGCTGGCCCACGGCCACGAGCACCAGGCGCATGCCGGCTCGCGCGGGCGATCAACCGCGCGACGGCGACTTGCGGCTGCCCGGCTTCTTGGCAGCGACACCGGTCTTGGGCTTCTTCACCGGCGCATTGATCACCATCGTCTTGATGGGGGCCGAGCGCACAGGTGCGGCCTTCTTGGCGGGCGCGGCCTTCTTGGCCGGTGCCGCCTTCTTGGCCGGTGCCGCCTTCTTGGCGGGCGCAGCACGCTGACCTGCAGCCGGCCTGCCTGCGGGCTTGGCGGCCGCCTTCTTGGCCGCTGGCTTGCGGGCTGGCGCAGCGGCCTTCTTGGCCGGCGCCTTGCTGGCCGGCGCCTTCTGGGCAACGGCCTTCCTCGCAGCGACAGTCTTGGCGGCCGGCTTCCTCACGCGCGGGGCCTCGTCCTCGTCATCCTCGTCCGAGCCCTCGGCCTTGACCAGCCCCTTGGGCCCGTCACCCAGCTTGATCTTCACGGGCTTGCCGCCCCAGATCTCCTCGAGCCGGTAGTAGTCGCGGAACGAGGGTTGCATCACGTGGGCCACGGCAGCGCCGCAGTCCACGATGATCCACTCGCCGTTGTCGCCACCCTCGGTGCTGAGCACGGGCATGCCGGCGGACTTGACCGCGTCGCGCACGCTGGCGGCCAGTGCCTTGGTCTGCCGGTTGCTGGTGCCCGAGGCGATGATCACGCGCTCGAACAGCGGTGAGAGGTGCTCGGTGTTGAAGACGACGATGTCTTGCGCCTTCACGTCCTCGAGTCCATCGACGATGGCTCGTTGCAGCTTGCGGATGTCCATTCAGCTCCTGGGTCGCCCGGTGTAGAGGGCGTGTTGGTCAATATAGCGCGCGACGGGCTGGCCGACCAGTGAGGCGATCTCACGGCCCTGGGCACAGCGCGTGCGGATGTCACTGGCGGCGATGGCCATTTCGGGCAGGGGCAATACCTGCATGCGGTGTGGCAGCGCCGCCACGGTGGCGGGCGGCTGCGGTGCCTGGCCTTCGCGCGCCGCCACGGCCAGGCCGACGCGCGCCAGGATCTCGGGCCAATCGCGCCAGGTGTCGAAACGGCCGTATTGGTCCTGGCCGATCACCAGCCACCATTCGGTGCCGGGGCCCTCGGCGCTCAGCTCGCGCACGGTGTCGATGGTGTAGGTGAGGCCTTCGCGCAGCAGCTCACGCGTGTCGAGCGTGAAGCGGGGCTCGCCCTCGATCAGCAGGTGCAGCATGGCTTCGCGGTGCTCGGCGGCGGCCCGCTCGCGATCGGCCTTCTGCCAGGGCGCGCGCGCGGGCAGCCAGCGCAGCTCATCCAACTGCAATTCCTGCAAGGCCAGTTTGGCCAAGGCCAGGTGCGCCAGGTGCGGCGGATCAAAGCTGCCGCCCAGCACGCCCACGCGGTGTGGCGGTGCGGTGGCGGGGCCGAGCGCAGCGCCCAGGCTCATCCGGCGGCGGCCTCGTCAGCCCAATCTCGCGGGCGCAGAAAATCGGTGTACAGGCGCGCCTCGGGCGTGCCGGCCTCGGGCTTCCAGTCGTAGCGCCACTTCACGATGGGCGGCATCGACATCAGGATGCTCTCGGTGCGGCCGCCGGACTGCAGGCCGAACAGCGTGCCCCGGTCGAAGACGAGATTGAATTCGACATAGCGCCCACGCCGGTAGGCCTGGAAATCGCGCTCGCGCTCGCCATAGGGCTGATCGCGGCGGCGCTCCACGATGGGCAGGTAGGCCGGCAGGAAGGCATCGCCCACCGAGCGCAGCATCGCGAAGCTCTGCTCGAAGCCGAGCTCGGAGAAATCGTCGAAGAAGATGCCGCCGATGCCGCGTGGCTCGTTGCGGTGCTTCAGGAAGAAATACTCGTCGCACCAGCGCTTGAAGCGCGGGTGCAGCTCGGCGCCAAAAGGCTGCAAGGCATCGCGGCAGGTGAGGTGGAAGTGGCGCGCGTCGGCCTCCACGCCGTAGTAGGGCGTCAAGTCCATGCCACCGCCGAACCACACCACCGGCTCGCGCCCGGCCGGCATGGCGGCGAACATGCGCACATTCATGTGCACGGTGGGCACCATGGGGTTGCGCGGGTGGAAGACCAGCGACACGCCCATGGCCTCAAAGGGCGCGCCGGCCAGCTCGGGGCGGTGCGCGGTGGCCGAGGGCGGCATCGCCGTGCCTTTGACGTGACTGAAGTTGCAGCCGCCGCGCTCGAGCAGACCGCCCTCCTCCACCAGCTGGCTCTTGCCATCGCCCTGCAGGCGCTCGCCGCTGGGGCGCACCCAGGCATCGGTGCGGAAGGCGTGGCCGTCCACCCGCTCCATCGTGGTGACGATGTTCTGTTGCAGGCCCAGCAGGTAGTCGCGTACGGCTTGGGTGTTCATGGCTTGCTCTCAGTTCTTCAATCGAATGGGCGAGGCCAGCTCGGGGCACTTGCCGTGCTGGGCCAACAGGTGCTCGGCGATCAGGGCCATGTCGGCCGGCGCATCGCCGCCCAGGCGGATGTGCGCGCAGACGCCGAGCTTGCGTTGCGGGTAGTCAATGTAGGCCAGTGCCACGGGCACATCGGCCCGCAGGGCCACCTGGTAGAAGCCGCTGCGCCAGCCGCTGGCCAGCGAGCGGGTGCCTTCGGGCGCCAGGGCCAGCCAGTAGAACTCGCCGCGCTCGCGCGCTGCCGTCATGTTGGCCACCATCTCACCCACCATGCCGCGTGGCGAATCACGCTGCACCGGCACCACACCCAGCCAGCGCATCCAGGCGGCCATCAGCGGCAGGCGGAATAGCGAATCCTTGCCCCACACCTTGGCCGGCATGCCAATGGCCGAGCGGGCCAGCATGGCGTAGACGAAATCCCAGTTGGAGGTGTGCGGGTACAGGATCAAGACGCCCTGGCTCGCTGGCAGGCCATCGAACTGCAATTGCCAGCCCAGCGCCCGCAGCACGGCAGCAGCCCAGCGGCTGCCACGCAATTGCACAGGACGCCCCGGCAGCAGCTCAGCGCTTGATGGCACGGTGCCCGATGTCGCGTCGGTACTGCGCGCCATCAAAGTGGATGCCGGCCACGGCCTGCAGCGCGTGCTGCTGGGCCAGCTTGACCGAATCACCCAAGGCGGTAACGCACAGCACGCGCCCACCGGTGACGCGCAAGGCGCCGTCCTGCAGCGCGGTGCCGGCGTGGAAGACCACCGTCTCGTCGGTGTCGGCCGGCAGCCCCGTGATCAGGTCGCCCTGGCGTGGCGCGGCCGGGTAGCCGGCGGCGGCCATCACCACGCCGAGCGCCACGCGGCGGTCCCACTGCAGCTCCACCTGATCGAGCGTGCCATCGGTGGCGTGCATCAGCAGATCGATCAGATCGCTCTTCAGGCGCATCAGCAGCACCTGCGCCTCGGGGTCGCCCAGGCGGGCGTTGAACTCCACCACGCGCGGGTTGCCGGCGCCATCGATCATCAAGCCGGCATAGAGGAAGCCGGTGAAGGGCGCGCCATCGGCCGTCATGCCGGCGATGGTGGGCATGATGATCTCCTGCATCACCTTGGCGTGCACGTTGGGCGTGACCACCGGCGCGGGCGAATACGCGCCCATGCCGCCGGTGTTGGGGCCGGTGTCGCCATCGCCGATGCGCTTGTGGTCCTGGCTGGTGGCCAGCGCCGCCACCTGGCGGCCATCGCTCACGACGATGAAGCTGGCTTCCTCGCCGGGCATGAACTCCTCGATGACGACGCGCGCGCCGCCATCGTTGTGGCGCACGCCGAGCGTGTTGTCCACCAGCATGAAATCGATGGCCTCGTGCGCCTCGGCCAGACTCATGGCCACCACCACGCCCTTGCCCGCGGCCAGGCCATCGGCCTTGATCACCACCGGGGCGCCCACCTTGTCGACATGCGCATGCGCCGCCGCGGCCTCGTTGAAGGTGGCATACAGCGCGGTGGGGATGCCATGGCGCTGCATGAAATCCTTGGCGAAGGCCTTGCTGCTCTCCAGCTGCGCGGCCGCCTTGGTGGGGCCGAAGATGCGCAGCTTGCGCGCGCGAAAGATGTCCACCACGCCGGCGGCCAGTGGTGCCTCGGGGCCCACCACGGTGAGGCTGATCTTCTCGCGCTCGGCAAAGTCGGCCAGCGCCACCGGGTCGGTGATGGGCACGTTCTGCAGATCGCCGTCGCGCGCGGTGCCACCGTTGCCGGGCGCCACGTAGACCATGTGCACGCGGGGGCTGCTGGCCAGCTTCCAGGCCAGTGCATGCTCGCGGCCACCGCCGCCGATCACCAGCACTTTCATCGCGCGCTCACCCGTCGATCTCGGCGTTGTGGAAGACGTCCTGCACGTCGTCGAGGTCTTCGATCACGTCGAGCAGTTTCTGCATGCGCTCGGCGTCGTCGCCCGTGAGCGGGATGCTGTTCTCGGCGCGCATGGTGACCTCGGCGATCTCTGGCTTCAGGCCTGCGGCTTCTAGCGCAGCCTTCACCAGCTCGAAATCAGGCGCAGCGCACAGCACCTCGATCGAGCCGTCCTCGCCGGTGATCACGTCGTCGGCGCCGGCCTCGAGCGCGGCGTCCATCACCCGCTCTTCGGACGTGCCGGGCGCGAACACGAACTGCCCGCAGTGCTTGAACTGGAAGGCCACCGAGCCTTCGGTGCCCAGGTTGCCGCCGTACTTGCTGAAGGCGTGCCGCACCTCGGCCACCGTGCGCACGCGGTTGTCGGTCATGGTGTCGACGATGATGGCCGCGCCGCCGATGCCGTAGCCCTCGTAGCGGATCTCTTCGTAGTTGACGCCTTCGAGCGCGCCCGAGGCCTTGTCCACGTTGTACTTGATGCGGTCGGCCGGCATGTTGGCAGCCTTGGCCTTGTCGATGGCCAGGCGCAGGCGCGGGTTGGCGCTGATGTCGCCCCCGCCCTGGCGCGCGGCCACAGTGATCTCGCGGATGATGCGGGTCCAGATCTTGCCGCGCTTCTCATCCTGGCGCCCCTTGCGGTGCTGGATGTTGGCCCATTTGGAATGTCCGGCCATAAAGGAATCTTCTCCTGGTGCGCCTGGCCGATGCACGGCCGCGCTGCGGTGTCAGTGGGAGGGGCTAGAAAGCAACCGCGCATTGTAGCGGTCGGCCTCTTTGCGGATGCTGACGGCGGCCGCTGACGCCCGGGTGCCCGGCCCGCCGGGCCGGGCTCTGCAATAGACTGCCCGCATCCCCCACACGCCACACGCACCAACACCATGGCCGACCCCCTGCTCATCGCCCAGCACGCCGACATCAGCTGCGAGCTGCTGCCCGCCCTGGCCAACCGCCATGGCCTGATCACCGGCGCCACCGGCACTGGCAAGACGATTACCCTGCAGACCCTGGCCGAAAACTTCAGCCGCATCGGCGTGCCCGTGTTCATGGCCGACGTGAAGGGCGATCTCACCGGCATCACTCAGGCCGGCACGCTGAGCCCCAAGCTGGCCGCCATCATCAAAGAGCGCGGCCTGCCCGAGCCCACGCCCGCCGCCTGCCCCGCCACGCTGTGGGACGTGTTCGGCGAGCAGGGCCACCCGGTGCGCGCCACCGTCAGCGACATGGGCCCGCTGCTGCTCGCGCGCATGCTGGCTCTCAACGAGACGCAGGCCGGCGTGCTCAACCTCGTGTTCAAGATCGCCGACGACAACGGCCTGTTGCTGCTGGACATGAAAGACCTGCGCGCCATGCTGCAGTACGTGGGCGACAACGGCGGCCAGTTCACCACCGAGTACGGCAACATCAGCGCAGCCAGCGTGGGCGCCATCCAGCGCGGCCTGCTGCAGATCGAGCAGCAGGGCGGCGACCGCTTCTTCGGCGAGCCCATGCTCGACATCAGCGACTTCATGCAGACCGTCGAAGGCCAGGGGGTGATCAACATCCTGGCCGCCGACAAGCTGATGAACGCGCCGCGCCTGTACGCCAGCTTCCTGCTGTGGATGCTGAGCGAGCTGTTCGAGCTCTTGCCCGAAGTGGGCGACCTCGACAAACCCAAGCTGGTGTTCTTCTTCGACGAAGCCCACCTGCTGTTCAAGGACGCGCCCAGCGCCTTGATCGAGCGCATCGAACTGGTGGTGCGCCTGGTGCGCAGCAAGGGCGTGGGCGTGTATTTCGTGACGCAAAACCCGCTGGACGTGCCCGACACCGTGCTGGCCCAACTGGGCAACCGCGTGCAGCACGCCCTGCGCGCCTTCACGCCGCGCGACCAGAAGGCGGTGAAGTCGGCCGCCGACACCATGCGCGCCAACCCCAAGATCGGCGACATGGCCACGGCCATCACCGAGCTGGCGGTGGGCGAGGCCCTGGTGAGCTTTCTCGACGCCAAGGGCCGGCCCAGCGTCACCGAGCGCGTGTTCGTGCTGCCGCCGGGCAGCCAGATCGGCCCCATCAGCGCCGAGCAGCGCAAGAGCCTGTTGAGCCAATCGTTGGTGGCCGGCGTGTACGAGAAGACCGTGGACCGCGACTCGGCCTACGAGAAGCTCAAGGGCCGCGCTGCGGCCTCGCCCACTTCTGCTCCGGCGCCCGCCAGCACGAACGGAAATGGCAACGGCCGCAGCATGGCCGACGAGGCCGGCACCGCGATGCAGCCGCGCATGCCCACCGGCACCGCGTCCGCGCCGCCCCCGGCCGACGCGGGCGGCGGCCTGATGGGCGGGCTGAAGGACGTGCTCTTCGGCAGCACCGGCCCGCGCGGCGGCAAGCACGAGGGCCTGGCCGAATCGGCGGCGCGATCAGCCATGCGCTCGATCGGCTCGTCGGTCGGCCGCGAAATCATCCGCGGCGTGCTGGGCTCGCTCCTGGGCGGCAAGCGGCGCTGAGCGACTCGCCGCCAGGACACCCTGAGCCAATGCGGCGCAGCGCTCAACGCACCGTGTAACCCCGCCCTTCGAGGCAGGCGCTCTGCGCGCGCTGGTAGTCGCCGCGCTTGGCCGGTGGCGCGCCGGCCGTGGCGGTGGCCGCGGCCGTGGGGTCGAAACCGGATTGCGTCACCGCCCAGCGGTGGCACTCGTACTCGTCGCTGGCCTGCTGCTCGGCCGTCTGGCCCTGACGCGGGTAGACGAACATGCGGCCACCCGCTGACGGCCCGCCATTGGCCTCAGAAGTGCTCGCATCACCAGCCACTGGCGGCGGCACCACTTCATAGCCGCCCTCCACCCGCTGGCGGTAGTAGACGCCATCGGCATACAGGTAGCCGATGCCGCCCACCGTGACCACGCTGCGGAAGGCCGGCAGATCGGCCACCACGATGCCGAAGGGTGGCCGCACCACCACATAGCCCTGCGCGCCCGGCGAATACCAGACGCCATCAAAGAAGCCATAGCTCGCGCCGCCCCAGTACACGATGCTCGCGCGCGGCGGCAACACGCGCACACCCCACCCTGGCGTGGGGTAGTAGCGCCCATGCCCGTGCGCCCCGTCGTACCAGCGGTTGCCCCCCGGTGCGCGCCCATGCTGGCCGGGCGCCTGCGGTGTCGCACCGGGCGACACCCCGTGAACCGGGCCGCGCGGCGCCTGGCTGCTGCCGCGCTCGCGCGGCGGGCCGCCACGTCCTTCATCGGGCGCGGCCCAGGCCAGGCTGGTCGCCGCACAGAAGATGGCGGCGATCAGGCCGTGGCGACGCAAGGCAGACAACTTGGATGACATGGCATGCGCTCCGTGAATGGACATCAACCGACGCGGTAGCCGCGGCCGCTCATGCAGGCCGACATGGCTCGGCGAAAGTTGTCGGTGGGCGCACGTGCGGCAGCCGCTGCAGCGGCATTGGCCGCTGCCACCGCTTGTTGCTGCCGGTACTGCATGTGCTCGGCCGACTGGGCCCGCGATTCCTGTGCGGCCGCACCCAGCACGGCGCCGAAGATGGCACCGATCACGGCGTTGGCCCCCGACTGGCGCGGCGAGGACACCAGCGCGCCCAGAAACGCCCCCTGCGTAGCGCCTTGCAACACGGCCGTGCCGTCGCGCAGCGGTTGAATGGGCTGCAGTTCCATCACCATCGGTTGGCGCACGGTGGTCATGCCCGGGTCCACGCCCGTCTCACGCACGGCCCAGCGATAGCACTCGAAGCGATCGCGGTCCTGCTGGGCTTCAGTCTGGTTGCGCTCGGGGTAGAAATACATGGGCACGCCGGCTTGCGGGCCACTCTGCGGCCCACCTTGCGCGCCGCCTTGCACGCCACCTGGAGGGCCAGCCGGCGAAAGCATGGGCGCACGACCCATCGGCTGGGCGGGGGCCTGGCTCGCCATGGCGGGTGGGGACTCCGACAAAACCGGCGCAGGCACGCCAGACATCGCTGGACCAGCCCCAGGCGGCGGCGGTGGCGGCTGCAAGGGCGGCGCCACCACACAGCCGGCCAACAGCGCGGCCGCCAGGCCGGCCAGCATCCAGGACACGGGCCGCGGCGTGGGCGCGGGGATCAAGACGGAGTGATTCATGCTGGCCATCTTCACTCAACGGCGCATGCAGGTCTGTGCGTTGACGTAAAGCAGTGCAAAGCCCGCTGCATTTCGCACCGTCTCACCGCGTTTGGCGACACGGCACCGCATTTCGTCGCGACGCTGCTGCGCGCAGAAGCGCGCGCCGAGAGACTGCGCTCCATACCCACCCAAGCACCAGGAGCCCCCATGCGCCGCAACACCTTCTTCACCACCGCCACCGCGCTGGTGGCCGTCCTCGCCTTCGCCACCCTGACCACCCCGGACGCGCAAGCGGGCGGCGTGGCCAGCTACGAAACGGCCTTCACCCAGTTCCAGGCTGCCTTGCAGGGCCAATCGTCGGCCGTGGAAGAAGCCGCCGCGCAGTGGCGCGAGCTGTCCGCAGCGCAACCCGCCGACCCCGTGCTGCGCGCCTACGCGGGCGCATCCACCGCCATGCTGGCCAACACCACGCTGCTGCCCTGGCGCAAGATGAGCCACGCTGAAGACGGCCTGGCCCTGATCGACAAGGCCCTGGCGCAGCTCACGCCCGCCCACGACGCGCCCGCCCACCGCAATGTGCCGGCCAGCCTCGAGACGCGTTTCGTGGCGGCCAGCACCTTCCTCGGCCTGCCGTCCATGTTCAACCGCAACGCCCGCGGCGCCAAGTTGCTCGACGAGGTGGTCACGCACCCCTTGCTCGAGACCGCCCCCATCGCGTTCCGCGCCACGGTGTGGATCGCCGCCGGCGATGCGGCCGCCAAGGCCCAGCGCGCCAGCGACGCTCGCCAGTGGCTGCAGAAGGCCGCCAGCAGCGGTGCGCCCCAGGCGGCTGCAGCCCAGGCCAAGCTCAAGGCGCTGTGACATGAGCGCCACCATCGCCCACGCCTTGCCAAGCCAGCGCGCCACCGTGCTGACGCTGCGCGGCGTGCACAAGACCTACCGCCTGGGCGAGCACGTGGTGCCCGCGCTGCGCGGGGTGGACCTCGATCTGCAGGCCGGCGAAATGCTGGCCCTCACCGGCCCCTCGGGCAGCGGCAAGAGCACCATCCTCAATCTCGCCGGCCTCATCGACCAGGCCGACCAGGGCCAGATCCACCTGCGCGGCCAGCTCATCGGCGCCTTGCCCGAGACCGTCTCCACGCTGCTGCGCCGCGACGCCATCGGCTTCATCTTCCAGAGCTTCAACCTGGTGCCGGTGATGACGGTGGCCGAGAACGTCGACTTCCCGCTGATGCTCAATGGAACGCCCGCCACCGAGCGCCGCGCCCGCGTGGCCGAGATGCTCGAGGCGGTGGGCCTGCACGAGCACGCAGGGCACCGGCCCGATGCGCTGTCTGGCGGACAACGCCAGCGCGTGGCCATCGCCCGCGCACTGGTCAAGCGGCCCACGCTGGTGATCGCCGACGAGCCCACCGCCAGCCTCGATTCGCACACCGCCGACCAGGTGCTCGATCTGATGCGCGAGCAGGGCCACGCCCACGGCGCCGCCTTCCTCATCGCCACCCACGACGCCCGCCTGCTGCGCCGCTGCGACCGCGCCATCGCGCTGCTCGACGGCCAGATCCAGCCCGCACAAGGACTGCTCTCATGATCAACACCCGCTGGCTCCAATTCGCGTGGCGCAACACGCTGCGCAACCGCCGCCGCTCGGCCGTCACTGTCACCATCGCCGCGCTCGGCACAGCCGCTATCCTGCTGGCGGGTGGCTTCGCGATCTTCACCTACGAGGGCCTCGCGCAGTCGTCGGCGCGCACCACCGGCCACCTGATCGTGGCCAAGCCCGAGCAATTCAGCCGCGACGAAGACGTGCCGCTGCAGCACGGCCTGGACGACGTGGCCCAGCTGCGCGCTCGCCTGCTGGCCGACGAGCATGTGCGCCAGGTGCTGCCGCGCGTGGAGTTCAGCGGCCTCATCAGCAATGGCGACAAGAGCACGGTGATGATGGCCGCGGGCATCGATCCGGACGCCGAGTTTGCCGTCAAGGGCCCATTCCTCAAGATCACGCAAGGCCAGGTGCTGGCGTCGGATCAGCGCCTGCACGTGATGCTGGGCGAAGGCCTGGCGCGCAGCATGAAGGCCGCGCCCGGCGCCAACCTCACGCTGATGGCCAGCACCACCGAGGGCGCGCTCAACGCGCTGGACGTGACCGTGGTGGGCGTGTTTTCCACCGGCATCCCGGACATCGACAAGCGCCTGGTCTACACCGATGTGGCCACCGCGCAGAAGCTCCTCGGCACGCCA
>Ga0268298_10000878_pt1 | contig 37475 bp, 33 predicted proteins | sample WWTPWeurt_MetaG_FD_194462 | JGI IMG/M metagenome (GOLD analysis project Ga0268298, IMG submission 194462) | Activated sludge microbial communities from WWTP in Nijmegen, Gelderland, Netherland - WWTP Weurt | ecosystem: Engineered > WWTP > Aerobic digester > Activated sludge | place...
ATTAGCCAAAATATCGGGTACTACCATTATTCCCTTTTTATTCAGAATAGCATCGGCATTTGATGAGGTTGGGCCATTGGCTCCCTCTACAATCAGTTTTGCTTTTACGTTGTTGGCATTTTCAGCCGTAATCTGATCTTCCATAGCTGCCGGAACCAGTACATCTACATCAAGCGTTAATAGGTCGTTATTACTTATTTTTTTCGCTTTTGTATAGCCTTCCAGTGTTCCTTTGTTTCCATCACGATAGGTGATGGCATCGTCTACATCAATACCTTCGGCATTGTAATAGGCTCCGCTTATATCAGAAATAGCCACAATTTTCAACCCTTGCGAAGCGATGAGTTTTGCCGAAATAGAACCTACATTTCCAAAACCCTGAACCGCACAGGTGGCACCAATTGGATTAATTCCCAGTTTTGCCAGAGCCGAACGAGTAGAAACCATTACCCCGCGACCAGTGGCTTCCACACGACCCAACGACCCGCCAAGCACCAGCGGTTTGCCCGTTACTACTGCCGGAGAACAAAGTCCTTTCATTTTTGAATACTCATCCATTAGCCAGGCCATTTCCTGTTGGCCGGTGCCCATATCCGGGGCCGGAATATCTTTATCCGGACCAAATACATCAAACATGGCTGCAGTGTAAGCACGTGTTAAGCGCTCCAGCTCTCCTTTTGACATACTGCGCGGATCGCATTTTATACCGCCTTTTCCGCCACCGTAAGGAATGCCTACTACGGCACATTTCCAGGTCATCCAGGCTGCTAATGCCTTTACCTCGTCCTGATTTACATCCATAGAGAAACGAATTCCTCCTTTTGAGGGGCCGAGGTAGCCGTTGTGTACTACCCGGTATCCTTCAAATACCTGAACTTTCCCGTTATCCATCATTACGGGCAAATGCACCATTACTGATTTTTGGGGATACTTTAATACGTTATACGTAGATTCATCGAGACCAAGAATTTTTGTAGCCTCGTCAAACCTTGACATCATAGAGTCAAGGGGATTAAGTGCTGCTTGCGACATAATTATTTTAAATACAAAACTTGATTAACGGGGGCAAAAGTAAGCAAAATACCGTGCAGGGATTAAGAAATAATTAACAGATATGCATAGCAGCAGGGAGCAGCCAGCAGGGTAGCGTCAAACCTGTCGAGCAGGCCACCATGTCCGGGTAAAATATTCCCTGAATCCTTGATATTCAGACTACGCTTAAGCATTGACTCCACCAAATCTCCGAACGACCCCCCAATAGCAGCGGTAAGAGCCAAACCAATCCATTGCGGAGCAGTGTAGTCGTCATTATACATGGCAAATACAAAGGCTGCTACTCCCACCATCACCAAACCGCCAAGGGTTCCCTCAACTGTTTTTTGGGGAGAGATCCGCGGGAATAAGGGTGTTTTCCCTATCATTCGCCCTATGAGATAAGCAAATGTGTCGTTGGTCCATATAAAAACAAGCACACTCAGTGGCAATACAAAATCATATGCTGCACTGTCCATCATACTCATGTTAAAAAGCAGCACCAGCGGAACGGCAATGTATATCCATCCGGTAATGAGGTAGGCAATGCGCTCAAAAGGTTTATCGGCTCCCGAAAAAAGTTCAATGACAAACGTGCCGAACACCAGTAAAAAAACTAATCCGTTTAAGATATTGTATGAGCGTTCGTCCCAAAACTGCATAAATAGCAGAAACAAAACCATTCCGGTAACGGCACCATACAGGCGGAAAGAAGACCTTTCATCGGGAATAAGCAGTTTATAAAACTCGAGTAACGACCCAAAAGTTACCAATGAGCATAATACGGCAAACGGTATTGGCCCAAGCCACATGGAACCCACAATAATGAGTACGAAAAAAAAACCGGTAATGGCCCGTTGGGTAAAATTATTCATGATCGAGTTTTTTCAGAATCTCTAAAGCTGTTAATACATTTTCTGCGTGGCAATATACTTCGATGCTGCCAAAATTCCCGTAGCAACTATCGCGTTTGTTTAGCTCTACGGCTTCAATAAAATTTTCGCGCAGCAATCCCTTAGCCATTTCGGCTTTTACAGGATCACTCGTGGTGTACACTTTTGTCCAGTTCACTTCCATCTTTAATATTTTTTTTATGCAGAGCAACAAAAACCAAAACAGTAATAGCTAAACTGGCAGCTACTATATATAATGGAAAATGGTAGCTATCGGAAAAGAATGCAAAGCCCGAGTGTTCCAAATCAAAAAAAGTAATCAGAACAAAAATGGAATTGTTTACCAAATGAAACAGCACATTGGGCCACAAACTTCGGCTGGTTACAAATAAATACCCAAGCATTACACCCAGCAACAACCGCGGAATAAATCCGTAAAACTGAAAGTGCAGGAAACTGAACCAAAAAGCCGTAAGCCATATACCAGCGTGAATGCTTTTTGTCCACCTGATAAAAAATTGCTGCAATACCCCTCTGAAAAAAATCTCTTCGGCCAGTGCAGGCAGGGCGGCCATAATAAGTAAATTACTAAAAAGCCCCGCATATGAATCATCGGCAAGCAAACCCATGGTTACCTGCTCGGCCTGTTTTTCAAATTGCTTTAACAGGTTTTCCAATTCGGCCATCGAAGGCGGCAAAGTCAGTTGGTTGTTTAATTCGGTGGTATAGGCAATAAAGGGTTCGGCTACAAAAACCAGTACCACACCCAATATAAGGTAAACGGCCTTGGGGTATGTTTTGAGTTTAAAATGCTCCAGTGGCTCTTTGCCCACCGCCATGGTGAACAACCACGATGGCAGCAAAAAAATACAGGTAACCCCAATAAACTGCAATAACCGCTGGGTTTTGGGGGCAGCGGCTCCCTGCAATACAAAAGGAGAAGCAATAATACCATAGAGCACCACACCGGCCGCTACATAAGCAATTAATCGCAGCAGCAGCAACCAATAGTTTGTTCGTGGGGTCAATTCAGTCATTCTTTGTACCTTTGTGCCGCAAAAATACGCAGGCTTTTGGTAAAGATAGGACAAATAGAATTACCCGATTTTCCACTTTTGCTCGCCCCCATGGAGGACGTGAGTGATCCGCCATTTCGGTACGTATGCAAAAAAAACGGGGCCGACCTGATGTACACGGAGTTTATCTCGAGCGAAGGATTAATTCGCGATGCCATTAAAAGCAAAAAGAAACTTGAAATTTTTGAGTATGAACAGCCTATTGGCGTTCAGATTTTTGGCGGGGACGAAGAAGCAATGGCTATGGCTACCGAAATTGTAGATGCCGTGAACCCCGATTTGGTTGACATAAACTACGGGTGTCCGGTGAAAAAGGTGGTGTGTAAAGGGGCCGGTGCCGGAGTATTAAAAGATGTTGAACTCATGGTGCGGCTTACTGCAGCGGTTGTTCGCTCTACTAATTTACCTGTAACTGTAAAAACCCGATTGGGCTGGGACGAAAAATCGATCAATATTCTGGAGGTAGCCGAGCGGCTTCAGGATGTGGGAGTACAGGCTTTAACGGTTCACGGGCGCACGCGTGCCCAGTTGTACAAAGGAGAAGCCGACTGGACCATGATTGCCCGGATAAAAGAAAACCCGCGCATACAAATACCCATATTTGGCAACGGAGATATTGACTCCCCGCAAAAAGCACTTGAGTACAAAAACCGCTACGGTGTAGATGGAATAATGATAGGCCGGGCTGCCATTGGTTATCCGTGGATATTTAAAGAGATTAAACACTTTTTACAAACAAGCGAACAACTCCCGCCTCCCGACATAAAAGAACGGGTATCCGTTTGCCGCACCCATTTGCAAAAATCGTGTGAGTGGAAGGGCGAAAAACTGGGTGTTTTTGAAATGCGCAGGCATTATGCTCCGTATTTTCACGGCTTCAATCACTTTAAAGAATTCCGCATGCGCCTTGTTACCTCGTCAAGCCTTACCGAACTGCACCAAATATTAGACGAGGTGTTGGCATTCTATTCGGTTCAAGAGCCTGTATTATCTTAACTTCGTCCTGTTGAATTCAATAAAACAACATATTCCTAATGCCGTAACAGCCTTTAATCTGGTATGCGGATGTATTGCCATCAACTACGTATTTCCCGATGTGATGGGATACGATAATTGGGTATATGCCTCGTATTTCATTCTTGCGGCTGCAGTATGCGATTTTTTTGACGGGCTTGTTGCAAGGGCTTTACACGTGCATTCCGAATTGGGAAAACAACTCGATTCGCTGGCCGATGTAGTAAGTTTTGGGGTAGCTCCTGCATTTTTATTAATGAAAATGGTAGAGAAGGCCGACCAGTGGAGCCTTATGCCTTTCTCCATTGGCATAAGCAAATACCTTGCATTGCTGGTAGCGGTTTTTTCGGCTGTGCGTTTAGCCAAATTTAATACCGACACCCGGCAAAGCCACCATTTTATCGGGCTTCCCACTCCTGCCAATGCCATGCTCATTGCTTCCCTGCCGCTCATTATAGAATTTGGTAATGGCCGTTACGATTTTATCATGCTTAGTCCGTGGTTTTTATTTCCGCTTATTTTTATCAGCAGTTTTTTACTGGTAGCCCCTCTTCCTCTTATTGCGTTAAAATTTAAAAACTATTCATTGCAGGACAATAAACCCCGTTACCTCCTTATTGCAACCGGAGTGCTTTGCGCTGCCTTATTTGGCTTTTTTGCTATCCCAGTCACCATTGCTGCCTACCTGCTGCTTTCGGTAGTGTTCAAAGATCAGATTACCCAACACTGATTTTTTGCAGTCCGCTTCCATTACTCGGGCAAATATGTACCTTTGCGCTTATGAAATTTATTGCCGAAATCAATATCATGCCACAGAAGGCATTACTGGACCCTCAGGGAAAAGCTGTAAGCAGCAGCATGAAAAATATCGGACTTCCAGAAATACATAATGTGCGCGTAGGAAAACATATTAGCCTGGAAGTAGATGCAGAAAACGAAACCATAGCCGGAGAAAAGGTGGATAGTGCCTGTAAAAAATTACTGGCCAACCTTATTATGGAAACCTACGAATTCAACCTGCGTAAAGCTTAATTTTTGTACCCGTAACAATGAGAAAATTAATTTGCCTCGTTGTTGTTATTTTCTTTCTTGTTCCTGTTAAGGGACAAAATCCCGCTTATGCGCGTAAAGTAGTAGATACCCTGTGTTCGCCATGGTTTGCCGGAAGAGGCTACCTGAAAGACGGTGATCTAAAAGCGGCCGAATACATAAAAGCACAGTTTTCAGAAGCAGGATTAAAACCTTTCGGCCCTACTTACTTTCAACAATACGGTTTTACAGTAAATGTTTTCCCTACCGACCCCGATATTTATATTGACGGGGAAAGATTAACCCCCGGAGCAGATTTTATACCTGAGGCCGGATGCCGTACCCTTTACGGAACTTTTGAATTAGTTTGGATAGACTCGGAAACAATTGACGACCCCCGCAAATACAAAAAACTTGTGGATGATACCCGCTTCAGAAGAAGTTTTCTGGTGCTGAATAACCTGAACCGGGCTAAAGAAAAAAACCTCCTGATAAAATTAAGGAACAATGAATTTAAAGCGGCCGGAATTATTGAAGTAGTTACAAAACTCATGTGGTCGGTAGCTACCCGCCAGGATATGTTTCCTTCCTTTCAAATAAGACCGGGACTAATTTCTCCATCATCTAAACTGATAAAGGTGGATGTTTTTTCGCAGGTAAACACCCATCAAACACAAAATGTAGCAGGATTTATAAAGGGGCTTGAAAAACCCGATTCGTTTATTGTGTTTACTGCACACTACGACCATTTGGGAATGATTGGTAAATCTGTTTGTTTTCCGGGGGCAAACGACAATGCCAGTGGTGTGGCCATGTTACTTGATCTTGCTTCGTATTATGCCACTCATAAACCTAAATACTCGGTGGCCTTTATTGCTTTTGCGGGTGAAGAAGCCGGACTGCTCGGTTCTTATTATTATACCCAGCATCCGCTGTTTAATTTAAAATCCATTCGCTTTTTAATAAATATGGATTTAATGGGCACCGGAAGCAAAGGAATAACAGCGGTAAACGCCACTGTTTATCCTAACTTTTTTAATAAACTGGAAATTGCCAATACTGCCGGAAATTATCTTTCGCCCCTTAATCAAAGAGGCAAAGCGCAAAATAGTGATCATTATTTTTTCTCTGAAATGGGAGTTCCCTGCTTTTTCTTTTACCTCATGGGTGATTACCCCTACTACCATGACCCCGATGATAAAGCCGATAAACTTCCAATGGAAAAATATACGGAAGCTTTTTTGCTCATCCGCGATTTTGTAACCGAATTAGAAACTCCGTAGCCGGGGTTGTGCAAAAACGCAGATTGACGGGTTAACACTCAAACGGTATCTTTGATTCATGCTTCACGCTTTTTTAAACGGATATGCAAGCGGATTTATAATGAGTCTGATGCTGGGCACTGTTTTTTTTGCGCTCATTCAGCATAGCGTAGATTACGGCTTTAAAACAGGTGTTTTTATCGCACTTGGAGTAATTATCAGTGACCTTATTTTTGTTTCCATTGCCGTTTTTGGAACCAGTCTTATACCGGCTATCAGAGAAAATGAGAATATCATTCGCGCGTTTGGCGGAATTATGCTCCTGTTGCTGGGAGTGAGCAGCTGGCGAATAAATAAACCGAAGGTGGTATACCCTGCTTCAAAAGGAGGATCCGTTTTTTATTTTATGGGCAAAGGATTTTTGCTGAATGCCCTTAACCCGGTTAACCTGTTTACATGGGCTGCTGTTTCAACCTATCTCAACGGAGTTATGAAATATTCGGTGCCTCTGCAATTGGTTTATTTTACCTCCTGCCTTTTAGCCATTTTTATTACTGAAATACTGATTTCGCTTGGCGCATCCAAACTCAGGTATCTGATAACCGAAAAGATTATTGTATTAATAAATCGTATTGCCGGATCGGTTTTTATTGTTGCCGGTTTATACCTTTTGCGGCAACTCATTTTTAATTAATACATCGGATAAAAAGGCCTCTGTCTCTACATTGAAATCGAAACTATTTTGCTTTCCGAAACAAATAACGAGTCAGAAAAATTCCTGTTCCCCCTTTACCTTCTGCCGGGCTATGCACCCCTGCTGTTACTGTATATAGCTCCCAGCCATCAGCGGTGTACTCGTTGATCTTGTCAACAATTATTTTATCGTTATTTACTACATTGCCAAAATTAATACCCATCATACTATAAAAGTTGAGCAAATCCTTTTCAAGCATTGTTCCTTTTGAATCCGTTGATACCATTCGCGACCGGCCAACCCCCCCGGCAACTACGGATTCAACAGTTGAAAACTGCCGGTATTCATAGGTTACTCCGTTGGTTTTATTTTTAAAGGCGAATAGTCCATAAACGCCAATACACATGATTGCTGCTAGTGCAGCAGTAGTAAACATTTGCTTCATAATATTTGTTATTAGGGTTTTTAATTTTATTTTTGTGTGACGAATTTGAATAAAAAAAACGAAATGAAAAAATATTTTTTGGTGCTATTTATAGCATTGGCGGGCTTTGGTCTTTTCGCACAAAAATATGCCAAAATACGCGTAAACGAGGTAATTGTAAAAATGAACGGTCAGGAATTCAAAGGTGAAGGAGTTACTATTCCGGTTGAGGTTAGCGACAAAACACCAGCACACGTTTTGTTTTCGGGCAACGGAGTTAAAATTACGGTTGCTTACAAGCTGATGGACATGAAAAGCGGAAGAAGCGACCACAAAGAAACCGGTATTCGTTTCAAGATTAAATATAAATGTGAGTACAATGGCAAAACAGAAAACAGAATGGTAGAAAGAATGTTTTTCCTAAACGACAAAAGGGAGTTTGATGAGAAAGATTATTTTGCATTCAATGATAAAATCAAAACAACAAAAATTGAATTCAGGTACACCGGGATTTTGGAAGAATAGCACTGTGACAATATAAAATTAAAGCCCCGATGAAAAACTCATCGGGGCTTTTTTATAAAAAACAAAAAAATATTATTAACCTAAATATGCCTTCAAAATTTTGCTCTTGGACGATTTACGTAACCTGCGCAATGCTTTTTCTTTAATCTGACGAACACGTTCACGGGTAAGTCCTATTTTATCTGAAATATCCTCGAGTGTGTGAGCCGGACCTCCGTCAAGTCCGTAATAATACTTCAACACATCTTTTTCTTTCTCGGAGAGGGTAGAGATAACGCGATTGATTTCTTTTTGCAGTGACTCGTTAATGAGGGTAATATCCGGACGGGGTTCGTCATTGCTGTCAAGAATTCCAAGAAGCGTATTATCTTCACCTTCGGTAAGCGGTGCATCAATAGAAAGATGACGGCCGGTGGAACGAAGGGCATTTTCAACTTCTATTAACGGAATGTCGAGTTCGGTTGCAATTTCTTCTACGGTAGGTTCGCGTTCCAGTCTTTGCTCAAGCAATGCAGCTGCATTACCAATACGACCAATTGAACCAACTTTATTTAACGGCAAACGTACAATACGCGACTGGTCGGCCAAAGCCTGAAGAATGGATTGACGAATCCACCACACTGCGTAAGAGATAAATTTAAACCCGCGGGTTTCATCAAATCGTTTTGCTGCTTTAATCAAACCCAGATTTCCTTCATTGATTAAATCGCCCAGAGTGAGTCCTTGATTTTGGTATTGTTTAGAAACAGAAACAACGAAACGAAGGTTGGCATTTACCAAACGCTCTAAAGCCACCTGGTCTCCTTCCCGAATTCTGCGTGCCAGCTCCACTTCTTCCTGTGCATCAATCATGGGCACCTTACTAATTTCGTTCAGGTATTTATCCAGCGACTTACTCTCGCGGTTGGTAAACTGTTTGCTAATTTTTAGTTGTCTCATCTATTCTCTGTTTCTCGGCTAATTTTTAAAGCGGTGCAAAAGTCTTGATTTAAAATCAAAAAGTAAATTTTATTTTGATTTTCAGGTATTTAGCAATAATTATACCACTATTCTATTAATAGAGAAAGTTTCTGCGATGTTTTCTCAATAGCCTAATTGTGAGTTTATTTTAAAAAATGAAACACCAAAAGACTTGAAATGTACGCCAGGACAGTAAGGTAAAAAAGTTGTATTAATGTCCATTTGAGGCTTTTTGTCTCGCGATAGGTGATAGCCAGCGTTGACATACATTGCATAGCGAAGGCGTAAAAAACCAATAAGGAAGCAATAACTGCCAGTGAATATTGAGGCTGACCGGTTTGGGGGTTTATCTCTTCCATCATTTTTAGCCGGATGCTGCTAAAGTCCGACTCATCGCCCGAAGCACTATAAATAGTAGTCATAGTGCCCACAAAAACCTCGCGGGCAGCAAATGAGGTAATAAGTGCAATGCCTATTTTCCAGTTAAACCCGAGGGGGGCAATTACAGGCTCTATCATTTTGCCGAAATGCCCCGCATAGGATGCTTCCAGTTTTTCTGACTGATACTGGATGGCCAGCTCTTCGGCCGGTTTTGTTGGGGCTAAAGCCAATTCCCTGTATTTGGCATCCAGTTTTTCAAACTCCCCGGCAGGAGCAAAAGAAGATAATGCCCACAACAAAATTGAAATGGCTACAATTATTTTACCTGCTTCGAACACAAAGCTGCGACACTTTTCATAGATAGTGAGAAACACATTGCGCCACATTGGAATTTTAAACGCGGGCATTTCCATAATAAAATAATTGTTACCCGCGGGTTTCAGTATTTTTTGAAATACCCATGCGCTTAGCAAAGACGTTACAAATCCAAGCACATACATACCCATTAAAATTAAGCCCTGCATGTTTAAAAATCCCCATACATAAGTTTCGGGAACCAGCATAGAAATAAGTAAGGTATAAACCGGAAGCCTGGCCGAGCAACTCATCAACGGAATAACCATAATGGTGATGAGCTTTTCCTGTTTGTTTTCAATATTTCGGGCCGACATGATGGCGGGCACCGCGCAAGCCATTCCGCTAATAAGCGGAACCACTGATTTACCATTAAGCCCGAAACTTCGCATAAGTTTATCCATGATAAAACTAACACGGGCCATATATCCGATATCCTCGAGCAGGGTAATGAAGAAAAACAATATGGCTATTTGAGGGATGAATACAATCACCCCGCTTAATCCGGCCAGAATGCCATGAACAATAAGGTTGTTAATCGTTCCACCGGGAATTATTTGAGCTACCCCGTTTGAGAAGTAGTTCATTCCGGCTTCCATCCAATCCATCGGGTAAGATGCGAGCGAGAAAATTGCCTGAAAAATGACAAACAATACCAACAGAAAAAACGACAACCCAAAATACTTATGAGTAATAATATTATCGAGCCGGTTGCTCAGGGAAATCTGGTTGCTACTTGGCCTTCTGTTACTAGTTTCTTTTAAAATCGCATCTATCATCCGGTAGCGTGAAACTATTTCTTCTACCTGTTCTTTCTTCTCGCAGAATAAATTTCGCGCCAGTATTTCTTTAAACCCTTTGAGTCGTTCGCCATCTTTAAAAAGAAGCATTTGATTGTGTGCCCACAATACGGCACTATAGGTGTTTTTTAAACCCAGGTACTTTTTACACTCTTCAAGCATTGGCTGATTGAGCCCTGACGTGTCGAAAAAAGGAGCGGTTGAAGAACGGTGTGCCGAGAGAATGGCTTGTTTGATTTTTTCCGTTCCTTTCATTTTGCGGGCATTGGTAGGTATTATTTCTACCCCTAACCTGTTTTGCAGCAAATCATAATTATACTCTATTCCTTTCCGGTCGGCCAAATCAATCATGTTAAGGGCGAACACCACGGGATAACCCAAATCGGCTACCTGCGTAAACAACAACAGGTTTCGTTTTAAGTTACTGGCATCGGCAATAAACAAAACCACATCCGGAATATCGCTGTTTTCGGGATTGCAAAGCCCGTTAAACGTTACCGCCTCGTCATCCGATTTTGGGTAGAGGCTATAGGTGCCGGGTAAGTCTATAATTTTAACCTTATGTTCTGCGTCAATAGCAAAATGACCGGCCTTTTTATCGACCGTAGTTCCCGGAAAATTACTGACTTTCTGATTTAACCCGGTAAGCGTATTAAACAGGGATGTTTTACCACAGTTTGGGTTTCCAACTAATGCAACCTTAATTTCCTTCACCTGTTTCCTGTTTAATCAAAACCCTATCCGCTTCCTGTTGCCTTATGCAAAGTTTGTATCCCGAAACTGTTATCGCAATGGGGTCGCCAAAGGGGGCAATATTCTCTACTTTTACCCTTTCGCCCGGTAAGCAGCCCATTTCATAGAGTTTTACTGAAAGATCTTCATCCTCAATTGAAATGATAACGGCTTCGATGCCTTTTGCTAATGCTGATAACTTCATGTTAAAGGCGCAATTTATACTATTTATAAAGATTGAACAAAAGGAAGGTTACTACACTTAAGTAAAGAATAATCTGACAATTCAATAATTTGATTTACTTTAGCCCCTTCAAAACACCTTCAAAAATGAAAAAATTCATCGTGGTAATTATGATTTACCTGCTGTGTACCCACAACACCTATTCTCAGGACATTGATATTAGCTGGGGCCCATTATTAAAAGAAAATAAAGGCGGAACCATTGTGGCCATAGTAGGACACGATCAAAACGGATATTATGCGGTGAGAAACTATGTGGTAGCCTCAGCACTTATTACCTATGCCGACAAACTTTATCTTGAGCGCTATAGCACCAGCCACGAGATGGAATACTCTCATGAAATAAAGCTGAAAGATGAGGAGCTTGGTAAAATGAAATACGAGGGCATTTACTATGTGGGCGGAAAGCTTATTATGTTTACTTCGCATTACGATAAAAAGGCAGACAGAAATATTGCCTATGCCGAGCATCTGAGTGAATCAGGAGAACCTGAAGGAGACCGGATTGAAATTGACCGGTTGTTCTCTGATAAAATTGCCAATAAAGGTTCATTTCAATTTGTAGTGTCGGAAGATCAGAGTAAAATTCTTGTCATTCATCAGGAAATGTACAAAAAAGACAGCCGCGAAAAGTTTTTCTACAAAATGTTCGATCAAAATCTGAAATTACTTTGGGAGAAAAAAATGGAACTCCCTTTCAAAGATAAATATTCTTCGGTGGGAGGATATAAAATAGATGTTGGCGGAAAGGTTTACGCGCAATGCGGAGTAACCAATGAGAAAAAAGAAAAAGGGAAAGCCAATTACACTTATTATATAATAGAATACAATCCAACAGAGGACAAAATGGAAAAATACCATGTAAACCTTAAGGGTAAATTTATAAGTGATATAACTTATGCTGACGACCCGAAACATAATAATATTGTGTGCGCAGGCTTTTACTCCAACAAGTCGGGGGCCGGCATGGCCGGGGTTTTTTACATGCGCATAAACAAAGACTCAAAAGAAATAACAGAGAAGGGAATAAAAGATTTCGGAAAGGAATTTCTGGCGCAGTTTATAGGAGAGAAAAAAGCGGCTAAAGGAAAAGAAGCTTATGCATTTGATATGCGTCATTTTATTTTGCGCGAAGATGGCGGAGCTATATTGGTTGCCGAGCAATTTTATGTTCAGGAGGTTTGCCGCTCCTCGGGATCAACCGGGCTAACTGTTCAGCGATGCGACCTGCATTATTATTATAAAGATATTATTTGTGCAAGTATAAATCCCGATGCTAGCATTGCCTGGGTAACACGAGTACCCAAATCACAGCACTCGGTAAATGACGGAGGGTTTTATTTATCCTACCTCATCAGTTTGAAGGGCAACCAGATTTTTTTTCTGTTTAACGATAATCCTAAAAACATGAAACTACTTTCTACAGCAAACGCTAAAAAGGGTAAAGGGGTTCCTGTAAAGGTGATGGCGAACCCGAAAAAATCTGTCGCTATGCTATATACCCTTGATATGACCACCGGAGAAATAGATTCAAAACCATTATTTAATGCCAAGACAGACAAAGCAACTATACTACGGCCAAAACTTTACCAGCAAATCAATGATAAGGATGTAGTTATTTACGGGGAACGCGGCCGAAATTACAAGTTCGGTACTATGTCGCTCAACTGATAGCATATGCGGCCAATACGTTTTGCATTTCTCTTAAGTTTTGTTTTTTTGCTGCTTTCTTCCTGTGCCACCCTACTCGGTCATTCAGGTGGAAAACCAACAGTTGAAATCAACTCCAATCCTCAAGGAGCGGAAGTTTATGATGAAGCGGGAAATTTTTTGGGCAAAACCCCGCTTAAAATTCAAATTCCAAAAGTAAGTGCGTATAAAATTACCCTGAAAAAAGAGGGGTATCAACCCTATATGCACACCTTTCAAACCGGCAATAAAAAGGGATTCGTTTTTTTAGATGCGATGTTGTTGTGTATTCCATGTATTGTTGATATTCCGCTTCATTCATTTGAACAATTAGTGGATCCGAAGCTCAATTCTAATTTAAAAAAAGAAGCTACCACTTATTCTGATACCTTATTTTTTTCATTGCTAGAACCAGAATTTGGCCTTGAAAAGGAAGAATTTATCGGGACCTACCGAAAAGAGAAAATGTATTTTAAGCTGAATGATTACGTATTGGGATCGCGTAAAACAATTCAAAATATAATTTGCCAGCATTCCCAAAGTCAGCATATACGCTTTCGTTCCTGTATGCCAAACAATGCATCTTCTGTAGTTGACTTTATGGGCAGCCCCATTTATGCATTAAAGCCAGTAGTAAAAAAACTTTATACAGACATTAAGCAAATAAGAGGACTCGATTACGGGAAAGGGCAAATGGAGGTAGATTGGAATGTGATTGATTTGCGCGGAGGGCAGCTGGTGATAAAATCCTTTACAATCAATTGCGAATTTGCGGGCACATTAAAAGTTACCCGGGCTTTAGTTGATTCACTCTTTATGGAATCTTATGGTTTATTACTTGGCGATGAAATGGCCACTAAATACCTTTCTGCCCTTTCCGAACCAACTATGTCGCTGGCAAAAGCTAAGAAGTTAATAATTGCCAGGCCCGATTTGCCAATGTTCGATAAAACAAAAGATTTGGTAAAACATGTATCACAGGCTGTGGTTACGGTTTCTCACAACGAAGGTTTTGGCAGCGGATTTATCATTTCGTCTGACGGATTTGTGATTACCAACTATCATGTGGTAAAAGAGCGAAAACAGGTGACCGTAAAATTAAACAGCGGAGTAAGTCTTACGGCCGAGGTTTTACAAACAGATCAACAGGCAGACCTTGCGCTTTTAAAACTTGCCGGAAAAGATTTTGCGGCTCTTGTAATTGGAAACTCCGATTCGGTTGAACTTGGTGAAGACGTGCTGGCCATAGGCACTCCTACCAGCATGCAGCTTGGACAAACCATTACCAAAGGAATTGTGAGCGGAAAACGCAAGACAAATGATATTGCCTACATTCAAACAGACGTGAGTATTAACGAAGGTAACAGCGGAGGACCACTCATCAATGAAAAAGGTGAAGTGATAGGCATTATCACCATGAAAATAATTGGTGAAGGAATTGAGGGATTGGGTTTTTGCATTCCGGTAAATAAAATTTTCGAACGTTTTGGCATTAGCTATTGATAAAACATGAAAACTATCCGACTTTTATTTGTGTTGATGTCACTTGCATGTACCGGTGATAAAATAAAGGCGCAGCATGTAATTAAAAATAGTTTGTACTATAATTCCATTCTTCAGGATGCCTCTTCCAGTTATTCTATCTACCAAAATATTATTTACGAACTGGGGTATGAACAGTTTATCAATGACCGGGTGTCCCTTTCTTTAACGGGGCACAGTTCCCTCGGCTATTCGCAGACAAACTCTGCCTACGGAGTAACATATGGACCGGTTAGGGGGTTGAACTATGAGGTTAAATATTTTTTTAACCCAGGAGACGGCCTCTATAATGATGGCGGCTATCTGGCATCATCTGTATCCTGGCGATACATTAAAGAATCCGTTGATGTGCCTTTTGGTTCGGTGGTGCGCACAAAAATAATTTGCATTCCGTATTCTGTTAAAATAGGGCACCGGGCGGTTTATGATTCAGGGTTGTTCATTGATTATTTTACCGGATTAGGCATAAATCTTTTTACCAAAACCGAAAAAATAACATATTCAGGTAGCCCTTCCGTATCTTTTGCCAAGCCTTCTCCCCTTCCGTTTACAATCGGATTTACAATGGGTTATGTTTTTTAACCCAAAAATTGCTTTACCCGTATATCGCCCGTTTTTGTTATCTTTATAAAATTATGCAACCATAGGCATAATGGTAGTCTATTCACTCAGTAAGCATCAGGCCGGTGACAGAAAGCGAACTCATTCAGAAGTGTAAGGAGAAGCATCGCGGTGCACAACAGGAATTATTTAAACGATACGCTCCTGATATGTTAGGTATTTGCCTTAGGTATACCCAGCACCGCGAAGAAGCGAAAGATGTAATGCACGATGGATTTGTGAAGGTTTTTACCCGCATATGGTCCTTTCGCGAGGAATCGTCACTGAAAACCTGGCTTAGTCATATTATGGTAAACACCGCCATTGATCATATTAAAAAACACAACCGCAAGTACAACTACGTGCGGCTTGACGATGAAGAGCATTTACTGGAGGTGCAGGAAGAAGATACAATTGACAATACAGATATTCCTTCGCAAATAAGCAGTGAAGGGGCTTTGCACTTAATGCAGCAATTACCCGACAAATACCGGATTGCACTAAATCTTTATGCGGTTGATGGTTTTACTCACCGACAAATTGCAGAACAGTTGGGAGTAAAAGAGGGAACCTCAAAATCGCTGGTAGCAAGGGCCCGCGGAATGATGATAGAATTATTGAACGGAAAAAATTTAAAACACAGGCAATATGAAAGGTCAAAAACTGGATGAAATACTGAGAGAGGCGTTGCAGTCGCTCAGGCCATCCGTTGAGGACGATGACTGGAACCGACTTGCCGATACTCTTGACGGAAAACCCGATAAAAAACGGGGCTTAGGATGGATGTTTACCACAACCCTTATGGTGGCTGCCGGTATGCTTCTTTGGCTTATGCCGTCACTGAATACGGATACAGGAAATTCAGGCTTGCTTCAAAAAGAGGCCAAAGAGGTAACATCTTCATCAAAAATAATAAATACGGTTGGGGGAAAACAGAACCAGAAAACAATTGGATCTGTTGATTTCAGGCAACGGAGGGAGGCACAATCAGTGTCTCCATCTCCGATGTCTGTAAAAAATAAATCGCAGCAGCCGGCAAAAGGAAGTAACTCTGAAAACCCCTCATCTGTCTTAAAGTCGACTGTAAGCAAAAAACAAGGAAAGTCCGTTTATACACCTTCAATTGTTGCTGTAAAAACCCATGAGAAAAAAGTTATAAAAGATACAGCCCCGGCTTCAGATAATAATTCCGTTTCAGAAACAAAAACCTCTGAAAATACATCAGCAAAAAATTTGATTACACAAAACGCGGATAGCATTAGCAAAAACAAAGAAACAATCCCGGCTAACCAAATTGCCAACCCCGAAAAGGTAGAGGATTCGTTGAAGAACGAAAAAATTGTGTCAGCAATAAACTCAGCCGACAGCAGTATTACCCCTACGGTTGCCAATAAAAAAGCTACTGGCGAAACTGTTTTTAGTAAAGGCTGGCTGGTGGGTTTAAGTGTTACTCCGCAGTTTGCTTTCAGAAATTTTGGTATTAACTCCTCCGGGGCTTCGGTTGCACACAAAAATTATCAGAGTATCAGAAACGGTCAGGATAAACCAATGCCATCCTTTGCCGTTAATCTATATGCCGAATGTAAAATAAGCGCCTCGCTTGGATTTCAAACTGGGGTATCTTATACGCAAGGCGGATATTTTGCCGATTACAATTATAAAGTAACTGAAATTCCGGTACGCGACTCGGCAACACATGCCATTCTGGGATACGTTCAGGTGAGCGATTCGGCAGGAACCCATTTAAGCAGCCGCCAGTCTTTTTCATATGTAGAAATTCCGTTTTTAATTGGTTACTCCTTTCAGGTGGCCCCTAAATGGAGAATGGGAATAAGGGCCGGAGGAAGCATTCAAAAACTTCAATTGGTAAACGCCACGGTTGTTGACCCGGAAGCACTCACCCTGTCAAAATTGTCGGCCAAAGACCAAACGGTTCGCAGCGTTAATTACAGCTATCAATTAGCTTTGGGAGTATATTATGCGGTAAAACCCAGATTTTATATTATGGCAGAACCCGTATTTAAGAGAAGCATTAGCCCGCTTATGAACAGCAATTCCATTAGCAGGGAAACACTATTTTCGTACGGACTAAACGCAGGTATTATGTACAAACTGTTTTAAGCAATAAGCATTATGAAAAAGTATATATTTTTATTTTTTGTGAGCGCTCTCCTGTCTCCATCAGGTTACGGACAATTAATACGCCCCCTTGATAAAGGGCTGCAGCAGTTTAATCAAAACATTCAAACCATTTATAGTTACGGAAACGATGCTTACGTAGTAACTAACATGGGCAGCACCTCAATAGGAAGTAACTTTGAATACAGCTTAAAGATTGCCAAGTGGAATGGAATAAGCTGGAGCTATTTGCCAACGCTTCGTGCTATTTCTTCGCTTGATATTCCTGCCGCCAATTATTTTATTAAAAACCTGTGCATGTTTAATAATGAATTATACATCACAGGTATGTTTGACAGTATATACGGAATTACGGGTTCGTGCGGTATTGTAAAGTGGAACGGTAATCAATACGTGTCTGTAGGTGGCGGATTACAGTTTAATGATGGTATGAAACAAAATCCCATCAGTGTTTCTCAGGGGGAATGGGGAGTTTCTGTTTACCTGAACAGATTGGTAGTAGCGGCTGAAATAAAAAAAGCCGGAAACACCAATGTAAATAATTTGGCCGCATGGAACGGAACAGCATGGAACTATATTGGAAACTCGCCATCTGCGCAGGGGTTTTTGAATACCACCTCAAGCTTCACTTTTAAAGATTATTTCAGAGGAATAGCTGTAGAGAATAACCATTTAATAATGTTAGGTGATTTTACCAAGGTAGGAGGAATCACCGGCAGTATTAAAAACCTTGTTTTGTGGAATGATTCTACCTGGGGTAATATGTCTTCTGGGTGGGGAACAAGTCAGAACTTTTTGGACCAGATAACTTTCATCATGCCCTATTATGAATACTACAGAGAAGTGTTGTTTTATAACTCCGCAACAAAAACAATGGGCCGAACCGATAACGGGGGTTGGGAAATTATACAATCCAATATAGTCACTACCCCTTTTACACCAAAAACCTATGGTAACGGACCTGTACAAAAACCGCTTTTCTTTAACCATAACGGAGCATTATGGGCTATAGGTACCGACAATTTCTTTTATTATTATTCAAAAACGCAGGGAGCATGGATTAAGTCTTCTCTTTGCAAAGCATCCGTTACCATTCCATCTATCCGAAATAATCTTGAATCGGATCTAACCTATTTTGGAGGTATGCCAACCTACGGAACAGACACACTAAATTATATCGGGAGGTTTTCGGACAGCATGGGTGTTTTAAGCGGCAGGGTATATATGGACATGAACAGCAACTGCCAGTACAATATTGGTGAGCCTTTGATTAAAAATGAAATTATTGATCACGGAAACGGATACATCTCTACCGATGAAAATGGTGTTTATACCGCAAACCTAAAGGCCGGAGTATATACTCTGGGATTGGCGCAAAGCAGAAAAAACTGGTCACTTAACTGTCCGGGCGGAACGGGCCAATACAATGTATTGTGTATTATGGACAGCATTATTAAAGGTTATGATTTCTCCATAAGGCGCGATTCCAATATTACCGATATACAAGTTTCTCTTGTCGGGCATTCGGGCTGGCGTGCCCGAAGAGGGTTTGCTGAAAATTATGTGCTGCATATTGATAATTTAGGAAGTAATGCTACCGGAACATTCTCCGTATATATGAAGCTTCCGGCCAAAGGAAATTTAGAATCTATAGGTACCAATCCGGATAATGTGACCGGAAAAATACTGCGGTTTGATATCACCAATATAGCAGTTGGTGGTAAGCGGCAAATTATATTTAGTTACCGCATTCCGGGACCTGACAGTATTGATATAGGTGAAGCTTTAATTTTTATGGCCTCTTCGTCACCTGCATTTAACTTAATTGATAAGGACACATTGGACAATATAAACACCCTGAACCAAAAAGTTGTTGCTGCCCACGACCCCAACGACAAACAATCGAATCCGCATATTTATGTGTTGCCCGGTGTAAAAAAGATAGACTACCAGATACGTTTTCAAAACATAGGCAGCGATACCGCTTACGGAGTAACCGTGCTTGATACAGTTGATACGCGATTACCGCTTAAAGAAATCACTATAAATTCGGCCAGTCACCCCTATCGTTTTGCGGTAATAAACAATGTTCTTTTCTGGCGCTTTGACGGCATTATGCTTCCTGGGGTAAAAACCGATGAGCCCCGCAGCCACGGATGGATTCGGTATTCGTCAAAACTGGCGCAAGGCCTGCCTATAGGCACTGAAATTCTCAACAAAGCCTATATTTATTTTGATTATGAAAAACCGGTAATCACCAACAATGCGTTAATCCGGCTGGTACAGGACACCCTTGCAATGGGAATGCCTGCAAAACCCAAAGCGCTCAATGAAACGCTTCGCCTATATCCAAATCCCGCAGGAAACTTTTTTGTTTTAGAAAACACCGGAGCGGAAACGGAGCTGATTGAAATATATTCGCTTATCGGAGAAAAAACTCAGGTATTGAATTTAAAGAAAGAAACACAACTTATCATCAATACTACCGAATGGAAAAGCGGAGTATATTTTATTAAATGCGGTTCGGCCAAAGCAACAACGGTGGTAATTCAGCACTAAGCTCTGGGATGAAACTGTATTAATGTTTCGCGTAAATACTCCCGGTCGAGGTGAGTATAAATTTCGGTGGTGGTGATGCTTTCATGACCCAGCATTTGCTGCACAGCTCGTAAATCTGCCCCACCTTCAACCAGTGCCGTGGCAAACGAATGCCTGAAGGTGTGCGGACTGATGCTTTTTTTCAACCCGATATCTTTAGCCAGTTTTTTTATGATTAAAAAAATCATAACCCGGCTCATTTTGCTTCCCCTGCGGTTTAAAAATAAAATATCGGTATTGCCCGGTTTAATTTCGAGGTGAACCCTGATGCTATCCATATACAAACGAATGGCTTTAACAGCAGCTGCACCTACCGGAACAAGTCGTTCCTTATTGCCTTTGCCGGTTACCTTTACAAATTCTTCGCTGAAAAAAATATGGCTTATTTGCAGGCCCACTACCTCCGACACACGTAATCCGCAACTAAACATTGTTTCCAGAATTGCCTTATTGCGCATGCCTTCGGGTTTGCTAAGGTCAATTGCTGCTATCAGTTTATCTATTTCTTCAACGCTCAATACATCGGGCAATTGCCTTTTCAATTTGGGCGACTCTAATAAATCGGTGGGGGCGGCACTCACCACATCTTCCATCAGCAGGTATTTATAAAATGATTTTAATCCGCTGATGATACGCGCCTGACTGCTTGCCGTCATTCCGAGTTCGCTAATCCAGCGTACAAATTCTTTGAGGTCGTTGTACGAAATGGTTTGGGGTGTGCGCGACCACTTTTTATACTCGAGAAACTGAAGCAGTTTTTCAATATCGTGAATATACGCCTGTACGCTATTGGGCGAAAGCGATTTTTCAAGCCTTAGCCACGATTGAAATCCTTTGAGGTACGCCTGCCAGTTCATGCTTGTGTGCGAATATCGGGAAAGCAGGCGACCCGCGGTTAACTTAAAACAGAAAAAACCGGAATTGGCGTCCCGGTTTTTATTTCAGCAAATCGAACCTTACTTGATATTCTCTTCTATGAGCAGGTCTTTAAACGGACCGTTCAGGGTGTCTCCGTCAAAGGTAGTAACCGAACCTTCTACTTTGGCTCTGTCGGTACGCTGCCAGATAAACCAGCTTTTTTTGGCCCAGGTGTTAGGGATACGCGGTTCCTTCACTCCATATTCAGCCAGCCACAAAGGGTAATTCGCAAAATCGGGATGGTTGAGGTATTGATTGCTAAAAGGGGTGTTGGTATAAATAATAGGTTTTACATTAAGCGCTGTTTCTACCTCTTTCAGCCAGGTAAATACATCCTGTTGAAATTGTTTTGGGTTAACTGCTTTCTGTACCCCGCCCTGCTCCAAATCGAGCATAGGCGGCAAGGTGTTGTTGTCGAGTTCCCTGCAGGTTTTTATAAATAGCGCGGCTTGTTTCAGAGGGTCGTCTCCGGCTATGTAAAAGTGGTAAGCGCCATGGTGCATACCTGCTTTGCCCGAGCCGTTTTCGTTTACGGCAAATTTAGGGTCAACAAAGCCCATACCCTGGGTGGCTTTAGAGTAAGCAAATTTAAATCCGGTAGCTTTTACTTCTTCCCAGTTTACGTTTCCCTGAAAATGCGATACATCAATACCCGATGCGGTTTGCTCAAGCAATGGATCCTGAACGGTTGCCTCGTTTGCTGCTGGTTGGGTTGATGTGTCTGGTGCAACGCTGGTTGAGTCGGCAGGAGTTTCACCGCTTTTTGTTTCGTTGCCTGTGCAGGAAGCGAGGCCTGCAGACAGCACTACTGCTCCAAGCCAAAAAATGTGTTTCTTTTTCATATTTATGGGTGTTGTTTTTCGTTTGTTTCATTTGTTGAAGCGGGTGTTGCTTCAGGAGCTGGTTTAGTAGCCGCTGCAATAGTAATTTCTTTATAAAAAAGTCGTTTTACAAACAGACATAATAAATAAACATAGGCAAAAGGCAACACAAGAAAAATAATGATTATTACCGCCAAAAGGTTTAGTACTATGGATGTCAGTTTTGCCCCCGATGCTTTTAGCACGTCAAATGAAATGCCGGCTGCTTTTTCAACCTCTAATGCTGCCGCGGCTCCTGCATCCGATACTGCATCCTCTACCTTGCGTAGTAAACTGATATGGTCTTTGCCCTTTGCTTCGGCCTGCTCTAATTGTTGCTGGTTGCGGGCTTCTTCCGCCTGTTTTCGCGCCTGTTCTTTTTGTTGAAAATCGGTACGGGTTTGCAACAGGTGTTCGTGTAGTGTGCCTCCCAGATCGAAGTGCATTTTTGCCGAAATTACCGAGGTTCCGTATACAAATAAACTAAGTCCGGGATTAACAAGCAGCAACACTAAAACCATTTTTACACAAAAGCTCCGTAAGCGGGTAACAAAACTCCCCGCTAAAAAAACCAGCGGAAGGAACTTAAACCACACCGAAGCAGAAAAAAGTTTGAGCATAAGAGTTTGAATTACCACCAGCAAACCAGCGAAACTTACATAATCAAACGCTTTGTTTAAATCGGTGGTGAGGTTGCTTGCGGCTCCGCCAAGTAAGGGCAGGTGTGATGAACCCAGAGAGGCTGCCGCAGACTTGAGCTCGGTAATAATACCCAGACTACCCAATATGGTTTGAGTAGCAGAAGAAAGAAACGCAAGTGCAAGGATATGGATTTGGCCATTGAGCGAAACAAACACAAGCAGCAGCGCGAGGATAGTGATGGGAACCTGACGGGTAATAAAAGTTAAAAGTTTCATAAGGGAGGTGGTACGGTGTGTAAAAATGAATAATTTTAGTTAAAATAAAAAATGTGCGGGAAATATGTCGTGTAGCTGTTCAGTCTTGTGTACTTTTGCAGGGCATGCAACTACTGATTCTTAATGGCCCCAACCTTAACCTGCTTGGCAAAAGAGAGCCCGGCATATATGGCAACGAAAGTTTTGAATCTTTTTTTGAAACCCTAAAACAGCATTACCCAAAGGTTAGGTTTACCTACTATCAAAGCAATGTAGAGGGAGAGCTCATAAACAAACTGCACGAAGCGGGTTTTGACTACGATGGCATCATTTTAAATGCAGGCGGATACACTCATACTTCGGTGGCCTTAGCCGATGCGGTGGCGGCCATTAAAACTCCAGTAATTGAAGTGCATATCAGCAATATTTTTGCAAGGGAAGAGTTTCGTCATATTTCGCTTTTATCAAAACACTGCAAAGGCATCATCAGCGGACTTGGGTTAAAGAGCTATGAAATGGCTGTAAGGTATTTTACCGGTCAGTAACTTGGGTATAGGTTCGCCTTCCCCGCACAAAATACTTCCATACTATAGAATAAGAAACCATTCCGGATACATTGCCATGATTCGCTATTAACTGTGTTTTTTTTCGGGCCTTGTGCCATTTACCCAATTTAAAAAAGAAATCGGAATGTGCCCGATGAATGGCAGCACTGTGGCCAAATTTCCCTTCCGTTAAAAAACGAATTGACGCGATAAGATCAAGCGTAGCGCGTACAAAAATAATCCACCACAAGTTACGCCCCTCCAGGTTTTTGTAAAGCATCAAAAGGGAGTTGCGAAAGTTGAGGTACGTTTTCTGCGGATTTAATTTACTCAGAGTACCACCTCCCACGTGATATACTTTTGACTGTGGAATCACTTTAAGGGTGTAACCGCGCAGGTGCAGTCGCCAGCACAGGTCTATTTCCTCCATGTGGGCAAAAAAGTTTTCGTCAAAACCACCAACCTCATGAAACAAATTGGCTCTGATAAATAAACAGGCCCCGGTGGCCCAAAAAACAGATACCGGATTATCGTATTGCCCGTAGTCGTGCTCAAGGGTATCAAACAAACGGCCGCGGCAAAAAGGAAAACCATATTTATCAATAAATCCTCCGCAGGCACCGGCATATTCAAATAGTGCTTTGTCGTGGTAATCGAGCATTTTTGGCTGGCACGCCCCAATGCTGCTGTCAGATTCCATTGCTTCTATCACAGGCTCAATCCAGCCGCGGGGCACTTCAATATCATTGTTGAGCAATACATAATAATCGGCCTTTACCTGCATTAGCGCTTGATTATAACCACCGGCATAGCCATAGTTTTGCTCATTAACAATAATTTTTACTTCGGGAAAGTGCCTTTGAACAAAGGCTACCGAACCATCATCCGATGCGTTGTCGGCCAGCACCACTTCCATATTGGGGTAATCAGAAGCAACTACAGCCGGAAGAAATTTTTCGAGCAGATTTTTTCTGTTCCAGTGAACTAATACCACAGCAACCTTAGGATACTTCACCTTCTTGTTTTTTCTTACGGTAAGGAATAAACACAAAGCTGGCACCATCGGGTGTTACCCAAAAAATGCACGCGTATTTGCGCGGATCTTTAAAGGCCTTTTCAAAATTTTCTCTCTTGTATTCAAGAATTACTTTTTTCTCTACTAATTCCTCGAGTACGGTTGCGTTAAACGTCCAGGTGCGGTTGTACGACTCGCGATCAAAAATTACCTCGCCCAGTTTTACCTCGTGCCGGTGAGCCACAAATACCGGAAATTTTGAAAATCCCTCGGCAATAACATCGGCCGCAACTTCTTTCAGCTGCTCACTAAAATGTGTTACATCGGCTTTCAGGCTTTCTAATTCTTCTTCAAAAGGGTCCTTATTCATTTCCTTTCCAATAAAGCTATATTTTCTACATGGTGCGTATGCGGGAACATATCTACCGGCTGCACATGGGTTACTTCATATTGTTCCTGCATCAAGGCAATATCTCTGGCCTGCGTAGCCGGATTACAACTTACATACACCACGCGCTGAGGAGCGATTTCCAATATTTTTTTTACCACATCCTCATGCATTCCGGCACGGGGCGGGTCGCTTATAATTACTTCGGGTTTGCCGTGCCGGGCAATAAACTCATCATTCAACACATCTTTCATATCACCGGCAAAAAATTCGGTGTTTTTTATTTGGTTAAGGCCGGCATTTACTTTTGCATCGGCAATGGCCTGTTCAATATATTCTATTCCGATTACCTTTTTTGCCTTTACTGCCACAAAAGCGGCAATGGTTCCAACCCCGGTGTATAAATCGTAAACCAACTCGTTGTCGGTAAGCCGGGCCAGCTCTCTTGTTTTGCTGTAAAGGTTTAACGTTTGTTGCGAATTGGTTTGAAAAAAAGATTTAGGCCCGATTTTAAATTCGAGATTTTCCAACTTTTCAATAATATGGTCTTTGCCTGCAAACAACTGAATTTCCAAATCACCTATGCTGTCATTTTTTTTGTTGTTGATTACATACATAAGCGAGGTAATTTGCGGAAATTGCTGTTGTATATGCTGCAAAAGAGCGACTCTTTTCTCTTTGTCTTCACCGGCAAAAGACACAATCACCATTAGTTCTCCGCTCAGGGTATTGCGTACAAAAAGCTGCCTAAGCCACCCCTCCTGACTGCGCAAATTAAAAAGGGGCATTTCGTTTTTTACGGCAAAGTTTTTTACCGCAATACGAATAGCATTAGCCGGGTCGGCCTGCAGGTAACAATGTTCAATATCCAGCACCTTATCCCACCGCCCCGGAATGTGAAAACCAAGCCCTGCATGTTCTGCTTCGCTCAGGTCATCTTTTGTTTCGAGCGACTGAAGCCATTTGCGGTGGGTAAACGTAAACTCCAGTTTGTTGCGGTAATATTCGGTTTGCTCCGAACCCAAAATAGGTTGCAGCGAAGGAAAAGGAAATTTGCCAATTCGCTGAAAGGCATCGAGCACCTGCTGTTGTTTATATTTTAACTGGGTGGTATAACTCATGTGCTGCCACTTGCACCCTCCGCAGGTTCCAAAGTGGGTACAAAAAGGCACAATCCGCTCGGGCGATGGCTCTATAAGCCGCTCAATAATTCCGGTACTGTAACTTTTTTTCGACCCGGTAATTTTAATATCCGCTACATCGCCAGGTACAGCAAAATCAACCAAAATGACTTTGTTGTTGTGGCGGGCTATGCTTTTTCCTTCTGAACCCGCATTTTCTATTTTCAGTGAGGGGATAATCTGGTTGTGGCTTTTTCTTCTCATAAAACAAGGGTTCGAAAATAGATAAATTCCGGCATTTGCTTTAATTCGCAAGGTGATGCGCGGCATAGTATGCTTATTTTTTTTGCTGATGGTATTGAATGCGCCTGCGCAAAATGTACCTCCTGTTTTTGTTTTGCCCAACTACAGCGACACCACCCTTGAAGCCGACAGGGATACGTGTATTGAGATTGTTATTAATGCTCCGGAAGCGGGAGACTCTGTCTTTCTCTGGGGCGAATCAGAGCTGTTTATTGACCGCGATAGCACCGCTTATTTTCTTGAAAAAACAGGAACCGGTACTTTTCAAACACGTTTATGTTTTCGTAAAGCTTGCCGCCAGGTGCAGGAAGACCCGTATTTTATTACCTTATTTGCACGCGACAGTTCCTTCGATACCACCATTCATCATGTGCGGGTAAGGTTTAAAAACAGTTTGCAGGAAGAGCTGGGTAAGTTGCCCAACGTGTTTACACCCAACGGTGACGAGGTAAATGAAACTTTTTCGCTTTCGGGAGCTAAAGCCCAATGTGCAAATTTGTTTAATGTATCTATTTACAACCGGTGGGGGCAGGCGGTTTACACCAACAATCGCATTTCATTTAAGTGGGACGGGGGTAATTGCCCCGATGGCGTTTATTATTATATCATTACCTCGGCCGGAGGAATTAGTGCTAAGGGGATTATTACGTTAATTCGTTGAAGCGGCTTCGTTTACTATTGAATTAAGCAATTGGTTAAAGTCAACCGGTTTCATGTAGCCGGGCTGAATCACCAAACGGTTTTTTGTGGTAAGAATAAAATAGGTAGTTGGGTAGCCAAGTCGCTGATTATTAGAAAGCATCATTAGCAATTCCGCTCCGCTATACGTTTGCCCGTTCAACTCATAGCGCATATCGGCAATCTCCGGATTAAATTTTATCGGAACAAAGTACTTGTTGATGGTTTTAATCACTTCGGGATCGGTATAAGTATCTGCGTCCATTTTTTTACACCAGCCGCACCAGGCGGTATAAGCATCTACCAATACAATTTTTTTCTCTTTGGTGGCTTTGGGGTAGCCTGAATTCCAGCTCTCCCATTTAATTCCCTCCTCGGCCGGATGCACCACAAACCCCATGAGGGGCAGAAGTAATAGCGGAAGAAAAAACGTTAAAATTCGCATAGAATGCCTTAATGTCAAAAACTGTTCCAATACGCAATATATAAAACTGTAGGGACTCAGCGATAAAAAAACACCTCTTAAAGGAAAAATACTTGCTTACGGGTAAATGTAGTTGCAAAGTTGCTGAAGGTTCTTGAATTTGTACGCATGAAAACAATACTCGTTGTAGATGACGAAATTATTTTGCGCGAATACCTGACCGAATTGCTGGAACTGGAGGATTTTAAACCCATAGGTGTTTCATCGGGTACCGAAGCGTTAGCCCAAATAAACCGGCAAAAACCGGATATGATTATTTGTGATATGTTTTTGAGAGAAGAAACCGGACTGGATTTACTTCATAAAATAAGTACAACCTCTGCGGCAACTACTCCCTTTGTTCTAATGTCGGCCGAAATCAACAGCGAGCTTATGGAAAAAAGTGCCGCCAAAGGTGTAAAAGCATTTATTAAAAAACCCTACGAAAGTGATGTGTTATTAAACACTATTCGTAAACTGCTTTAAGTGTTTTTCAAAAACTGATAGACATATTGAGTCCTAAAATTAGTATATTGGCCTCTCAAATGGGACAATGGCCGGGCGTTATGAACCAACTTATAAAACTGCATTTTTTTTTACTTCTGGTTTCAACTACTTTAGGTGTTTCAGGGAATGCCACAGATAGCCTCGAAAAAGTTCTGCAATCTCCTCTTCCCGATTCAACACGTATTCAACTATTGGGCGATTTATGTTTTGGCTACCGCGGAACCGATACCGAAAAAGCAAAACATTTTGGAACGGAGGCGCTGCAACTTTCCTTAAAAACAAACAACCTGAAAGGAATTGCTCAGTCGTATAACGATTTGGGTATTCTTTTTTTTGATGAGGGGAATTATACCAAAGCAACCGAATACTACAACGAATCTTTAAAGATAAGGCAAAAACAGGGAGATGAAAAAGGCATTGCAGCTATTTATAACAAACTTGGAATTTTACATCAAACCAAAGGAGAATTTAAAGAAGCCCTCGATTACCAGTTTAAGGCCTTAAAAATTTACGAAGCTATTTCGTTTGATTATGGCACCTCGTATTGCCTCAACAATATTGCCATCATTTATTACAACCTTAACAAATATAATGAGTCACTTAAGTTTCACAAGCAGTCTCTTTCCATTAAGGAAAAAATAAACGATCAATCCGGAATAAGCGGCTCACTAAGTAATATTGGCAATATCTACTTCTCCCAGAAAAACTACACCGAAGCTATTACCCACTTTAAAAAAGCCGAAAAAATTCAAAGAGAAAGAAAAGAACTCTATTACTTAGCAAGTACCCTCAATAATTTAGGTTCGTGCTACAAAAGTTTAGAGAACTATATAGAAGCTCTTAAATACATTACCGAGTCGTATACCATCAGACTAAAGCTTAATGATAAAGTTGGCCAAACTTCCTGCCTTTTAAATACCGCACAAATTCAGATGCACCTCAATCAATTTAGCCCGGCCATTAAGATGCTGCACAAGGGTCTTTCCATTGCACAGGAACTTGGGGCGAAAGATGAACTCGAAAACTATTATCAAAACCTGTCGGAAGCATACAAAGCAACAGGAGATCACAAAAACGCACTCGCCTATTTTAAGCTAAGAAACACTTATCGCGATTCTATTTACAGCGAGGAAAACAACAGGCAGATTGCCGAAATGCAAACCAAGTACGATACAGAGAAAAAAGAACAGCAGATTGCGTTGCTTACCCGCGAAAAGAAAATTAACGAAATAGTAAACGAACGAAAACACAATACCCTTTTATTAAGTTCTGCCGGACTTGGCATTGCGGTGGTGTTAGTTTGTGTTATTTTACTTATGTACCGGCAAAAAGAAACTGCCAACAAAAGGCTAATACAGCTTGATAAAGAAAAAAACGAATTTCTGGGAATAGCCGCTCACGATTTAAAAAATCCTTTGCAAACCATTATCGGGTTTTGCCAGATGCAGGCTGACTATTTTGATAAACTCTCGAAAGAAAAAATTCTTAAATACTCGCAAAACATTGAAATCTCCGCGCGCAGAATGATTGAGTTAATCAACAACCTTCTCGACATCAACGCCATTGAGCAGGGGAAAATACGCAGCCATCCCGAGTTTTTTGACCTGTATGAACAGGTAACCAAAACCCTGTCGAATTTCGAGTATGCCGCGCACCAAAAAAATATTCAGTTTGTGCTTGCCCGCAAAGACTCTTTAACTGTTACCACCGACCGCTACATGGTGTCACAGGTGTTCGAAAACCTGTTGAGTAATGCCATTAAATATTCTCCTGCCGAAACGAAAATTTTTATTGATCTTTTTGCAGACCAGAAGATGGCCGGTTTCAGCATAAGAGATGAAGGACCCGGAATGAATGACGAGGACAAGAAAAAAATGTTTGGTAAGTTTACCCGGTTAAGTGCCCGGCCTACCGGAGGCGAAAGCAGCAACGGCCTGGGTCTTTCCATAGTAAAAAAACTTACCGATTTAATAGGCGGAAATATTACCTGCGAATCGGAGCCGGGGGCCGGTTGCTGTTTTATTGTACGGTTTCCAATAGCTACGGCCTTATGAAAAAAACACTCCTGTTATTTCTGCTTTCTGTTGCCATTCTTTCAGCAAGTGCTGTAAGCCGGGAGCAACAACGAATTGACAGCCTCGAGGCTTTGCTTTCAACCACAACCGACACCACCCGAATGAGTATTTTACTAATGCTTTGCGGTGACTACATGAAAGCAGATCCCGAAAAGTTGCTGGCCTATGCAACCGAGCTGACGGAATTGGGCAACACATCGGGCAACTGGAATTATGAAGCACAGGGTTTGCGATACAAAGGAATCGGATTAAAGGAAACAGGCAACTACACCGAATCGGGGAATGCGTATTTACAGGCGCTCAAAATTTTTGAATCACATCACGACTTATTTGGTATTGCGTCCTGCAATAACAGTCTGGGCGCGCTCTACTTCAATTTAAATGAATTAGACAAAGCCGAATCGTATTACCTCAAATGCATTGAACAATCAAAAAAGGCAGGCATGGATAAGTATCTCCATTCTGCTTACAACAACCTGGGAGCGGTATATGCCATGCAAAAAAAGTACAATCAGGCATTGATGTATTTTAACGAGGGGTTGAAACTGCGATTAAAGCAAAAAGATGAGTATGGTATTGCTTCGAGCTACGGAAACCTCGGACGCATATACACCGTTTTGGGGCGTTTTAAAGAGGCGCTCGAATTTCAGAAAAAAAGTCTTGCAATAAGAGAAACGCTGAAAGACGAAGAGGGGGTTGCCAATACGCTAAACAATATCGGAGAAATATTTCTGGATCAGGAAAATTATAACGAAGCCATAATATGGTTTAATAAAGGGCTGACCGTAGCAAAAGAGTTCGGGTATCAGGAGTTAATCCGGTCGAGCTACGAGGCACTTTCCGAATGTTATGAAGGATTGAAAAATTATGCGTCAGCGCATGAATATCTGAGTTTGAGCGTGGCCATAAAAGACAGCATGATGAATATTGAGAACCGGAATCATCTGGAGGAACTGACTACTCAATACGAAACCGAAAAGAAAGAACAGCAAATAAAAATACTGGCTAAAAACAACGAAATAAAAGAAGCAGAAAACAGCCGGAAACAATTATACATTTACCTCATTCTATCCGGTTCGGCTGTGGTGGTGGTATTGCTATTTGTTTTAATGCGCATGTATAAACAAAAGGAACTGGCAAATCAAAAACTAAAAAAATTAGACCAGGAAAAAAACGAATTTTTAAGTTTAGCCGCAACCGATTTAAAAAATCCGCTCTCCACCATTATAGGCTATTGCCGCATGCAGGCCTATTATTTTGATAAACTCAATAAAGAAAAGATTCTTAAACACTCGGCCAATATCAAATTAGCTGCTACCAAAATGGTAGATCTCATCAGCAATTTGCTTGACGTAAACGCCATTGAGCAGGGAAGAATGAAAAACAATCCGGAGCGTATTGATTTGAATAAATTTTTTGACGATTTGTTTAAAGAGTTTGAACAACAGGCCCGAGAAAAAAATATTACTTTTAAATTAGAAAATTCGGGAGGAAACTACCATGTACATGCCGATCCACGCCTGCTGACACAGGTAACCGAAAATTTGCTGGCAAACTCATTAAAAAACACCGCTTCGAACACACAGGTATTTATAAAACTGTTGAAAAAAGGAGACAAGGCCGGCTACGAACTCACCGACCCCGTAACCCAAAAAACAACAGAAGAAGATGCCGTTTTAGGAATGAGCATTCTTAATCGCATGCTGAATATTATGCAAGCCGAAATTGAAGTGAAAAATGATTCCCTTAAGGGTTCGGTTGTTACTATTTTATTAAGTGAAGGATAATGGATAAAAGTAAACTTCACCTGCAGGGATTAAAATATCAGCTCAGTTCGCATTTTTTATTCAATGTGCTGAACACGGTGAGGGCTCTTACCCGAAAAGACACCGAAAAGGCTACAAACATGGTAACCCTTGCCAGCGAATACCTGCGCTACGCTTTGCACAAGCTCGATCATTTTGAAACCACACTAAGCGAGGAAAAAACCGGTATCAACCTTTTTCTGCAACTACAGGCATATCGTTTTAATGATACCATACTGATGACGTGGAATATTCCCGAAAATCTTTTACAGGCAAAAATCCCTTCGTTTCTATTGCAGCCTCTTGTAGAATTAGTTTATAAAAGGGCTGACAAAGATGAAAACGGAGGACAACAAATAGCTCTTGAAGCGCGACTGAAAAATGAAAATCTGTTTCTTTCCGTTTCCTGCCCTAAATGTCTTCCCGGAAAAGAAGCATCAGGCGCCTTTGTTCCTAAAAGTGATGTGGAAGAAGGGGTGGAACGGGTGCACATTTTGCTACAGGAGCTATACGGAAACAAGGGAATATTAGAAATTATTAAAACAGGAAACGCGAAAAAAATTCAACTGCAAATTCCATACGAAACATGAAATCAAAACTGAAAGCAATAATTGTAGATGACGAACCCTATGCACGTGCCGAACTGGCCGAATTACTCGCTCCCCACAGTCAGGTTGAATTAACCGGAGAGGCCGGCTCCCTGACCGAAGCCGTGGAGTTGATTGAAACCAATAAGCCCGATGTGGTTTTTCTGGATATTGAGATGAACGGAGAAAATGGTTTTGAATTACTCAACTTGTGCGATATTGAATTTAAAACTGTTTTTGTAACTGCTTATAATCAATATGCTATACGGGCCTTTGAAGTAAATGCTATCGATTACCTTCTTAAACCGGTGAACGCACAACGTCTTGCCCAAACAATAAAAAAATTAGGCGAGCAGGTGAGTGCCGAGCATGAAGCTGCAAACGAATTGCCCAAGCTTACTTCCGATGACCGGTTGTTGATTACCCTGAGTCGTAAAATGAATTTTATAAAAATATCTGATATAAAATACATTCTTGCTGCCGGAGATTATTCAGAGTTAGTCACAGTAAATAACGACCATGCTCTGGTACAGCGTAAAATGCGCGAGTGGGAAGTTCAGCTGCCCGAAAAAAACTTTCAGCGGATTCACCGCACAACTATCATCAACCTCGACTTTGTTGACAAAATAGAACGATATGGAAAAGAGAATGCCATTGTGTTTATGAAAGGGGTGGAAAAGCATCTTGACATTAGTAAAAACTACCTCTCCGAACTAAAAAGCCGGTTTAAGGTATAATCATTACTCCCTGCTTTCTCTGTATTCACCGATTCATTTCGCCATTGGGCGAAAATGGCGCATTGTTACTACTTTTGTTAAATACATTTGGTTGCTGTTTTTCTACAAAATCAAAACTCTACAATATGAAACAAACAATTAACTTTTTTTACGCCCTGCTCGGACTGGCTTTAGGCATGGTGGTAAACACCGCAAATTCGCAGGCACAATGCGGAATTGCCTCTCAGATTAAACCTGTAGTATCCGCCTCAACCGTGTGCTCGGGCAATGGCGTTACCATGACGGTATTTGGTCTTCCGGTAAGCACCTGGATTTACCGCGACAATGCCGGTTCATGGCAAAACATGTTCACCGGATCAACAACCACCTACACCCATTACAGCACATCGGTAAGTACAACCACCACGCGAGAGTATCGTGCAGTGGTTTCGGCTTCGGGTTGTACCTCCGATACTACTCTGGCTGCATCGGTTACATTGGTGCCGGCCACTTACGGAAACAGCAGTGTGGTTCCGGCCACCTCTGCAAGCACGGTTTGTTCAGGTTCCAATATCATGTTTAGCGTTCGCAACGACCTTCAGGTAAGCGGTTGGTATTATCGAGACAACGGAGTTGGTTCGTTTAACTATTTTGCAAGCTCCAATCAATTCAGCACCTCATTTTCGGTGGGTGCAACTACCAACCGGGAAATAAAAGTACTTACCCGCCAGCCCGGCTCGTGTCAGATTGATAGTTCACAAAGTATCACTGTTACTGTTCAACCACGTACCGGGGTAATAAATCCTGCTATCGGAATTTCTACCAGTACCCCAGTGGTTTGCTCTGGAAGTTCGGTTAACCTTCAGCTAAACTCATCCTATTCCGGAAGTATTAACTGGCTCTATCGCAACAGCGGCACCACAAATTGGACCTATTTTTCATCTTCTACCAATGCCACTGATAACAACACAACGGTTACCTCAAACACCACACGCGAATACCGTGTTGTGTTGCAATCAACCACCGGATGCTCTTATGACTCTTCTTCCATCATCACAACTCTCATTAACGCTCCTGTTTCGGGTAATCTGCGCAGCTTGAAACCTGCAACCACTACTCCGGTTATTTGTTCAGGAAGTTCCGCTTCTGTTTCAGTTTCTTCAGGCTATTCAGGTTCGGTGATTCGCTGGTTATATCGCGACAACAACACCGGGGGCTGGAATATATTTTCAACCACATCTACTTCTCTTTCGCAATCAATCAGTGTTACTTCGGTTACTACAAGAGCCTATCGCGTGTTGTTAAGAAACGCTGCCTTATGCAGGCAGGATACTTCGGAAGAAATAATTGTTTTGGTGAATCCTTTTACTTATGGAAACACTACAAAAGTTTCTCCTCTGGTACAACATCAAACTATCTGCTCGGGTTATAATGCCCAGCTTTCGGTTCCATCGGGAGTGAACGTACAAAACTGGTTGTACCGCACCAATGGCGGCACCTGGCAATATTTTTCGAGCGGACAAACGGTTTACGACTACAACACTACCGTTACCTCCAACACTAACCGCGACTATGTAGTACTGGTGCGCGACAATTCATTGTGCAGGATTGACACAAGTACGGTGGCAGGTGTTACCATAAAACCTACCGTTTACGGAAGTTTACCATATCAGGTTACACCCAATGTAACAACACCGGTAGTTTGCTACGGCAATACCTCACAGGTTGGTTTTACACTTAACGGAAATTACCAGATATTAAAATGGATATATAAAGACAATGCCGGAACATGGACCGACAACAGCAGCACAAGCTCAACACTGTACGACTACAACACATCTGTAAGCACAAATACCAACCGGACGTATCGTGCCATTATCCGGAATAACGAAACATGTATTGCCGACTCTACCCAGCCGGCTACCGTTGCTATTAATACCCGCGCCTATGGAAACCTTACCTCGGTAGCTCCAACGGCAGGGGCAACAAGTGTGTGCAGCGGAACTTCGGTTTCTCTCAGCACTACTTTGCCGGCCAACTATAGTTCAGTTCAGGCGTGGTACAGGCGCGACAGCACTACCGGATCCTGGATAAATTTTGGCTCAGGAACCAGTGCTAATGACAATAGCACTACCGTAACCGCATCGGTAAACCGCGAGTACCGTTCGTTGTTTTACAGCAGCTCCCAGTGTCGTTATGATACCTCCGCTTCCACTTATGTAACCATAAACGTAAGAACTAGAACAGCCAACAACAGCGTGGCCCCGCAACTAAGCACAACCGGTTTGGTGTGCAGCGGAAAAAATATTTCTTCCTATATTAATTTACCATCGGGAACATCGGTTCAAAAATGGATTTACAGAGACGGAAGCACCGGCACCTGGCTGGATGTTTCCGGCTCAAGTGCTTCTACCAGTTATACTGATACTAAAACAGGAGTACTGGTAAACACGCAACGTTTTTACCGTGTAATATTTACAAATAACAATACCTGTTCTATTGATACTTCTGCTTCGCTTGGTGTTTCCATTCAGGCAGTGAGTGGTGGGGCTACCAGCAGCTTTGTTCCTACTGCATCGGCCAGCAGCATTTGCTCGGGAACATCGGTATTTATCAACGCATCTTCGGGAGTTAATTCGAACGATGCTTTAAGATGGACTTATAAAAACAATAGCGGCCAGTGGCTTGATGCCAGCAGTGCAAGCAATAGTTTTTCAGACCCCAGTTCGAACACCTTAACTTCCTCTAATATTCTCAGAAGCTATCGTCTTATTCATTACCGCAGCGGAGCGTGTGTAATTGATACCACTTCATCTGTTTCGGTTAATATTAATGCCCGCACTTTCGGAATCAAAATGGTAGCGCCATCGGTGAGTCCTACTACAGCCTGTGCCACCACTAATATAAGCATTGTTGTTTCAGTTGCATCGGGCGAACAGGTTCAAAAATATATTTACCGCGATAATGCCGGAGCATGGAGAGATATGCTGTACACCTCATCATCGAGCGTAACTGATCAGAACACAAACGTAAGTGTAAACACCACCCGCGACTACAGAGTAATATTCTATAATTCGAACAGCTGCTCCTACGATACTTCATTAGCTGCAACTGTAACCATCAATCCAATGCAAAACGGAGTAAATACATCGGTAACTCCGGTTGCATCGGCTGCCGGCATTTGCGCAGGAGTAACTGCATCGGTAAATGTGAGCAGCACCATTGGTTCGCTTACTGTTAAAGGATGGATATTCCGAGACAATAACGGTGTTTGGATGCCGGGACAAACTAGCACCTCCACCACCTTTAACCAAACTACTTACACCGGAATTGCTTCCAATATTAACCGGGAGTACCGCGTTTTGGTAACCCGTGGCACAGGCTGCGGAATTGATACATCGGCCGGAGTGACGGTGGTTATTAATAAACAAACAAATGGTTATTTTACTAATACTCCTACACCATCCGTGAGCAACGTTTGCGCTATTTCGTCATCGAGCAGCGCAAGCGTCTCGCTTCCGTCAGGATATACCCCGCTTCGCTGGCAAAGCAAAGACAATAACGGAGCATGGGATGAATTCCCTTACTCAACGGCTACTACTTTCCTCAACGACTATAATATTAATGTTTCAGCAGTTGTAAGCCGTCAGTACCGCGTTATTGCCAGCAGCAACACCAACTGCAGTATAGATACCTCGGCAACTGCCACCATTACCATTAACCCGCTTGCCGGAGGAACCATTAACACCGTTACCCCAACTATTACTTCCACTACCGTTTGTTACGGACAAAATGCCACTGTGAGTGTAAGCCTTCCGTCAGGCTACACTATGGTGAAGTGGATTTACTCAGACAACAACGGGCCGTTAAAAGATTTCTACACATCGGCAACAGGAACTTCATTCGCTGATAATAATACGCAGGTGCAAACCACAGTGGCCAGAACTTATTATGCCATTATACAAAGCAGCACGAATTGCCGCAAAGACACTTCACTTGGACTTGGAGTAACCATTTTGCCTTGGAGCATCAATACGGGAGCCCTTACTTCGGTTACCCCAACTTCAAATCCAACAAGTGGAATTTGTTCGGGAAACAGTGTTGCGCTAAGTGTAAATCCGGGAGCCAGCAATACGGTTTACAAATGGATTTATACGCAATACCCAACTGGTTCTTTTAGCGGGCCAACTTACGATATATTAAACAGCGCAAGCACATCGGTAACACACAGCAACACCTTTATCAGTTCCGCAGCAACGCGGCTTTACCGTGCAGTAGTAAGAAACAATTCAGCCTGCCGGTTAGATACCACCAACTCGGTTTGGGTTAATATCAACCTGAGGTCGTTCGGAACTGATACCAACTTGGTTATTTCGGCTGTTGACACTGTTTGTTCTTCTGCTTCGCTCAATTTATCTATATCAACCACCGGTAGTATTATCAACTGGCTTTACCGTGACAATAACGGACCGTTAAACATTATTCCATCAAGTGCAGGAGTAAGTTCTATAACCGATAATAACACTACTGTGAGCACCGGAGTAAACAGAAAATATTATGTGTTGGTTTTCAAAAATGCAAGTTGCTCTACCGATACATCAAAAGTAAAAT